>OJEO01000447.1_pt1 | contig 15183 bp, 18 predicted proteins | sample 1593621 | NCBI WGS metagenome assembly OJEO01 (sample SAMN05416875, study PRJEB24817) | seawater metagenome | isolation source: Sea water | place: Canada:Atlantic | collected 2013-11
CGAGATGTAGAGAGGTCTCGTGGGCTCGGAGATGTGTATAAGAGACAGGTAGAAATAGGTACTAACGCAATCAAACTATTGAGCATATTGCTGGATAGCCATCGATAACCAAGGCTTTGAAATTCTCCACATTGAGTACACTTTTGAGCATTTTTCGGTATTGGATGACCACAAACTCGGCAATGGCTCATTATTGCTTAAACCCCAATTTTTCAAGCAAAGCTGAACTAATTTGTCCATCGACCTCCATTCCTTGATCTTGCTGAAATTTCCGAATGGCCCGACGAGTATTGGGACCGATGATGCCGTCACTAGTACCCGCATCAAACCCCATTGTATTGAGTTTTTCCTGTACTGCGCGGATCAAATTTTCTGGCCATTGAGTGCGATCTGATGGACGGTGTAAAAGATCACCGCCAAAGGATGTAGACGCATAAATTGAAGAAATAAATAGAGCCACTAAGCCCTTAAGAACACGGCGTTTTGAATGAAAAATTGTTAATGACAAAGCATTTTCCCTAAAGCTATGATTGACGTGTGATAAGTATAGTCAAGAAAAACAATTGTTCTAATGAAACATAGATAAAATGAAAAAGTAATACTAAATAGAGATACAGTGGGAGTGCCACTTTAAAAAAAACTATTCCTTGGCCGCTTGATGTCAGCTCTAATTTGGATAGTTGACGCACATTTTCAATAATTTACTTGTACAACTTCGAATAACAGTTCTTGAGGATATTCTTTAGTCAATAAAGCAAAATCACCAAGCGAAAGCTTTTTATTGATCTAGAACAACCTTTTAGCCAGTTATTGTTCGTTTTCTGTAACCTTAACAAGAGTTCTCCTACTATAAAGCTAAATTGTAGGGAAATAAGGGTCGCTAGGATGTCAGAAACTAAACAAAGAAAAGTCACCATAGTCGTTTCACCCCGAGATCGTTTTAGTGGTTTATCTCACTGTATTGATAATATCTACGAGCATACCGATGAAAATCTTTTTGACCTTATAATTCTTGACTTAGGTTACCCTAAAGATGAGTTAATTAAAGCAAGGGAGGCACTTTCAGGTAGAGCGAATGCCTGCATTCTCAATTATGGTTTAATGATCCCACTGGAAGGCATTACTCGGATCAGAGACGACATTCAAACCCCTTTTACTTTCCTATTAGATAATGACTCTAGAGTCTCCCCTGATTGGTTAGCCCCGTTAATTGAAACCGGTGAAAAAACCGGAGCTGCTGTCATTTCGCCTTTAACCCTTGAAAAAGATGGTGTTGATGGCGCTTATACTCGAAACCATGTTTATACTGTTGAGATCAGGGTCGTTGACTTTGAGGGCACATCTTATTTAATTGAGCACAAACCCTATCGGAGAGAACTACCTGAAAATCTGCCAAAAGAAACAACACCAACACAAGCCTTTGAGCTTCATGGTGTTATGTTTAGAACTTCTGCATTACAAGCAATTGAGTTACCTTATATGACAATTAGAGAACACCTCGATATTGGTATGCAGTTAAAAGCTAAAGGAGAATTGCTTTTTGCTGAGCCTAGATCGATTATATATTTCGATAATTTGGGTACTAGAGCACAACTAGAAGATTTAAGATATTTTGACCTTCGCTGGAACAAAAAAATTGGCAAATATTCACACGACCTTTTTGAAAAACGCTGGGGCTATAAGTGGTATGCAGAGCAGTCTGTATATAACTGGTGTTCAAGAAGAAGGCTATATATTTACCTTCGCTGGATGCACATTCCAATTTCAGTAGCTAACTTTCTTGACAGAGTTGTTTGTGGTGTAAAAAGAAGACTATTCCCACTTTGGGACCCGTTAAAAAATCCCATTGAATTATCATCCTTGTTATACGACAAATTAGATGAAAATAAACCAGTACAATTAAGTCATGAGACCAGACTTTAAGGTTAAATGGTTAACAAATAGGGCTAATTAAATTAGCCCTTTATTTTGCAATAAACTGAACAGCCTAACTGCTTGTAGTTCATACTTTGACTGACTATTACGTGAACTCACCTTACAGTTCATTAAGTCCGCAATCAGGTACTTTGTTGACGGTACTGATAAACTGCAGTGTAAAGTACATAAGTAAGAATATGAGCTAGTAAATTATTGAATAACAACTTTATCGCCATCGGCTAATCTTTCTGCGCCTCTTATCGCAACTTTGTCACCATGTTTAAGTGAACCGGTTATTGCAACACGTTCTTTATTACCCTTACCCACAACAACAGCTAAACGAGATACCGTGCTGTCTGCATTTACCTTAATGACATAACTGCCATTTTTTCGCAAAATAAGCGCATCGCGTGGCACGGTTAAGCTCTCTGTCGCTTTTTGTGTTGGAACACTAACACTGACAAGTTGACCAGCAGCCCAATATTTATTAAGTGCTTTAGGTATATTAATTCTTACTTCAAAGGTTTGTGACCTTGGATCCGCTCTAGGGATTTTAGCCGTAACAGCAGCCAGCGTTTTTTTATCGCTTGCTGACATGTTTAATTTGTCGCCTTTATTAATGAAAGCGAGATATCTAATAGGGATGTATAAGCGCGCTTCTAAATGTTCAGTATCAAGTAATCGAAGTAAAATATCACCACGATTTACCTCACTACCCACTCTTAGCAGACGTTCAGTGATGATTCCGGCAAATGGCGCAGTAATGATGGCGCGGGATAATTGTTCGTTTATTTGTGCCAGTTTTAGTTGAGCAATCTCTAAATCTGCTGCCGCTAAATCATGTTCTGAACGCATTTGGTCTAAGTTAAATTGCGAGACAGCTTGCGTTTTACTTAGCTCTTGTAAGCGTGATAATTCATTTTTTATATAGGCTACATTAATTTTTGCGCGGCTGATCTGTGCTTTTTGTTCTGCTTGGCGCAGCTGAATCGGTAATAAATCCATGCCTGCAAGTTTATCTCCTTGGGCAACAAAATCCCCTGGCTCAACCAAATAATCTACTCTAGCATTCAATGATGCAGTAATCGGTATGTGTGATCTACTGTATAAGGTCGCGTTTAGTTCAGTATTTGCTGCCAGTGGCATACTAAGCACTGCCCCTGCTTTTACTGGTTTTACCACGATTTTTGTTTCAGTATTGTCAACCGACTCTGCAGCAATGCTTACTTGCATAAAGTTCATTGCTATTAGGGTGGTTATTGCTATTTTTTTTATCATGTTATGCACTACTTTTGCTGGTATTGTATTTACTTGCACTGTATTGCTCGGTGAAGTATTTATTTGAGCTACGTTTAGTTGTGTTAGCTTTGCCTGATTTATTTTTAGCATAAATTTCTCTTACCGATTACTAATACGTAATTCTTGATCTGTTGCTGAGATGGACACGATATTTGTTGCAGGTGAAGCATGTTTACCTTGTGTCATTCTAAGTAAACTTGGGAACAATACTAAGGTAAAAATAGCACTGACCGTCATACCGCCTACGATTACAGCGGCTAATCCGCGGTATATTTCGCTGCCCACGCCTGGCATTAACATCAATGGCAACATGCCAAATAAACTGGTTAATGTACTCATGTAGACAGGTCGAGCACGAATACGAATAGCCTGAGCAACGGCATCACAGCGTGATAGCCCTTCTAAACCGCCTTGGTTGGTTTGATCTACCAGTAAAATGGCATTGTTCACCACCAAACCAAGTAAAATAATGAACCCGATCATCGTTAATAAATCTAAAGATTGATAAGTAAATATATTTAAGAAACTCAGCCCTATTACACCACCTGCAGTAGCTAATGGCATGACTAATAACACCATGAGACTATCTTTTGCTGACTTGAACAGTGCTGTCATCAGTAAAAATAATATAAGCAAGGCTAAGATAAAGTTGTTGATCATATCGCTGATAGCAGAAGCCATTTGATTGGCATTACCACTAAGAGAAATAGCCGAGTCCGCAGGCAGATCTAACTGCATTTTAGGGATGACTTTTTCATGGATCAGTGCTGTTGCTTCTTCAAGTGACATGGTCGCTGGTGGTGATACTTGAATACTTACGGTACGTTTACCATTAATTCTTTTTAACTCAGTAGGACCTGCGGATCTGGTAATATGGGTTAACTCTCCTAAAGTTTGGATACCAGCCAGAGGTGTATGCATAGGCATCATGGCAAGTTCGTCAGGAGTTTCCCACTGCTCGCCACGCAATATAATATTGGATCTATGGTTACCATCAAAATACTCGCCAATGAATAAACCACTAGTGTAAGCACTAATAGCCCTAGCAACGTCACTACGATTTAATCCCGCTTGGGTAATACGTTGGTCATTAGGTAGTAAGTTTAGCTCTGGCTCAGCCAAGTTAAGGCTTGGAATCGGAAATGCGTTAGTGTCCGGCATATTTTCCTTAATTGCTGCTATACCCGTTTTCGCTACCTCCATTAAGCCTTCAATATCAGTACCATGAATATCTATATCGATTGTTCTGCCATTACCGTTGCCAGAGATATTTATCATAGAGCCACGGAACAAAAATACGTCAGTATCGGGTAAACCTGAAAATACATCGGCTTTAATCACTTCCATTAGCTCTTCAACTCGGCTTGGATCATCAGAATAGATAAAACCGCCTGTTGCATTAGAGCCAAAAGAATAGAAATTATAACTTTTTAATTTTGGTGTCTTTTCACCCGTAAGGTATGGCGCTAATCGCTTTTTCACCAGACTCGCCATTTCATGTTCGATAAAGTCAACATTACCTCCTGGAGGCATATCTAGGCTGAAAAAGAAGCCATCTGTTGGTGCTCTAGGCATGAAATCTGTTTTGGGTAATAAAGTAATGCTAATGATTAATGAGCCAGCTAATAAAAGGCTGATCCAACTTACTCGTTTGAATTTATTGTTGGTTAATTTCATTACCAACACAGTAAGGCGCTCCCAATAATGCGCGAAAGGGTCAATATCACTGACGTCTTTTAATAAGTATTTGCTGGCAATGGGTAATACGGTAATAGCAGCAAGCAATGAAGCAATAACCGCAATAGAGAGCGTTAGCGCTAAATCTGAAAAAAGTTGCCCTTCTATGCCCTTCATAAATAATATCGGCAAAAATATCGCAACACTGGTCGCGGTTGAGGCAAATAAAGCGCCGGTTACCTCGGTTGTACCTTTGAGCACCGCCTTATGATTATCCATGCCTTTACCTTTGAGTCGGACAATATTTTCTTGCACTATGATGGCGGCATCTAGCACTAAACCAACCGAAAAAGCTAAGCCTGCAAGGGAAATAACATTCAATGTTCGGTCAAAAATACTCAAAGCAACAAAAGCAACTAATAAAGACACAGGAATGGTAATGGCAATAATCAAAATATTGCGCATGCCTCTTAAGAATAACCATAAGATCACTAACGAAAGTAATACCCCAAGACCAAGGTTATTTTGTACCAGCGATAACGCATTACGAATATGCACAGAAGAGTCAAAACTTAAATCTATGGTTAACCCTTCGGCTTTTAATGGTCCGTCATTTAGCTCTTTAATGGCGATGTTTATCTTATCAAGCAAGGCGACTATGTTTTCACCATTTTGACGCCTTAACGTGAGGTAATATGACGGTTGACCGTTACGTAAGTTGAAGCCTTGCCTATCGGCTAAGGTGTTCTTTACGGTAGCAATGTCTTGCAAATAAATAGGTCTTTCATCACTGTAGCCAATGATCATTTGTGTAAGATTATCTAAGCTATACTGACCAGAAAAACGTACCACGTATTGGCGACGTCCTACATTTACAGTACCTGCGGAGGTATCATTAGAATTAGTAATGACAGAGCTTATTTCTGCAATAGATAAACCTAAAGAGGCGGTTTTAACTGGATCAAAGGTGACTCTGATCTCTCTTTGCCTATGGCTAGCAAGGTTAACTTCCCCTATTCCTGGAATTCGTGCAAACCTTGGCTCAACAACATCTTCAATGAGTTTTTGATATTGACCAAAATCTTCTACCGGATTATCTGGCAAGGTTTTAATCATCATGGTTGCGGTATTACCACCACCATTGGCAAACACTACTGGCTCGATAGCATCAATAGGTAAAGGTGGAACTTGGTTCAAGTTATTGATGACATCAAGCATGGCTTTTTGCATATCTGCGCCAACATCAAAGGTTAGGTTAATTCGCCCAAATCCTTTATTTATCGAGGTATTAACCCGAATAACGCCTTGAGTATTTTTAACTACATTCTCGATGGGCTCAATAATGACAGACTCTAACTCAGACGGCGCTGCACTTCGCCAACCTGTAAAAATAGTTATTTGAGGCTGTTCTATATCAGGAGTTAATTGAATAGGTAGTTTTGAGACACTTAACAGGCCAAAAACCATAATTAAAACGACGATAACAATAATTGCTGCTGGGTTTTTAAGTGCAGCTCGTGTGTAGTTCATCTAACTAATCCATAATAAAAGCAGCAAACATTGTATTATACAGTTTGTTAAAAATATCCGTATTTAGGTAATATGATGTAAATAAATGTGTCTATAAGTAATTCGTTAAGTGTTTATTAATCAATAGAATCTTCTTATTCTTCATCAACTAAACTACTGACGCCTTTCATCGTGCTTGAACGGCTTGTGTGGTTAAGTTAATTCGCTATACAATACCCACGTTTTTATTCGTCAATTAAGTCTATCTCTTGAAATCTTTATCCAATTCCATTGCAAAAACCAGTTCAAAATCTAAGCTGAAACTAAGTAACAGATTACAGGCAATTGAACAAATGGTGACGTCACAGTACGACCATATTTGGGATTGCTGTTGTGATCATGGCTTACTTGGTAGCGCTTTATTGTCCCGCTCAGAAGCTAATACGGTGCATTTTATTGATATTGTTTCCAAACTCATGGCTGAATTAGAAAATAAACTTCAGCGTTTTTATCCAAATTCAAGCTGGCAAACTCACTGTCTTGATGTCGCAAAGCTGCCATTAACGCAATATAAGGGAAAGCACCTCATTATTATTGCCGGTATTGGCGGCGATTTAATGATTGAATTTATTGAGGCGATACATAAAAAGTACAAAGATTTGAATATTGATTTCTTACTGTGCCCGGTTCATCACCAATTTTCATTACGACAGACGTTAATAGCATTAGAGTTTAGTTTACAGCATGAGGTATTACTGGAAGAAAACCGACGTTTCTATGAAATACTATTACTTTCCACGGAAAAGGACGAGCATAAGAGAGTGAATCCGGTTGGTGACATCATGTGGCAATCCACATCAAGCCATCAATCTATCACGGCACAGAGGTACTTAACTAAAACTCTTAACCATTATCAACGTATTCAACAAGGTGCTCATCAAGGTAAAACAAACGATGTTCAACACATCATTGATGCTTATCATGGGGTAATGCTGTAATTTGGTGATTATTTTCCGAGACAAAATTTAATCTCCACTAAAGCTAGCGGCTTGTCATAAAAGTACAATAAAACTCACATACACTCTACTAATCAAGGAGTGTATACGTGAAAAATAAACTTTTAAATATTATAGAAAACAAAGCAGTCACCACGCTTTTTCAACCAATATACAATGTACAAAAAAAAACTATCATGGGGTATGAGGCACTCACTCGTGGACCTGAAAATACTGAGTTGTACTCACCAGATAAACTTTTCCACTACGCAACTCAACATAACTTATTGTCTGAATTAGAGATATTATGTAGAGATAAAGCGATCACTCGCTTTGCTAAGCTGAAATTACCGGGGAAATTATTTTTAAATATTAGCCCATTAGTACTGCTAAGTAAGCATCATCCTCAAGGTGAAACGATCAAGTTTGTCCAGCGTGCTGGCTTAAGTGGTGATCAAATCGTGATAGAACTGAGTGAAAAATATCCGGTACCCAATCACAGTATGCTGAGCGAAGCGCTAGCTAAATACCGTCAATTTGGTTTCAATGTTGCTATCGATGACCTAGGCGCAGGCTATTCTGGTTTGAAGTTATGGAGCCAGTTGCGACCAAATATTGTTAAAATAGATAGGTACTTTGTGGAAAATTGCCATCAAGACAGTTTTAAGCGTAAGTTTCTAAAAGCAATTTTCGATTTAGCACAGTCGGCAAAAGCGCAAGTTGTGGTTGAAGGGATAGAAACCCGTGATGAGTTTGAGTTATTGCAAAGGTTAGGTATGGTGTACGCACAAGGATTTTATTTAGCCAGACCAGAGCTTAACCCTATGAGAAGTTATCCTAAGTACCTCGAACCTGATTATCAATATAGAACCTACACTGCTAAGTTTCAGCTTATTGCTGGCGGTTAAAGCAGAATATCAAGTTGAACTGTGTGCCATCGATGCTTGTGTAAAGCAGTGAATCCTAGTCTTCGTTTTCTGAATAGCTAACCACTTTATTGGCGATGGAATAGGAAAATCCTTTTGCTATTAAATGGCGTAATGCTTTTTGCTTTACTTTAATATCTTCAATCGGCTCTTCACCAAACTTTCTTATTTTTAAGATCAATGCTTTATCAAAGTAATCTTCATCCGATGTTTCTATTGCACTAACGCAATCATTGATTATTTGCGATGAAAAACCTTTGGTATAAAGCTTCTCTTTGATCTTGTTGGCACCTATATTTTTCTCTGAAAGGCTCATTGTTAAGCGTGTTGCATAACGACGATCATCAACAATGCCATGCTCTATCAGGTAATCGAGTGCTGGTTCATTGAATTGTTTATCGTCTTTAAAAAGTAAGTTGGCTTTTTGCAGCAAGGTCTTCGCTGAGTAATCGCCATATCTTTCGATCATCCAAAGCATATACGACTTTACCCGATCATAAGAGATTACTTGTGGTTTGGCATCTTGGTTTCTTTTATACATGCTAGTTTGAAATCCTCCTGCTTAGAGTTCAGTGTCTAGTATCACGCTGTTATGCTTCAGCTAATTTTTGGTTTCCTGCCGTCCTACTTAGAAATATTTCTACGCCTATAAAAGCAAAAGGCACTATTGAAGCAATAAATAAAGACAACCAAGTGAGTAATGACCATTGCTGCTTGTTAGAAACGATTAGAGATAAAAATAAATAAAGCATGAATAATACTCCGTGAGTCATCCCCAGTTGATAAACAAAATCTCGACTGACTAAACCAAATGAAACACTTAAAATAGCTAAAAAAGATAAGCCTTCTAAAAGACTGATAGCACGAAAATACTTGAGCATTACTATTACCTGTAAACCAAAAGCCGTATTATCCTGTGCTAGCCCTATGGGGTCAAACTTATAATGATAGTTAAGTTTTAATTGCTCAATTTTTATTTAAAATGCCAAATGATAACAATACCATCACCTGTTTTTACTTTGGTCTCTTCCTTGGTTTTTTAGATTAGAGTAAACCATAAAATAGATAATTATCTGGGAGTTAGATTAGCTAAAACCCTAGAGCAGTGGTAACGCGTAACGATAATTTAAAATAAAAAGCAATAATAACAGTTAATTATAATTATGAATCACTATGTACTATTTTTTGACTTTACTTGTTACAATCACAATTTTTCTGCCTTATTATCGAAAAGCCATCAATTTATCGAGTAAAAGTAATGGCTTTCACTAATGCGAATGCCCTAAAATTAACAAACTGATATGGTTAACTGCCCTGCTATCTTATTGCACAATTTGCCTTGTTTTAACTCCACTGGCAAAGCTATGAATTGACTTATTCACTATTTCATTTGGTATTAAGTACGACGAATAATAAAATATGCCCCCAACATCATAAGTGCTATTCCGGTTAAACGCTGAATGGATAGTGTCTGTTTTAATGCTCCTAATAAGCCATAGTGATCAATAATTGCCATAGAAGCAAGTTGTCCCATCAACACCATAGAGATCGCATTGCCAACGCCAAATTTTGGTGCAACCCAAGTCATCGTTAGAATATAAAATATGACAAATAGCCCACCTAGATAAAACAGGATTGGCACCGGTTCTTTAATCGGTGTTTTGGGCATACCGCCCGAAAGAAATAAGTAGGCCAGTGAAACAATTGTGCCAACAATAAATAAGATGCTAGTAGCTAACGCAGGACTATGAAGTCTACTTCCCAAGTTACTATTTAAAGCTGCCATAATAGGGATCCCCATACCAGCAATACCCATTAACAGAGCATAAAATGCTGGCTGTTGGAAAAGATTCATCGCTATTACTCCCTTTTTTGTTGCTTACGCAAGTCAGTTACTTGCTCAAAACCAATGCCCCAGTTATCTGTGTTCACTTCATCTATTACAACAAAGGTAGTCGCTGGATTTTTATCAAGCACATCAACCATTAACTGCGTGCACCCCTTAATAATTGCCTGCTTCTGAACATTGCTAACACCTTCGTCAGTAATTTTTACGTTAATATATGGCATAGTTTTTCCTTTTAATTGTAAAAGTTGATGAGTTACTCGTGGGTTATAATCATTTATCGCTTGATGTCGCTATACATTTTATTAACGATGCTCCATTTCCCCTCTTCCTTTAGTAATCCTAAAAAATCGATATAGTTAAAATCAAACAGCGGGCAGTGAATTTTCGCCATAGCCTGATCTTGAACCACATCAATAGCTAATATTTTAAAAGCTCTCGCTTGATTGAGCTCAGCTGGTGTCGTTCGTTCAGCAACATCTTTTAGCCACTGGTTTAATGAACGTCGAACGCCAGGCGCTTTTAGCCAAGCATCTGGGTGGAATATAGAGTTTAGCTTTGCGACATCGCCATGATAAAGGCCATCAAAATAACTGTGTAAAACAGCCTCAATATCATTTAAGTCACTTGTAGCTTCACTCAATCCTGTTTGAATATGATTCATATGTGTTCCTTAATTTCTAAGGTTGAGCCGCTTACTCTGTAAAGCGGCAATTCCGTTAACTCTTTTGTAAGCTAGTCTGTAAATGACTCTGCTTGTTCGGCTTGACCTGTTTGAATAAAGCTTGGCATGGCTTGAACTGCATTTAGCATCGTAGTTGTTTTTTCACCGATGATAATATCTACTGGGAAGTAGTCACCCCAACGAGAATATACCGCCAGCATAATATCTGCTGCAGAAGGCGATGCCCCTCCTAGAAACTTATTGTTAGTAAGTTTATTTTCAACAACTTGCCACAACAGGTTGATGGCTTTGGCTGCCAAGTTGAGAGTCTCTTGTTTTACTTTTTCATCATTAACATGCTGTGCTAGAAAGAATAATTTGCTGTAGGCCGGATGCATGCTGGCATTAGCAAACATAATGTCTTGAATGGCTTGTTGACGATCATTATCATTCTCGGGAAAAAGTGTACTGTTATGTTTGTTAAGAATATAAAGCATAATGGCGGCACCTTCCGTTAGTGTCTTTTCACCATCAATCAATACTGGCACAGCGCCTATTGGGTTGATTGTTTTAAAATTATTAAGCTGTTGCACATCAATAATCGTAACTTCTTGGCCTAATTCGCGTAAAACAACTTGAGTGGCTGCTGAACAAGCGCCTTTTGAGTAATAAAGTGTATACATGGTTTTTCTCCAAACGTTAAAGTTGATAGTTCATATCTTCGCTAGCGCATTAGTTGATCAATATTTTGCTGCGCTGATGAAAAGATAATACTGCGGCTATCTGTTTCCATATATACCTATAATGGATATATACTGTTTACATATTGAGAACAGATATTCCCTGTTAATGTATGGAGTACAAAAGGATGAATTTAATGATGAAATTTAAAGGACGAGTAAATGGATAAATTACGCGCAATTCAGTTGTTTGTTCGCTTAGCTGATTTAGGTAGCTTTACTCGTGTAGCTGAACAAGTTAACTCATCCAAGTCAATGATTAGTAAAGAAATAAGTCGGCTTGAAGCCGATTTAGGTACACGTTTATTGCACCGCTCAACTCGTAACGTACAACTAACCCATGTTGGTGAAGGATATCTACAACGTGCAAGAGAGATCTTATCTAAATTGGATGATGCCGATAATTTTGTGCAAGATTTACAACAAAATCTTCGCGGAAAACTTAAAATAAATGCGCCTATGGCTCTAGGTATTACCGACTTATCGCATTTATTTGCAGACTTTATGAAAGCTAACCCAGAAATTGAACTTGATATTCATTTAGGCGATGAAAATATTGACTTGGTAGAACAAGGTTTTGATTTAGGCTTTAGAGCATCAAGTCAGCCGATAGATTCAAACTATGTTGGCAGACCACTAACGCGCTTTACTTATAAGGTTTGCGTTTCACCCGGCTATCTTAACACGCACCCAACGATTACCCACCCTAGAGATCTTAAAGCGCATAATTGTTTTATTTACAGTTACTTTCAGGGCAAAAATGTATGGCCAATTGAAGGTGGTATAGAGGTAACAGGTAATTTACGAGTTAATAATACAATGTTTATGATGGAGTCGATTAAACAAGGTTTAGGCATTGGTTTTATTCCTGACTTTGTTTGTCAGCAGGCAATTGATAGTGGTCAAGTTGTTGAAGTATTGGCGGATTCTAAAAAGTCTCTGTTAACCTTATATGCTTTATATCCGGTTCGAAAATTTGTCCCGCCAAAATTAGTGCAATGTATTGAATATTTAGAGCAATGGTTCGCTGATAAAGATAATTTTTGATGCTAAATACTACGAAATATTCAATCTTGTATGCGATCTCGTTTAGAAATGAGTTCATCTACCGACTTTTTAACAAAATCATATTGATGATAATCGTCATCAACAATGTCGTTGTCTATTTTAACAATATCTAAATCAATAGGTCGCGGACCATTTTTGTTACTGGTTCGTATGCGGCCCAATTGAGCTTCTATGCCTTTTAACTGCGATTTCAAGTCTGTTGAATTAAGCGCACAATTAAATGAAAAGGCAGTATTAGTAAAATCAGCCTGTTCAGTAAATCCCACAGGCTCAGTACTTAGTAAAGTTGCCATGCTTGCCTGTGAGTCTATTTTTTTTATCAACTCAAACGCTAAATGTATATTTGCTTGTGCATCAATGTTTGAGCCGACAGCCACAATGTAAAATGGCATTAAGCTGAACGCTCTGCAGTAATAGAAACATTTTTTGCATAGCGTAAGGCGCCTGGTTTAGCTACTTGCAACTTAGCGTGTAAGACCCCATCAAAGGAGATAATTAAATCTAATAACACACCGAGTAATCGTTCAATAGTTTTATAACTGGAATTGAGCACAACTTCTAAAATTTCTTTATTGATGGTGCGGTAATTAACGCAATCTTCAATGTCATCAGACAACATAGCTTTAGATATGTCTGCTTCAATCCAATAATCAATAATGAGTTTTTGTTTGTTCTTGCGTTCTTCTTCGGTGATACCAAGAATGGCATAAATCTCTAATTTTTCAACATATATGCTGGACATTGTAAGTTACTCCCTCCGTCTATCTGTAATGTTTGTCCCGTAATGGAATTGTTTTTAGCTAAAAACTCAATGGCGGAATATAAATCTGCTAACGGTACTTTACGCTGTAAAAGGTTCATATCTTTACTATCGACCTGAGTCGCTATTTGGCTAGAATCCTGTTTACTTTCCGCGATATTTGTTGGCGCCATCGCATCTAACACAAAGCCTGGTGCTATCGCATTAACTCGCACATTGGGTGCACACTCTATTGCGGCCAATTCTGTTAATGTTTCTTGCGCTTTTTTCGAGATGAAATACGCCGATTTATTGGTATAACGATGCGATAAGTTAGCATCTGAAATATTAATAATTTGGCACGGCTTGTTTTGTTTTACTAATGCCTGAATTAACAACCAAGGACTTGTAAGATGAATATTTAGATTGCTTTGAATTTGTGCTAAAGACGACTCAAGTAATGAGCCTTGGCCAAATATCGAGGCACTGTTTATCAGTAATTCAATATGGGGTACTTGCGCCAGCAAGGCTGCAAATCGTTGCTCAATTGTCGCAGGATCATCTAAATTTGCTTGCCATAAGACAACCTTGATATTAAGTGCTTCTAATTGCGATTTTAATGCCATGGCAGCGGTTTCAGAATGATTGTAATGCAGCACAATATTCTTACCACTTTTGGCAAATTCACCATTGAGGAATGCGCCGATGCGCTTTGCTCCTCCAGTTACTAACACCCAAGCCGCGCTATTCATCAATCTTTGATCAACTGTAAAAACTCAGCGCGAGTATCTTTGCACTTCATGAATGAACCAAGCATACATGAGGTTTTCATTTCAGAGTTTTGTTTTTCAACACCACGCATACGCATACATAAATGTGAGGCAGACATGACCACACCGACCCCTTTTGCACCGGTAACATCCATAATGGCATTAGCAATTTCTTGCGTTAAATTCTCTTGAATTTGTAAACGACGTGCGAACATATCAACGATACGTGCCAGTTTAGATAAACCTAATACTTTGCCGTTTGGGATATAACCAATGTGGCAACGACCAGTAAACGGTAACATGTGATGTTCGCACAAGGAGTAGAGTTCAATATTGTTAACCACCACCATTGAATTACAATCTGAGCTAAATAACGCACCATTGATAACTGAGTCTAAATCTTGCTCATAACCCTGAGTAAGAAATTTCAGCGCTTTGGCTGCACGTTTTGGCGTATCTACTAAACCTTCACGGCTTGAATCTTCACCTATTTGTTCAATAATCGATTTAAAATTTTGTTCCACTGGGTTACCTGCTTATTTATGTTAATTCTTTATATTAATGCTTTATGGTTTGAGATGGTTACTTATACATGCTGATCTATTAAAATTGCATTACCATCGGGATCTTGAATAGAAAAACTTGAAGGACCGCTTTCACCACTAATAGATTGTTTTATTATGTCGACACCTTGAGCTTCAAATTCTTTTAATAGCTCTCTTATGTCAGTAAAAGATTCTAGCGTTTTACAGTTTTTATCCCAACCAGGATTAAAAGTCATTATATTACCCTCAAACATGCCCCGAAATAAACCTATATACCCGTTGCCATTCAAGATGCTTGTTTAAGGGGGCTTGAGCAATATCAATACAAGGCGCGACTTTGTAGTAATGGTTATTCCCTTACAAAGAGGTGCAACGATGTAGTGTTGTTGCTCAAGCGCCTCTTCGATGGGTTTAAAAGCGATTTAAGCGGCGTTATTCATTTGAACAAGGGAATAACCATTGTTTAAAATCTGTCTCTTATACACATC
>OJEO01000452.1_pt1 | contig 15135 bp, 16 predicted proteins | sample 1593621 | NCBI WGS metagenome assembly OJEO01 (sample SAMN05416875, study PRJEB24817) | seawater metagenome | isolation source: Sea water | place: Canada:Atlantic | collected 2013-11
CTTCTATATTGAATAGCTTCGGAAATATGATTGCCTATTATATTTTCTGAATTTTCCAAGTCGGCAATCGTTCTGGATACTTTTAGAATACGATCATATGCTCGAGCTGAAAGGTTTAACCGTTCCATAGCAGTTTTTAGTAATTGTAAAGAGGCTTCATCCAATTTACAGAACTTTCGTATCTGCTTTACACCCATTTGTGCATTATAATGAATGTTTTCAAAATCGGTAAATCGCTCCGTCTGTAATTTTCTAGCTTTTGTTACTCGCTCCCGAATTACAATACTTGATTCGCCTTTTCTATCTTCACTCAATTTGTCAAACGGAACTGGCGTGACTTCTATATGGATATCGATTCGATCCAACAACGGACCGGAAATTTTGCTTAAATACCGTTGCATTTCAGCAGGTGAAGATGTTACCGGCGCATCAGGGTCGTTAAAATAACCTCCAGGACTTGGGTTCATACTTGCCACTAACATAAAACTGGACGGATACGTTACCGTAAACCGCGCTCTTGAAATAGTTACATCTCGATCTTCTAAAGGTTGGCGCATGACTTCGAGTACGCTTCGCTTAAATTCTGGTAATTCATCTAAAAATAACACACCATTATGCGCCAACGAAATTTCTCCTGGCTGCGGGTATTGACCGCCACCTACCAGTGCAACATCGCTAATAGTATGATGTGGGCTTCGAAAAGGACGTGCTGTCATGATTCCACCTTTTTCTTTTGTTCGTCCCGCAACACTATGTATTTTGGTCGTTTCTAATGCTTCACTAAGAGAAAGAGGTGGTAATATGCTGGGCAATCGTTTTGCTAACATCGTTTTTCCGGAACCTGGTGGCCCAATCAATATAATATTATGTCCGCCAGCGGCTGCGATTTCCATACAACGTTTTATAGACTCTTGCCCTTTTACATCACTAAAGTCGAATTCTGGATTTTCTAAGTGTTCGTAAAACTCGGCTTCCATATCTACTATGGTCTGTTCTAGAATAACTTCAGCATTAAAAAAATCGATTACTTCTTTAATCGTTTCTACACCATAAACCTCCAGTCCATCTACAATTGCGGCTTCTTTAGCATTTTGTTTGGGAAGAATAAACCCTTTAAACCCTTCTTCTTTGGCTTTAATGGCAATTGGCAGAGCCCCACGGATGGGTTGTAAACTTCCATCCAGGGAAAGTTCGCCCATAATGATATATTCTGAAAGTGGATGTTTTTCCGTAATCTGTCCGGTGGAAACTAAAATCCCGATAGCTAAGGTAAGGTCATAAGCTGAACCTTCTTTCCGAAGGTCGGCTGGAGCCATGTTTAAAGTTATCTTTTTACCTGGAATTTTAAATCCGTTGTTTTGTAAAGCAGCAGCAATGCGATAATTACTTTCTTTAATGGCATTATCGGGCAGACCGACTAAATGATAACCGACTCCAATATCGGTATTAACTTCAACCGTAATTGTTGTGGCTTCTACGCCAAAGACAGCACTCCCATATACTTTTGTAAGCATGTTTTTTTAGATTAAAAAAAGGGGAGCCAACTAAAAAGGAAATATAGGGATTTTTATTTACATGATTTTTCAGAAAAATTAATACTACTTCATCCACCAACAATCAATAAAATCAGTAAGCATATGAAATAGTAAGCCTACAGCGATAATTCTGGTCTTTTTGAAAAATAATAGTAAAAAATAAACACCCATAACATAATACGAATGTAAAGGGTGAAACCCAATGCTACATCTTCCGGAAGAAAAAACAGGATCTGCTAGTAAGTGGTCTACATCCACAAGCATTGTGGCAATCATAATCAACCATGCTTTTTTCCAATTATTTCTGAAAAAAATAAACGCTATTAAACCCGGTGCTAAAAAGTGAAGCGAGTAATGAACAATCGTTTGTAGCATGTAACTAATCGATAATAATAGGAGGCACTAGTTCGTTTTTTATGGCAAAAATCACTAAACCTGCCACGTTTTTAACCCCAGTTTTATCTAATAGGTTTTTACGGTGCACCTCTACCGTACGAGGACTTATAAATAACTCTTTAGCTATTTCAGCTGTTTTGTATTGCTTGCAAATAAGTTCTAGCACTTCTGATTCTCTTTCGGTTAGAAATTCATCATCGTACACTGTTTTATCAACATACTTACTTCCTCCCTTTTTACTGTTAACCACTTCCATTACATGTTTATCGTAATAAAAGCCATTATAAAACACTTGTTTTATAGTGTGTAATACTTTTTCAGGTGGGGAGTTTTTTACTAAATAAGCACTTGCTCCCACATCGATCATATTTCTAATAAAGGGTTTGGTATTGTAAGTAGTAAGAGCGATGATGCCTATTTCTCCATACGCTTGGTGTATTGCCTTTGTGGCTTCTACCCCATTTAATTCAGGCATTTTTATATCGGTAATAATAATATCGGGTAATTGTTCACAGCATGCCAAGTGTTCTAAGAGCTCTTTACCATTACTGGCTTGGTATGTAATTTCTATGGCTGAATCACGAGAGAGAATATGTACCATTCCCACTCTAAACAGTTCTTCGTCATCTGCAATTACTACGTTAATTTTCATCTTTACTGGGGGTTAAAGTTAGCGTTACTTGCATTCCATTTTTAGGAGAAGAAATTATTTCAAGTGTTGCGTTTAAAATAGCAACTCGATTCTCAATCCCACTCATTCCTAATCCTTTTGCTTTCTTAGCTTCTAAAACATCAAATCCTTTTCCGTTATCGCTGTAGTGTAAATATAATAGGTTTTTCTTTATTTTAGTTTGTAAGTCCAATGTAGTTGCTTCCGAATATTTTATAGAGTTGTTGAATAATTCTTGTACAATTCGGAATACGTGAAGCTCTTGGTCTTTACTTAAAATATTTTCTGAGGCGTCTAAATGACAATCTACTTGAAAGATGTGACTTTCAGCAACTTCGTCGCATAGTTCTTCAAGTGCTGCGTCTAACCCAAATTTATCCAACGTAGGGGGCAATAAATCATGTGCAATTTTGCGAGAGCTTTCCAAAACATTCCCCGTTATCTTTAAAATGCTATTGGCTAGTTTATTGGTCTCTTCAGAAGAAATATCTTTTATTGAAAGCATACTAGCATTTAATGAAACAATATTGAGTTTTGAACTGATTGCGTCGTGCAAATCTTGAGCAATACGTTTTCGTTCCTCTTCTTGGGTTATAATAGTCGCTTGCAAGACTTCTTTCTGATTAGCAATTTTTAAATTGGCTTTTTCCAATTCACTCTTAATAATTCGTTTTCTTGAAAAATAAAAAAACAAAATAATAGCCAGAGCCATGACTACTAAAAGTGCAATGGCAATGAGGATAAGGTCGACTATTTGATAGTCTTCTTGGAGTAGTAATTCTTCCACCATGCCACGAAGATAAGAAATTGAAGCCCAAGATAGAGGACATTATTTAAGTTCAATAATAAGTGATAGCCATATTCTGTAATTAACGCCATATTAAATACCAAATTACCGGAGGCAAAGATTAAAATACTAGACAATAAATAGAAAAACAGACCTATGTTAATTATAAGAAATTCATTGTTCTCCTGCAGATATTTATAAAAAAAGAGTACTGAATATAGCACAATAAATCCTTGAGTTATTGTCACACCCAATGGGTTGTATCGAAAAAAAATGCCAGGGGATTGTATAAACTGAAAAGCGATAATCCCCAAAACGATAACCAAAATAACATACACCCATTTTTGTTTCAATAATTCTTTATAGAAAAACGTAAGTATTACAAATTGAAGAATGTAGTAACAGTGAAATAAAAATAAATTGTTTTTTATAGGAACGATGTATTTTAAAAACGATGCATTCACTTGTATCGGCTATTACAACTAAATAAACCGCAAAGATTTTGTAAGCTTTTCCTCTATTTTTAAATCGAAAAACATAAAGTGCAGCGTTTAACACACAAAATGTAATGGCAACATTACTTAAAATGTCAAAAAGTTTTTCCATTAGTATGCATGGCTTACTGGTTTTTTTCTGAAATTTCTATACCAAGCGATAAAAACCAAAACCTGAAAAATTATATAGAATGCATTATTTAAAGTTAGTAATAGTATATAATCTTCTTTCGAAATTAAATCGAAATTAAACACAAGATTCCCAGAGGCCAATATTAAACTACTACTAATCATATAAAGGAAAATACCTAAATTAATTAATAAGAATTTTGAATCCTTTTTTGACAATGAAAAATAGAAGTAAAGTAAAGCATATAAAACAATAAGACCTTGTGTTAGCGCAATACCGATAGAATTATATTTTAAAAATAAAGAAAAGTCGCTCAAATACTGGTACCCTAAAAAAACGAGCACCAAAACACCTATATAAATAAGTATTTTTATATTTAGTAATTCACGGTAAAAAAGCGTCAATACTGAAAATTGAACAATAATGTATACATTAGACATGTATAGATTATTGTCCACTAATCCACTTAATAAGTGTACGTAACTTAATACTTGAATAATCGATATCGACAACAAATAATAAGTGAAAATCTTAAAAGCCTTACTATTATAGTTGAAGCTTTTAAAAAAGAAAATAGTATTAATTACAACTGCAAAAACACCTGCTTTTCCTAAAAAAAGAAATAGTTCCATTAAGATTAATTCAATGGGCTTGAAGGATCCGAAGCTGGTGGAATTGGTAACGTAAAATCGTACAGATTACCACCAGATTGTAGCCCTCTATACCCATTAATTTTATCACGGTAAATAATCGTTCCGTCACGTTGGGTTACTGGTTCTGTCGCTACAATTATTAATTTTTCTTTGTTGGTTGTAGGATCAACCCCCAAATAAGCACGGACTTTTTTTTCTGCTCTACTTTGATTTTTCATTTCATCCAGAACATTTTGTAAATCGTCCGCTGGAATTAAAAATCCATTACATTGATTGTGTTTGTTGTAATCCGATTCGACAGAACGCCATTCAGTAGTCCACTCTTGGGCTTTTTGAAGAGTAATTGTGTTGTCTTCTTGACTCATAATAGAATTTTTAGTTAGTAGAGCATAAAAGTAATAAACCTTTTTTTTAAAACTAACTTAAATTAACATCTTAATTCTGATGTTTATAACTGTGAGTCAAGAATGCTATTGAAATTTCATCATTCGTTTAATCCATTTCAATTTTCTCTGAGTATGTGGATAATATTTTATCGGGAGCTCTAACCATGTAGGTTTATCGAGAATACTTTTGTAGTGTGTAAAACAATCAAAACCAGCTTTCCCGTGATAATTACCTATTCCGCTTTGCCCTACGCCACCAAAAGGTAATTTAGGGTTTGAAATATGCATCACCGCATCATTTATAGCTCCACCTCCAAATGAAATATCTCTTAATATTTTCTGTTTTGCGTTTTTATCTTTTGTAAACACATAGCACGATAGTGGCTTCGGAAATTTTCGTACTTCGGAAATTGCTTTCTCTAAATCAGTATATGTTATAACCGGTAAAATGGGGCCAAAGATTTCTTCTTGCATAACGGTGTCTGTAAACGAAACATTTTGAAGGATGGTGGGTTGTATATACCGTTCTTGTTTATCTCTATTTCCACCATAATATATCTGATCAGGTTGTATCATTTTTTCAAGCCGATCAAAATTGTCATCATTAATTATCTGAACGTAATTATCGTTATCAAATTGAAATTTTTGTTCTTCAATTTCGGCTTTTGCCAATTCCAAAAATTTTTCTTTTACCGCTTCGTGAACCATCACATAGTCTGGCGCAATACAGGTTTGTCCTGCATTTAAAAATTTTGCCCAAACCATGCGTTTAACAGTCATTTTAAGGTTGCTATCTTCGGTGACAAAAGCTGGACTTTTTCCACCCATTTCCAGTGTAACCGGAATTAGGTTTTCGGCAGCTGCTTTATACACTATTTTACCTACTTTAGTACTTCCGGTAAAGAAAATTTTATCAAAATTTTGTTTTAAAAGCTCCGTCGTTTCAGCAACACCGCCTTCAACCACTTTAAATACATTTGGGTCAAAATTATCATTAATTAGTTTTGCCATCACTTCACTTGTTTTTGAAGGTAGCTCACTGGGTTTTAATATCACAGTATTTCCTGCCGCCAAAGCCGCAACAATAGGAGCGAAAGAAAGTTGATAAGGATAGTTCCAAGCGCCAATAACCAAACAAACACCTAAAGGCTCAGGAATAATATAACTACTGGCAGGAAAGTTTAATATATTGGTTGATACTCGTTTTCGTTTAGACCACTTTTTAATATTACGCTTAGCTTCTTTTATATCGTTGTATAACAAAGCTAATTCGCTTACATAGGTGTCAAATTTAGATTTTTTGAAGTCTTTGTAAATAGCTTCATTTAAAATAGCTTCGTTTCCTTTTAAAACAGCTTGTAACATGTCAAGCTGTTTTATTCTAAAGGATATATTTTTTGTAGCGTGGCTATTAAAAAAAGATTTTTGTTGTGCTACTAACTGTTTCATGAAGTGTTATGGTTTCAGAAAAAGTTCAAGATAGATAAACTTATTTCAGAATTTTCATAACAAGATGCTAAATCAGCCTTTTTCCCGGTTTAAAACGCGGTATTCTTCATAGCATTCACTTATGGCATCTAGTATTTGAAGATCGTTAGCTGTTTTTATAAAACTTTTGGAATAACTGCAATTATTCAGTATTTCATCAATATCGACGCGTTCTAATTGCAATACGGCCATTAATGTTTCGCGGTCATATTTACTAGCTAATAAGTTCCGAATTTCATCATCTTCCTTCATTTTACGAAGTTTCCGCATCTGTTTAGGTTTTTTTCCAAAGACATTATAGAGGAAATCCGCCGGATTAAAAATAGCACTCAACACCTTAGTTACGGCACCTGGCTGTTTGTTTCCACCTTCATATCCAGAGCTTAACCCAGAAATACGGTATCGATAATTATCGTAAATAGGAATAATTTTAGCATCTACCTCAACATAACCGGTAAGTTGTACCGGTTTTACCACAACTTCTTCAAGCGCGATGCCCAATTCGGTCATTTTTACTTTAATATCCCCAAATTTAAGCCAGTCATTTGTTACTCGAACTCGAATGGACTTATACCCTAAGTAACTAAAATACAGCGTATCATTTACCTTTGCCCGTATAGAAAACGCACCTTCCTTGTCGGTGGTGGTACCAATAACTTCATTTAGGTTAACAATGTTTACGTTTTCTAAAGGATCATCAGTTGCAGTGCTAAGTACTTTACCATTAATAGGGTTGCTCTCTTGTGAAAACACAACCACTGTAAGTAAGGAAAATAGTAAAAGTAAAAAGTATTTTTTCATAACTGAAGGATAAATTTACATTAATAGACGATAAATCTGTGCCAAAGTTTCAAAAATAGGGCAATTTATTTATTAATTGCGTCTTCTACGTTTTCCTCCTGTACCTTTTCCTGTAGGTCGCTCACTACTTCTTCTACGGCTTTTTCCTTTAAAACCAGAGCCACCGCCATCAAAGCTTTTGCCCCCTCTTTTTCCTTTGCTACGGCCTTTTCCGCCGCTTCTTCCACCGCCTTTTTTACGTCCGTCTTTGCTAATTTCTACAGAAATATTACGACCGTCCAGTTTAAAGTCGTTGAAAATATTCAAGACTAACTCTTGGTGTTTTTTATCCGTGTTGAAAAACGAGAATGAATCTTTAACATCAACTCGGAATACATCATCCTGACCTAAACTAAGTAAATCTTTTAATAAATCTTTCAGACTCATCCAGTTGAAATCGTCACGTCCACCAATATTGATAAAGTAACGAACACTATCCTCACTATTACCTATTGAAGTATCGCCAGCAACAGTTGAGTTTAAATCTTTTTCGTTCTTATAGTAGTTATAGAAACGAGTAAACTCTACTGAAAATACCTTCTTGATTAATTCCTCTTTACTGAAATTTTCTAAAACCTCATTAATATTAGGAAGATATGCATCTATCTCGTGATTAACTTCGGTATTTTTTATACTATTGGCTAAATGAAATAATTGCGTTTCGCAAATTTCCATTCCGCTTGGAACTTCTTTTTTAGTAAAATTTCTTTGAATAATTTTTTCAATGCTCTTAATCTTTCTAAGCTCACTTTTTGAAACAATTACAATTGAAACACCACTCTTCCCAGCACGTCCAGTACGACCACTACGATGCGTGTACGTTTCAATCTCGTCTGGTAATTGATAGTTAATAACGTGTGTAATATTATCTACATCAATACCACGAGCAGCAACATCGGTCGCTACCAACATTTGTATTTGGCGTGTACGGAAGGATTTCATGACCAAATCACGCTGATTCTGACTCAAGTCACCATGTATTGCAGCAGCATTATAACCGTCCTCAATAAGACGTTCAGCTACTTTTTGTGTATCGCGTTTGGTACGGCAAAAAACCACTGAAAAGATATCAGGATTTGCATCGGCCAAACGTTTTAAGGCTAAGTAACGATCTCTGGCGTTTACCAAGTAATATTCGTGCGATACACTTTCGGTACCTACATTTTTGCTTCCCACGGTGATTTCAACCGGGCTGTGCATAAACTTTTTGGCAATTTTTGCCACGTCTTTCGGCATAGTCGCACTAAAAAGCCACGTACTTTTATCTTTTGGTGAATGGGATAATATTTCAGTGATGTCTTCATAAAAGCCCATATTTAGCATTTCATCTGCCTCATCGAGCACACAATATTCAATTTTTGAAATGTCGATCATCCCACGACCAATCATATCTTTCATTCTACCAGGAGTAGCAACGATAATCTGTGCCCCTTTTTTAATTTGACGCGCTTGGTCTTGAATGCTTGCGCCTCCATAAACGGCAACTACATTAAGACCTTTTTTATGCTTACCATAGCTTTCAATCTCTTTGGTTATTTGTAAACAAAGTTCACGGGTAGGCGAAAGGATAAGTCCTTGTGTAGTTCTGCTTTCAATTTGTATTTTTTGAAGCATCGGGAATCCAAACGCAGCGGTTTTACCCGTTCCGGTTTGAGCAAGGGAAACAATATCAGTTTCTCTATCTAATAAAATAGGGATTGTTTTTTCTTGTACTTCCGAAGGGGTTTCGAAACCCATATCGGTAATGGCCTGAAGTAAGTTTTCTTCAAGGCCTAAATCTTTAAATGTAGCCATAAAATGGTTTAAAATGTTTGCGTGTTAGATGGAAGCAAACGACTATTAAACCTTGGGCTTCACTTAAACACAAAATCCTCACCCTGAGGACTTTTTTGAAGCGGCAAAGATACTATTAACAATTAACTTAAATGTGTTTTTGTTTAATTATTTTCATCGGCAAAAACTTACAGTAAATCATTCAGCTTCACTCCCTAAGATATTCAATAAGTTGCCGCATGGCTTTTCCTCTATGCCCTATTTCACTTTTTTGAGTTAGTTTCATCTCACCAAAAGTTTCATTACACCCGTTGGGTTTAAAAATAGAATCATAACCAAACCCTTTGTCTCCTTTCTTTTCAGTAGTGATTTCACCTTCGCAAATTCCTAAAAACAATACTTCCGAATGGTTCATGGTTAAAGCTATTGCCGTTTTAAACCGTGCTGAACGGTCTTCTTTGCCTTCTAAGTTTTTTAACAATTTTTGAATATTAGCTTCCGAACTTTTATTTTCTCCAGCATACCGGGCACTATACACGCCTGGCTCACCATCTAAAGCGGCTACTTCGAGTCCAGTATCATCTGCAAAACAACTTAAATCATAGTTGTCACGTACATAATTTGCTTTTAAAATGGCGTTGCCTTCAATGGTATCAGCCGTTTCAGGGATTTCTTCATGACAACCTATATCCGTAAGACTCAATATCTCAAAATGATGCGGAAGCAAGGCTTTTACTTCTTTCAATTTATTTTTATTGTGTGTTGCAAAAACTAATTTCATGGTTTCAGGTTTCAGGTTTCGGGTTTCGAGTTTCGAGTTTCGAGTTTGAAGTTTCAAGTTTCAAGTTTCAAGTTAAGAGTTAGTTTTCCTAGCATCTAGCATCTAGCATCTAGCATCTAGCATCTAGCATCTAGCATCTAGCATCTAAATTACTACTTTTTCTGCTCTTGATACCGTTTTATTATTTCTTCAGAACTCTTTAAGGTGTTCTTTGTCCATAATAGTTCTATTTCATATTTTTCTGCTTCGGAAAGTTTCCAATTTACATTACTTTGTTTTAATCGTGTAACCACATCCTGTAAAATAATAGCTGCGGAAACCGAAATATTCAAGCTTTCGGTAAAGCCATACATGGGTATTTTTAAATACCCATCCGCATGGTTTAAAACCGTATCGCTTAATCCTTCTCGCTCCTTTCCGAAGAAAAAAGCACTTTTTTTAGTTATATCGAAGTCGTGTAACATCGTTGATTCATTATGTGGCGTTGTGGCGATAAGCTGATAATCTTGACTTTTTAAGCTTTCCATACAGCTTGCAATGGAATCATATCGGTTTAAACTCACCCACTTTTGAGCACCCATCGCAATTTCTCTATCTACTCGCTTGCCTAATTTTTCTTCTACCACATGAAGATCTTGAATGCCAAACACATCGCAAGTTCGCATCACGGCACTGGTGTTGTGCAGTTGATATACATCTTCAGTAACAACTGTAAAATGCCGCGTTCGTCTAGCCAATACTTCCTTAAAAAGTTCTTGACGCCTATCTGTAATATGGTTTTGTAGGTATTTTAAAAGCTGTGAATCCAATAGAAATAAGTATTTTTAAAAAAACGAAGATATAAAAAATAGGTCAATGAAAATTGTAGTTTTAACAGGCGCTGGTGTAAGTGCTGAAAGTGGGATCAATACATTTAGGGATAGTAATGGTTTATGGGAAAACCACGATATCATGGAAGTGGCCTCCCCCGAGGGTTTTGCCAAAAACCCTGAATTGGTATTGGATTTTTACAACGAACGAAGAAAACAATTGTTAGAAGTACAACCCAACACCGCCCATGAAGCTTTAGTTGAACTAGAAAAAGACCACGAAGTGACCATCATCACCCAAAATGTAGACGATTTGCACGAACGGGCAGGAAGCACCAACGTGGTCCATCTGCACGGCGAATTATTGAAAGTACAAAGTACAGGCAATGAAACCACGGTTTTGGAATGGAAAAAAGACCTCAACCTTGGCGATTGTTGTGATCAAAATCATCAACTACGCCCGCACGTGGTTTGGTTTGGTGAAATGGTCCCGATGATGGATGAAGCAATGCATTACGTTGCTAAAGCCGATATTTTAATTATTGTAGGTACGTCTATGCAAGTGTATCCAGCTGCGGGGTTGCTTCAATTTGCTTCAGAAAATACACCTATCTTTTTTGTGGATCCGAATCCCTCTATTTCTTCATCAGATCGAATTTCTGTTTTTGCTGAAAAAGCATCTACGGGCGTTCCGAAAGTGATTACTGAGATTGAAAAATTAGCTGGTTAATGAGTGATTCCGGATTATTACAGCAATTATCCTACACAAAAGCATACCGAAAAAACCGGTTAGAAGCTGCGCATTGGGTGATCGACCATCCTGAAACGTTTAGCGAACTACTCACCTATTGCCTCACAGCTAAAGATGAACTTTCTTGTAAAGCTGCTTGGGTCTTGGAATTTGTATACCTAGAACAACCAGACCTTTTACTACCCCATTTAGATTTATTTTTTGAAAAGCTACCTACCATAACTCGTGATCAAATCCTTAGACCGTTGGCACATATTTGTGAGCTGATTGCAATTTTATATTATAAAAAGAAGGAAGAAAATATAGGTTCTTATTTTTCCGAAGCCCATAAAAAGATAATGGTTGAATGTTGTTTCGATTGGTTAATAACCAATAAAAAAATAGCGTGCCAAGCAAGGGCGATGACGGCTTTATTCTACTTAGGGACTGAATTTGAATGGATACACCCCGAATTAAAACAAATTATTGAACAAAACATACACGTAGGCAGCGCAGGCTATAAAGCCAGAGGAAAAAACACGATTAAACAGATTGCTATATTTCAGAAAAAAAAGACCCATAAACTGAAGTGAAAATCGACCCGTTAGGTATTAAAAATTAGTATCTTTGCACCTTTAAATTTCAACCCATGGCAACCAACGCATTACAAGCAATTTCACCAATAGATGGTCGATATGCATCGAAAACGAAAGATCTTATCCCTTTCTTTTCTGAAGAAGCACTTATTAAATACCGAGTACAAGTAGAAATCGAATATTTTATTGCGTTAGTGGAACTTCCACTGCCACAATTAAATGATTTTGACAAATCGAAATTTGAAGCACTTCGGAAGTTATACACGGATTTCTCCACGGAAGATGCCCAAAAAATAAAAGATACCGAAAAAGTAACCAACCATGATGTAAAAGCGGTTGAGTATTTTATTAAAGAAAAGTTTGACACGCTAGGGCTACAAAACCATAAAGAATTTATCCACTTTGGGTTGACGTCGCAAGACATTAACAACACAGCTATTCCATTGTCTTTAAAAGAAGCTATGAACGAGGTGTATGTGCCATTGTTGTTGGATGTAAAAAATAAACTCAAAGAATTGGCTAAAGATTGGGCAAACGTCCCTATGCTGGCACGTACCCATGGGCAACCCGCCTCTCCTACCCGTCTGGGTAAAGAAATTGACGTCTTTGTAACCCGAATTGATGAACAATTCGACTTATTGGATAATATTAAAAGTGCCGCTAAATTTGGTGGCGCAACGGGGAATTTCAATGCTCACAAAGTTGCCTATCCTTCTGTGGATTGGAAGGCTTTTGGGCAAGATTTTGTTAAATCAAAATTAGGGTTACACCACTCCTTCCCTACTACACAGATTGAGCATTACGACCACATGGCGGCGTTGTTTGATTGCTTAAAACGCATCAACAACATTTTAATCGATCTGGATCGTGATATCTGGAGCTATGTTTCTATGGATTACTTTAAGCAGAAAATAAAGGAAGGCGAAGTAGGCTCTTCGGCTATGCCACATAAAGTAAATCCTATTGACTTTGAAAATAGTGAAGGGAATCTCGGAATTGCTAATGCCATTTTTGAGCATCTTTCAGCTAAACTACCGATTAGTCGCTTGCAACGCGACTTAACCGATAGTACGGTTTTACGAAACATTGGTGTACCGATTGGGCATACCTTAATTGGTTTTCAATCTACGTTAAAAGGTTTGGGTAAATTATTATTGAATGAAGCCAAATTTAATGAAGACCTCGAAAAAAACTGGGCGGTTGTAGCCGAAGCCATTCAAACCATACTACGAAGAGAAGGCTATGCAAATCCTTATGAGGCACTAAAAGGCCTAACCAGAACCAACGAAGCCATCACAAAACAATCAATGGCCGATTTTATTGAAACCTTAGACGTTTCCGAAGCGGTTAAAGAAGAAATGCGAGTCATAACACCTTCAAATTATACAGGGATTTAATTACCAAATAATGTAACATAAAAAAAGCTTCAGAAATTATCTGAAGCTTTTTTTATAATATAGTGATTATGTTTTACTGTTTAACAGCCGTACTATCAGTTCCCATACTAAAGATATCTCCTATTCCACTTAATTGGTTTATGTTGATATCACCCTTGTCTATGGAGTTCATCAACTTCATCATTTGGTCCGGTTGCATCTTCTCTCCTAATAACCTGAATACGGCAAAACCACGTTCTTCGTCACTGGCAAAAACAATCAGCTCGTCAATGGCATCTTCTTCCCCTGTGTATTTTAAGGTAGCTCCTCGATTGTTGGAACCCATTTTAAGTAAGGTTTTGTATTTGTCTTCAGCAAGAATGGATTTTACCTTATCTTTTTCAGTTTGGTAATCGGTTTTATTCTCTCCTTTTAAAGGGTATGCAACCACGTTTATTTTTTTAACGGTTGCCAAGATGTCTTTTTCTTCTTGAGTAAAATCGCTGTTTTCATTCTGCAGCAAACTGGTAGCCAGATCCACTTTTAAGAATTTATCATCATCCTGCTTGTCAACTAAATATTGTTGTAGAGATTCCGAATTGTCACAAGAAAACAGTGCAAGGCTCGCTAACGTAAGGGCTAATACATATTTTGTAAATGTCATAATTATTGTTTTTTCTTGTCAATATTCTTTAATGCGTCGCTTCCAGGAACGTTCAGGTCTTTCGTGAGTTTCGACACTTTTTTAAGGTCTATATCTCCAGTAATGCTCATAATTACGGTGCGTTCTTTACCATCCAAGTTTCCGGTAAGGTGCATCAATAATTCGCTCACGTGATTCGAGTTTTTTCCTTCTTTTGAATAAAACTTGATGTTTTTACCATCGTCTTTTACTCGCATCAGTTCTGAAAGGTTGGAATTACCTGAAACATACTTGGAAACTGCATCGTTCATTTTTGAAGCTACCGAAATATTTTCGGTCGTGAATATCTTGATGTTGTCCAAATTGTTTATCAGGTCCAGGTATTCTTTTACCTCGGGATCATTGGAGTCAAAATCCATTTTACTCAGGAGTTTGAACATATTTTTGGTAGCGACAAAGGAGGTTACATCCTTTTCGTCTTCGAATATATCGAATGCCTTTTGCGCCGAAGCGAAAAAAGGTACTGCTAATAAAGCAATTAAAATAAGTGACTTTTTCATTTTTATATAGTTAAGGGTTATTTTAAAATTTTGTTTTTTGTTTGTGTAAATGTTGATATATAAGTGAGCTCTTCGGCTCCTTCGTTAAAGTTTTGAGACATTAGTTGCATGGCTTCGCGGGTTTTTTCAAAAGCAATCAATGCTTCCTGTTCTTCTTGCGTTAGTTGTGGTTCAGAAAATACAAATCCGGCTACGCCAATGGCAATTACTACTGAAGCTGCAACACCATACCACCACCTTTTCATTTTAACTTCTTTTTGTGGTAATGCTATGTTGCGTTCAGAAACCTCTTGTTTGGCAAGGGTCAAGCCTTCAAACATAGGTTTGTAAGCTGCCAAATGGGGAGCTACTTCGTTTTTAGAAAAGTACTTCCGCAAGGTTTCTTCTTCAGCAAGACTGGTATTGCCTTCAAAATAAGCATCCAGTAATTTTTCTATTCTAGCTAATTCCATAACCTGTCTCTTATACACATCTGACGCTGCCGACGA
>OJEO01000456.1_pt1 | contig 14936 bp, 19 predicted proteins | sample 1593621 | NCBI WGS metagenome assembly OJEO01 (sample SAMN05416875, study PRJEB24817) | seawater metagenome | isolation source: Sea water | place: Canada:Atlantic | collected 2013-11
TTCTATATGTAAAAGATTTAATGCCGTATATAGATAGAAAAACGTTTGATTGGAAATCTTTAAAACGCGATTCGTATTTTGTACCTGAAAACAAAAAACTGGATGATTTGCTTAATGAGTTTAAGGAAATGAAAATGCATCTTGCTATTGTAGTAGATGAATACGGAGGCACTAGCGGATTGATTTCTTTAGAAGATATTATTGAAGAAATCGTAGGTGAAATTAGTGATGAGTTTGACGATGAAGATTTGGTTTTTTCAAAACTGGACGAAAACAATTATGTTTTTGAAGGTAAAACGCCATTGAAAGATTTTTACAAAGTAATTAGTGTGGAAGATCCACAAGTTTTTGAATCTGAAAAAGGAGAGGCCGAAACCCTTGCTGGTTTTTTATTGGAAATTTCAAAAGGCTTTCCGAAGAAAAACGAGGTAATATCCTTCCATAACTATTCGTTTACTATTGAAGCATTCGAAAATAAACGTATTAAACAAATAAAATTATCGATTACTATATGAGGTTTTTAGCAGCTCTATTCTTTTGTTTTATTATACTGGCTTGTAATGAAGAGGTGGTTGTAAAACCCGCTGCGAAGCTTCGGTTAGAATACCCTGAAAGCAGCTATAAAAAAGTGAAGGTTAACTGTCCATTTTCTTTTAAAATGAATTCTAATGCAACGTTGGATACTACTCGTGGCTGTAACTTAGATTTGGTTTATCCAGATATGAAAGCCACTGTGTACCTTACCTACCAATCGGTAAAAAACCATAATATAGATTCTTTATTGTACGATGCTCAAAAGCTTACATACGACCATACCATAAAAGCCAACAGTATTTTAGAACAACCCCGGGTAGATTCTATTAATAATGTATACGGTATGTTTTATATGATTGATGGTAACGCCGCCACACAATCACAGTTTTATGTTACCGATAGTGTAAACCATTTTATTACCGGTTCCTTGTATTTTAAGGCCAAGCCAAATTTTGACTCTATTTACCCAGCAGTGATGTATCTACGGGAAGACATTCGCGTGTTGATGGAAACAATGAAGTGGGAGTAGTTCTGTTACTTTTTTTGATTTTTTTTAAAGGTTAAAAATCCATCACTGTGGAAAACCATAACTACTTTTATTTAAAATAATGCACATTTGTAATACTCCGTTTAAAAAATGAAATTCACCCTCTTAGTTATAACGCTTCTCTTTTCGTTTACATTAACTGCACAATCTTATGTAAGAGAAGGAAAAGGGGATTATAAAAAGGTTTTGTATACTTGGGATGGAAAATATTTGAGACAGGGCAAGGGGAGCTACAAAACAGTTCTTTATACGGTAGATGAAAAGTATATTAGACAAGGAAAAGGGGATTACAAAACGGTTTTAACTACTTGGGATGGAAAATATTTAAGGCAAGGTAAGGGAGATTATAACACAGTTCTTTACACGTGGGATGGAAAGTATATTAGACAAGGAAAAGGAGATTACAAAACGGTGTTATACACTTGGGACGGAAAATATCTACGCTTGGGAAAAGGAGAGTATAATACAGTTCTTTATACAGTAACGGGAGAAATTCCGATAGAAATAGTAATGTATTTAGCGCCTTAGCAATCAACTCATAGGTTATATAAAAAATGAAGAAGCTGTTTTTAGATGATATTCGGACTGTAAATATGGTTTATGAACCATCCATGGAATCTGAATTTGATATTGTTCGTACCTATGATGCGTTTGTAGACTACATTGAAAAGAACGGACTTCCAGATTTTATAAGTTTTGACAATGACCTAGGGCTAGGTAACGATGGGAAAGTAGCGCCTGATGGATTGGCTGCTGCCAAATGGTTGGTATATGAATCTGGACTCGATTTACAGAATTTAAAATTTAAAGTCCATTCGGCGAATCCAGTAGCAGCAGAACAAATAAAAGGACTTTTAAATAATTACATTAAGCATTTAAAAGAAAGCCAATAAAATACAGACAATAGCTGAGTTTACTACTATAAAATAGCATTATTAATGCTTACCTCGTATTTGCATTTTCCACAAACAACTTTATTTCACCCTTTACATCACATATAAAAGCTTTTTTTCATCAAAAAACTAGGCGAACAAGTTGAACCAGATTTTTTTAATAGTTTCTTAAATATTCAACTATTTGCCTGGCTTCTTCTTTCGTAAGGTCTAAGTCAACCATGGTATATTCATATTCTGCTTTCATGGCTTTAACTTGTACGTTATTTTCAATCATGCCTTTAGGGTTTAAAATCATATTCATGACCCATTGTGGAGAGCGTTCTTGTAAAACACCACCAAGTGCTGGACCTTTGTTGCTGTCATGAATTTCATGACAAGTAGAACATTGATTGTTAAATAATTTCTCGCCTTTTTTGGCCATATCTTGATCAATTTGGTCCCCAAGCTCAACTTTATTTTTTATTGGACCTACACCAGTTTTGACTGTATGAGGCATGTCATTATTCATTATTTTGGATGAATCTTCTTGTGTTGAGCTTATGTCTGTAGAAGTTGAATCGACATCCGATTTTCCATGACCCGAATTGCATGCTATTAAAAAAAGCAATGCTAAAACTAGGGATAATCTCTTACTAATTTTCATAACGCTATTTTTTAAAATTATTTACGATATAATCACACATAAAAGTTATTATAAATTCGCCAAAAGAACCTTTATCTTACTAAAATATTAACATTTTTTGCTGTTTATTTTTATGGTATTACCCTGTCAATGAATTTAATCAAGCGGAGTACTAAAATGGCACTTTTAAATAAATCTAAAGTGCGCTACGATTAAAAATCCATCCTATTTTCCGACCTTTGCCGCTTCAATTTTTGAAGCATGAAAGGCATTGATAAAAAATGGATTTATTTAGCTATCCTCTCAGTGGTCTGGGGTAGTTCGTTTATTCTTATAAAAAAAGCATTAATAGGTCTTACGCCACTTCAGTTGGGGGCGCTTCGTTCCTTGTTTGCTGCTGTTTTTTTATTAATTATTGGCTTTAGAAAACTAAAAACCATAAAAAAAGAGGAATGGAAATGGATTGCTGTATCTGGTTTTTTAGGAACCTTTATCCCCGCTTTTCTTTTCGCCTTTGCAGAGACCGAAATTGACAGTGCGATTGCTTCTATTCTAAACTCAACAACACCAATCATGACGCTTGTTCTAGGGGCTGTCGCCTTTAGTATTGGTTTCACGCGGAATCAACTAATAGGGGTTATAATTGGGCTAATTGGAAGTTTTCTGCTCATTTGGAGTGGTAGCGAGGTAAATCCCAATCAAAATTATTGGTATGCAGGTTTAATTTTATGTGCATCAGTTTGCTATGCTTGTAATGTAAATATTATAAAAAGATATCTTCAAAATGTTTCACCTTTAGCTATTACAGCAGGACAATTTTCAGTAATAATAATACCAGCTGTTATCACTTTATGTAGTTCTGGATTCTTTTCTGAAAAAACATTTGCATCACCAGCATTATACCCTTCTTTAGGATATATACTTATATTATCGGTGGTCGGAACAGGAATAGCAAAAGTATTATTCAACAATTTAGTGCAGTTGGGAACACCGGTTTTTGCGTCTTCGGTTACCTACACCATTCCTATTGTAGCATTATTATGGGGGGTCTTAGATGGTGAAAAATTTGTTTGGTTTCAATTAGTTGCTGCAGCTGTCATTTTATTAGGTGTGTTACTTTCAAGGAAAAGTTAACAAACTCTTTAGAAGAATATTTTGTAACTTTCAGTAGCTTTAAAACTTAAACCAACGATTATGTTTAAAATTTATTCTCGATACGGTGTTATAATTGCAGTGGCACTAATAGTTTATTTTTTATTATTGAAATTATTTGGATTGCATCAATACCCTGTATTGAGTGCTGTTAACGGAGTAATTTATGGAGCTGGAATTTTACTGGCTTTAAAAAAATACAAAGCAGAAGCTTCTAAATTTGACTATGCAAAGGGATTTGAAGTTGGCTTTCGGTGTGGTATAATAGCAACCGTAATTTTCACCATTTTTATGGCGCTCTATATTTTTGAACTTGATACGGAGTTTGCCTACTATATACTGGACTCGTGGAATTTAAATTTCAATAAGGGAACGCTTATTTTAATAATATCATTAGTAATGATGGGAGTTTCTACTTCTTTGGTGCTTACTTTAGCATTTATGCAGCTTTTAAAAGACTCTTGGAACACCCCTGAGGGTAAACGAAATACCATGTAAATTACTCTCAAAACAGGTTGTAGATTTAAATTATTAGAATTATATTTGCACCCGCCTTAAAAATAGGCGGGCTTTTTATAGTGAAAAGCTTTAAACAAATTAATATCATAAACGATACGCTATGTATGCAATTGTAGAGATAGCAGGGCAGCAATTTAAAGTTGCGAAAGACCAAAAAGTCTTTGTTAACCGTTTGGCCACTGAAGAAGGAAAAAAAGTCGATTTCGACAATGTTCTTCTTATTGGTGACGGAGACAATGTAACTGTTGGCGCCCCGGCTATAGACGGAGCTCTTGTTGGAGCAAAAGTCTTAAGGCACCTAAAAGGTGACAAAGTAATAGTTTTCAAAAAGAAACGTAGAAAAGGTTACCGTGTTAAAAACGGTCACAGACAAGCTCTTTCTGAAATCGTAATTGAAAGCATTGCTTCTTCTGGATCTAAAAAGAAATCTTCTGCTAAAAAAGAAGAAACTAAAAAGGAAACTCCAGTAAAAGCGAAAGCTGAAACTAAAAAAGCAGAACCAAAGAAAGCTACCCCTAAAGCTAAAAAAGAAGAAGAGGTAAGTGAAAACTTGGTAACACGTGCAGAGCACCGTGCTGAAGATGGCAATATCGAAATGAACATCGATAAAGTACTTCACAGTATTGGTACTGCTACAAAAGCTGAGGCTGATGACTTGAAAGAAATCAACGGAATTGGACCAGCTTACGAAAAAAGATTAAACGAAGTAGGAATTTACTCCTACGAACAAATCAGTAAATTGAAAGCTGCCGATAGAGATGAGCTTTCTGCATTAGACGGTATTACTCGCGAGAAGATAGAATCTGAAGAGTGGGTAAAACAAGCTAAAGCATTATTGAAAAATAAATAGTAATCACAAAAATTTTTAACCATGGCTCACAAAAAAGGTGTTGGTAGTTCCAAAAACGGTAGAGAATCAGAATCGAAACGCTTAGGTGTGAAGATTTATGGTGGTCAAGCTGCCATTGCAGGAAATATCATTATAAGACAACGTGGTATGGAGCATCACCCAGCAGAGAACGTTTATGCAGGTAAAGATTATACTTTACATGCTAAAGTTGATGGTGTTGTAAAATTTACCAAGAAGAGAAATAACAAATCGTACGTTTCTATTGTACCTAGTGCAGAAGCGTAAGTAATAGTTATAACATATTTAGAAAACCCTTAGTGAAAACTAAGGGTTTTTTTTGTTTATAGATAAAGCTGATAATTTTATCTCGAAGGAAGCTCTTCAAATTTACGTTTTGAGATGGGATTACGAATAAGTGTCCATTGTATATTCTCAGGGTAGTGTGTTTTTATAAAATAGCTTGGATCCGTATTAAACCAATACAAGTTTGGTTTGTTGTTTTTACGTTGGCTTCTTGCCAAGGTAAGATCTAATAAACGCCACTTTCCGTTGATTTTTACAGCATTCCAAGTATGATCAACTTGCTTTCTTGTGCTAGTATAATAATATTTCTTACTGTAGCCATGTATTACCCAGCTTTCAATGCCCACTTGCTCGCAAAGCTCTTTGTATAAAAACGCATACCCACCACAAAGTGCTTTTTTACGTTTCAATACGTTTTTGAGTACGTTTTCTTCTGAAGTATAAATCGATTTCTGAAGGGTAACATCGGTACGAAGTTCGTTATCATATTCAATAGTACTTGCTATCCATAAAAAAATAGCTTGTGCCTTTTCAAAATCTGTACGGCTATTTTTGGTAATCTGCTTTGCCAGGGGTCTAGTGTCAATGCGCGTTCCTTTTTTTACACGAGTCGTTTTTTTAGAAGCAATGCGCGTATTAATTACATCACCTATCTGTGAATAGCTGTTCCCTGCCGAAAAACAACTTATTAATGAAAATAGTAAAATTTGTCTAAGCATAGCAAAAGGATAATCATTTGCTATAAAACGACTTATAATTTTATTTATTCTTTCAGAAACTGAATTAGGGGTGTAATAAATTTATCAAAACTTTCGATATGGGGTAAATGGCCAATGTCTTCAATCTCTACTAATTTTGAATTAGGGATCTTTTCTTGCGTCGCTTTCCCGAGTTTGTCATATAAACCCATCGTTTTTCGTACTTCTTCGCTTACTAATGGTTTTCCTAAAGCTGTTCTATCTCGAGTTCCTATAATTAAGAGTGTCGGATTCTTGATGTTTTTAAACTCATAAACCACCGGCTGTGTAAAGATCATATCGTAGGTTAATGCCGCATTCCAAGCTATGGTTTCATAGTCGGGGCTTAAGGTCCATCCGGCTAATAAATTAACCCATTCGTCATATTCGGGTTTCCATTTTCCGTCGTAATAACTACTTTTTTGGTACGATTTAATTTTTTCGTAGTCCTTTTTCAATTCATTTTTATACCACCAATCTATAGTTTGGTATGGAACTTTTAATTTCCAATCTTCTAAGCCAATTGGGTTTTCTAAAATTAACTTTTCAGTTATTTCAGGGTACATTAAAGCAAATCGAGTGGCTAGCATGCCTCCCATAGAATGCCCTAAAACTGCTGTTTTTGAAACCTTTAAGGTATCTAAAAGTTGTTTCGTGTTTTCTGCTAACTGCTGAAATGTATATTGAAAATGTGCTGGTTTAGAAGATTTACCAAACCCAATTTGATCCGGCATAATAACCCGAAATCCTTCTTTTAAAAGTGCTTGAGCGGTGGTTTCCCAATAGGCGCTATTGAAGTTTTTTCCGTGGAATAAAAGAATGTTTTTACCATTGTAATTAGCTGGGGTAACATCCATATAACCCATTTTTAATTCTTGCTGCTGAATGTTAAGGGTAATATAATCAACTTCAAAAGGATATTCATAATTACTCAGCACAACATCTAGTTGCTTTATATCGTCTTTTTGAGCATACGAACTAAAACATATAAATAAGGTGAGGATGGCTACTTTAAATTTCATACGTGTGTTTTAAATTAAATCTATCTAAAGTTATGAAAGGTAGCCGTAACAATGAAAGTTTTAAGTAGACCTTAAGATAATTTAGGTTATAAAAATAAAAACCCCCACAATAGCTGTGAGGGTTTTCTATATTCTAATAGCGCTTTAGCAAGGTCTAATATCTAGCAGCGAAGCGATCTAATATTAATAACGGTAGTACTCAGGCTTAAATGGGCCTTCTACTTCTACACCAATATATTTAGCTTGTTCTTCGCTTAAATCGGTTAACTCTACGCCAATTTTTTCTAAGTGCAACTTAGCTACTTTTTCATCTAAATGCTTCGGTAACATATACACTTTGTTTTCGTATTGATCTGTGTTTTTCCACAATTCAATCTGTGCTAATGTTTGGTTTGTAAACGAGTTACTCATCACAAAACTTGGGTGACCGGTAGCGCAGCCTAAGTTTACCAAACGACCTTCAGCTAATAAAATGATGTCTTTACCATCAATAGTATATTTATCTACTTGTGGCTTTATCTCTACGTGAGAGTTTCCGTGGTTTTCTTTTAACCAAGAAACAGCAATTTCATTATCAAAGTGACCAATGTTACAAACGATTGTTTTGTCTTTCATTGCTTCAAAGTGCTCCCCACGAACAATATCTTTATTTCCAGTAGTAGTAATTACAATATCTGCATTGCCAACAACAGTTTCCAATTTTTTCACCTCAAAACCGTCCATTGCAGCTTGTAACGCACAAATAGGATCAATTTCAGTAACAGTAACAATGGCTCCAGCTCCTTTAAAAGAAGCAGCGGTACCTTTACCTACATCACCATAACCACAAACAACCACACGTTTTCCAGCTAGCATAACATCGGTAGCACGACGAATCGCATCTACAGCACTTTCACGACATCCATATTTGTTGTCAAACTTACTTTTAGTAACACTATCGTTTACGTTAATTGCGGGCATAACAAGCGTTCCGTTTTTCATACGCTCGTATAGACGGTGCACACCAGTCGTTGTTTCTTCAGAAAGGCCTTTAATACCAGAAGCTAGTTCAGGGTATTTGTTAAAAACCATATTGGTTAAATCACCACCATCATCCAAAATCATATTTAATGGCTTGCGATCTTCCCCAAAGAAAAGCGTTTGTTCAATACACCAGTTAAATTCTTCTTCCGTCATTCCTTTCCATGCGTACACTGGGATTCCAGCATCAGCAATGGCTGCAGCAGCTTGATCTTGTGTAGAAAAAATATTACAAGAGCTCCAAGTTACTTCAGCACCTAATTCAATTAATGTCTCAATCAACACCGCAGTTTGTATGGTCATGTGCAAACATCCGGCGATACGGGCACCTTTTAACGGCTGCTCGTTTTTGTATTCTTCACGTAACGACATCAAACCTGGCATTTCTGCTTCCGCTAGTTCAATTTCTTTACGTCCCCAATCTGCTAGGGAAATATCTTTTACTTTATACGCCGTGTACGGCACTGTTTTCGTTGACATATTCTTATCTTTGGATTAACAATCTTTTTTTCTGCTAACTGATATTGCTCAGTTTTCAGGTTGCAAAAATACATAATATCTAGTAAACGTTTATGCCACTTTACAAAACTATAACAGTAAATAAAACGACTAAGGTCTTGATTTGGAAGATAGAGGAATCCTACGAATTTCTTTCCGATGGAATCTCACTCACCAATCATTGTCGAAAGCGGGTAGATAGTATGAAAAGCGACCTACACCGTCGCGGATTTATGAGCGTTCGTCATTTACTGGCAGCAGCTGGTTATACCGATCACGATCTGTATTACGATGATAAAGGCAAGCCGCATTTAACGGATGACAAACATATCTCGATTACCCATTCTTTTATTTTTTCGGCGATTATAATCAGTGATCAAGAAGTGGGGATTGATATTGAAAAACAACGTCAAAAAATCTTAAAAATTGCCCATAAATTTACTCCGATTGAAGAATATAGAACCCTAGCTAACGATGATGCCGTAATGCGAAAATTGACGATGGTTTGGGGGGCAAAAGAATCATTGTACAAGAGTTTTGCCCGAAAAGGTGTAAGCTTTTTAGAACACGTATATGTAGAAGATTTTCGCTTGGACGATTTGCAATCTACCGCCGAGGTTTCTTTTGAAGATAAAGAAGAAACGTATAAGGTTTGGTTTTTAGAGTTTGAAGGATTTACCTGTGCCTATGCGTTAATTTCCGAAAAAGTCAGGTAATGATCCACAGTCATTACGAACGAATCTTAAAAGCTATTTCCGAAGAAAGGAAAAGTCTTGCCATTTTAATAGATCCTGATAAATTTTCAACGTCTGAAACTGCCTCTTTTCTTCAACAACTTCCAAGGGAAACCACACATTTATTTGTAGGTGGCAGTACCGATGCTAATGGCCATACCGAAGCTACTGTAAAAACTTTAAAAAATCATTCTCAGTTGCCTGTAATCTTGTTTCCAGGTGACCATACACAAATCACCAAGTTTGCCGATGCCATTTTATTTTTGTCTTTGTTATCGGGTCGCAATCCGGAGTATTTAGTAGGCCAACAATTAAAAGCAGTTGAAAAACTAAAAGAATCCAAGATTGAAGTAATTCCTACCGGTTATATTTTGGTGGACGGCGGGACCGAATCTGCCGTAGCACGGGTGAGCAATACAAAACCACTTTCTCAAAATGATATTTCAAAAATAGTGCATACTGCAATTGCCGGTGAATTTATGGGCGCAAAATTAATTTATTTAGAAGCTGGAAGCGGAGCAATTAATCCGGTAAAATCAATTATTATTTCCGAGGTAAAAAAAGCCGTCAACATTCCTCTTATTGTAGGCGGCGGCATTAAAACTGAAACTCAAAAACAAGCTGCTTATATTGCCGGAGCTGATTTGGTGGTAATGGGTACTGCTTTTGAAAAATAATGTAGCTTATTCCTTTGTGTTAATCCATCGTGTAACGATATCTTCAATCTCACTGTCTTCCCGTAATTGAATAATCTGTAAATCTACTTGCCTTCGTAAAGGACTGTTCAGCGGAAATATAAAACCATAATGTTGCGGTTGAATGTTTCGTTTCGTTAGTTCAAAATTCTTCTTCTCTTTGTTGCTAAAAACATATTCCAACGGAACCACATCGTATAAAACAGCATCTACTTTTTCTTCGAGAAGTAAATTATACGCTTCATTTACATTTTTTACTGGGACGGGCGTTCCGCCTACATTTCGTATTTGATTAAGCACTTTATCGTAGCTCGGAGTAGCAATTCGTTTACCTTCTAGTTGTCCCAGTGATTTTATGGTTTTTTCTTGTTGGCTACTCACGGTTAAAGTAGTGGCAATCCCTGCTACGAAAGAAGTTGCCATAATTAACGAAATAATCATCCAGGCACCCATTAAAAATCGTCCTGGCGTTGTTTTAGGAGCATAATCACCATACCCAACAGTAGTCATGGTTACAATCGCTAACCAAATTCCACTACCAATTCCTTTTACAGGATGTTTGCTGTATTCATCAGGAAATTTCCGTCCTTCCAATAACCAAAACAACGTGCCGACAATAGTAAGTATGATCAATAATAGAACGACTGCATACAGAAAAGTGGGAGAGAAAAATGGTTTTAAATGATCCCAAAAAGTAAGTTCCAAAACCGGAGCTAAAATAGCGAGTTCGGTATCGTAAAATGGATGCGAAAAACTAACCGTTTCTGCCCGTAATGAGTTAATGGTTATGGGGCCAACGAGCAAATCTATGTCACCGTTGGTCGTGGCTTGCATCCCCTCTTCTACGGAAGCATATTTTTTATAAGTATACTGTCTATCAATATTAAAAGCGATTTCCCGCCATAAATCTGGGATAATACCTTCTGGTTTTTCATTGTTGATGTAGAAAGGAGCAGAGCCAGCGATACCAACCTTTAATGAAGTAGTGTCCTGCTCTGTTTGCCCTAAAACTGAAAAACTAATGGCAAAAAGTAAAAAATAGATGGCTTTTTTAATCATAAAAATGAATTGGGTTTATAATGCTACCTTAAGGTGTGCCGTAAAATATAGCGTATTTTTGTCAAAAACAATAATAGGATTCTTTTTTAGTACTGAATGAGCGGAATTTACCTACATATCCCTTTTTGCAAACAGGCTTGTCATTATTGTGACTTTCATTTCTCGACTTCCATTAAGAAAAAAGGAGCGATGGTCGATGCATTGTGTGAAGAATTAATCCTTCGGAAAGAAGAAGTAACTGAAACCGTACAAACCATTTATTTTGGAGGTGGAACACCGTCGTTGCTAACTTCAGAAGAATTAGAACAAATTTTTAAAACGATTTTCAATAATTTTACTGTAGCTCCCGATGCTGAAATTACCCTTGAAGCCAATCCAGACGATTTAACAAAAGACCGAATTGAAGTATTAGCAAACAGTTCCATTAACCGGTTAAGCATTGGCGTTCAATCTTTTTTTGAATCAGATTTAACCTTAATGAACCGGGCTCACAATGAAAAAGAGGCCTTTTTGTGTATTGAAGAAGCCAAAAAACATTTCGACAACATAAGTATCGACCTAATTTACGGTATTCCGGGAATGACCAACGAACGGTGGAAACAGAACTTGCATACCGCCATCTCATTGGATATTCCACATTTGTCGTGTTACGCTTTAACGGTAGAACCAAGAACCGCCTTAAAAAAATTCATAGAAAAAGGAATCGTCCCGCCCGTTGAAGATGCCGTTGCGGAAACCCATTACAAAACGTTACTTAAAGAAACTGAAACCGCCGGATTTGAAAATTATGAATTCTCAAATTTTGGAAAACCTGGGTATCATTCCCGAAACAATACGGCCTATTGGCAAGGAAAACCGTATTTGGGTATTGGCCCTTCGGCACACGGTTTTGATGGTAAAATCCGTAGTTGGAATGTTGCCAACAACACAAAATATATACAGGCAATTACCGCAGGAGAACTTCCGCAAGAGCAGGAAACGCTATCTGTAAAAGATCGTTACAACGAATTTATTATGACTGGTTTGCGAACCAAATGGGGTGTTTCCTTTGAAAAATTAGAAGATTCCTTCGGAAAAAAATATAAAACATACGCTTTGGAGCAGGCGACTCAGCATTTACAGAAGAATTTGCTATTTATAGAAGATAATGCGCTTAAAGTTTCAAAAAAAGGGAAATTTTTAAGTGATGGCATCGCTTCCGATTTGTTTTTAACAGATTAATTTCATAATAGAATCGTATATTACATTTTTAAAAACCAAGCATTTGCGAGCTACTTTTAACATAGACGGAGTTTTAAAAACAGTCGATCTTTCTAAGCCTTTAGATCTTTCGATTCCGCTACGGGCTTCAGAAAAAAACCCAGAAGCATGGTATTTACAGCCGCCTACAATTAAACCAGTTAAAATGGATAATTGGGTGGCAAAGGTTAGCGAAGGCGCTTCGGTAAATTTTAATAACGTTGCTTTTAATCCGCATGCCCACGGAACGCATACGGAATGTGTGGGGCATATTTCAGAAGAATTTCATTCGGTAAACGAAGCCTTGAAAATGTTCTTTTTTTCGGCGGAAGTAATTTCCCTGGTTCCTGAAAAAATAGGGGAAGATGAAATAATTCCGGCTTGCGAAATAAAATCGGCTTTGGAAAACAAAAACCCAGAAGCGGTTATTATTAGAACCTTGCCGAATACTTCAGAAAAAAAAGAAAGACACTGGTCAAATACCAATTGGCCATATTTACACCAAGAGGCTGCGTTGTTGTTGTGTGAAAAGGGAGTGAAGCATCTGTTGATAGACTTGCCTTCAGTAGATAAAGAAAAAGACGAGGGAAAACTGCTAGCACACAAAGCATTTTGGAATTATCCCGAAAAGCCAAGATACCAAGCAACCATAACCGAATTTATTTATGTGCCCAACAAAGTAAAAGACGGTAGTTATTTGCTAAACCTTCAAATAGCTTCATTTCATAACGATGCGTCACCTAGTAAACCGGTTTTGTATACTTTTATTTAGATGAAAACAACTTTAAAAATTGAGGAATTTGCCCAATTTATGTTTGGGATTTTCTTGTTCTCGCAATTGGAATTTTTGTGGTGGTTTTTTCCGGCCTTATTGCTATTGCCCGATATTGGTATGATAGGCTATGCGATTAACACCAAAATAGGAGCGATAACGTATAATTTATTTCATCATAAAGCAATCGCAATCCTATTAATTGTAGTGGGAATGCTTTATTTTGGCGAAATTTGTACCTTAATAGGTGTTATTCTGTTTTCCCATTCAGCAATGGATCGGATTTTTGGGTATGGCTTAAAATATCTAGACAGTTTTAAAAACACACATTTAGGAAGCGTAGGAAACAATTAATATGGAACTACTTTTTATAGGTCTGGCCATTGGGGCTGTGGTGGCGTACTTTATTTTTTCATGGTTTGTGGGTTCTCGAAAAAAAGAGAAAGTACATTCGCAATCTGTGGTATTGATGGAGCGCATTCGCAGTGTCTGTAAATTTATTACGGTGGAAGGCGATTTTTCTGAAATTTACCATTACGAAAGCGTAAAGGATAAATGGCTCAACGTGATTTTAGGAAAGAAAAAAGCGCTTATTTTAATTGAAGCAAAAGCTCATGTAGGTTTCGACCTTACTAAGATAAACATGAACGCCGACACCAAAAATAAAACCATCACCCTTACCAATTTTCCGCAACCGGAATTGATGACCATCGAAACCGATTTTAAATATTACGATAAACGCGAAGGCTGGGCCAACCCGTTTACGTCATCCGATTTAACTGATATTAACCGCGAAGCCAAACAGCACATTATCGATAAAGTGCCAAGTAGCGGCTTGTTGCTGGAAGCTTCCAATCAAGCGATGGAAACCATAAAACTAATGGAGAAACTAGTAGAAACCATCAATTGGAAGCTGGATTATTCGGCTTTGGAAACGGACCGAACGGCGCAAGAAAAAATTTCAGAAAGAAATGAAAAGTAACATTATGGAAAAATATTTCATCCTACTATTAATAAGTTTACTGTCTTTATCAAAAGGGTATTCACAGGAAAAAAACTTTATTGATCAGCCTTATGTAGAGACCAGTGCTAAAATTGATACTTTGGTTGTTCCTGATCGGATATTTTTAAACATTTTGATTGCTGAAGAAGATACAAAAGGAAGAACTTCTGTAGAAGAATTAGAAAACAGAATGGCGGCTAAATTAAAAATGTTAGGTGTTGATATTGATAAACAACTTTACTTGTCGGATGTTTCCAGTAATTTCAAAAAATATTTTCTTCGAAAAAAGGAGGTACTCAAAAATAAATTTTACACGTTAATAGTTTATGATGCTTTGACAGCAGGAAAAGTAATTCAGGAAATGGAGAGTATTAACATAGCCAATGTTCTTCTGGAAAAGACAGAATATTCTAAAATGGATCAGTTAAAATTAGAATTGAAATCAAAAGCAATAAAAAAGGCTAAAATAAATGCTGAATCTATGGTAAAACCCTTAAACCAAAAAGTAGGTTCCGCTATATATATTTCAGATTCAGCGGATATAGCAAATCAATTACAAGGAAGAGTTGCGGGCGTTCAGATTAGAGGAATGAGCAGTTTAAAAAAGAAGAGTCCTTTGGATATTGAATTTGAAAAAATTAAAGTGGAAAGTCAAGTCTATGCTAGATTTATTATCGAATAAAAGTATTATTCTGTCTCTTATACACATCTGACGCTGCCGACGACTCCTTACG
>OJEO01000461.1_pt1 | contig 14804 bp, 16 predicted proteins | sample 1593621 | NCBI WGS metagenome assembly OJEO01 (sample SAMN05416875, study PRJEB24817) | seawater metagenome | isolation source: Sea water | place: Canada:Atlantic | collected 2013-11
AAGGAGTCGTCGGCAGCGTCAGATGTGTATAAGAGACAGGGTATACGTTGTTACAGATTCAGAAGTTATTCAAAAGAACATTGTAGATGCTGGTGGAAATGTAATTATGAGTAAAACTGCACACCAGTGCGGTTCTGATAGAATTGCAGAAGCTGTGGAGTTTTTAGATGCAGACATCGTAATTAACGTGCAAGGAGATGAGCCTTTTATAGATAAAACCTCACTATCTCAGTTAATTGAAGTATTTAAAGAGGATGTAAATAAAGAAATAGATTTAGCTTCTTTAAAAGTAGAAATTACAAACCAAGAAGATATCGAAAATCCTAATAATGTAAAAGTGATTACAGATATAAATAACTTAGCAATTTATTTTTCTAGAAGTGTAATTCCGTTTCACAGAGATAAAGATATTTCTGTAAAATATTACAAACATAAAGGAGTGTACGCTTTTAGAAAGCAGGCACTACTAGATTTTTATAAAACACCTATGACACCTTTAGAGGCTTCAGAAAAAATAGAAGCAATAAGATATCAAGAAATTGGAAAAAAGATTAAAATGGTAGAAACTGCTATCGAAGCCATTGGTATAGATACACCAGAAGATTTAGAGAAAGCAAAAAAATACTTAAACCTTTAAAAATGTTTAAAGATATTAAGGTAATTGCTTTTGATGCAGACGATACATTGTGGACAAATGAAACTTACTTCAGAGAAGCTGAAGAGACTTTTGCAGTATTGCTCTCTAAGTACGAGACTAAAAATAAGATAGATCAAGAACTGTTTAAGACAGAAATTAAAAATTTAGCCATTTATGGTTACGGAATAAAAGGTTTTGTGTTGTCTATGATAGAGTGTGCGTTAGACCTTTCTAATTATAAATTGCCACAAGAAACGATAGAAAAAATACTCGATATTGGTAAAGAGATGCTAGAAAAACCAATAGAACTTTTAGACGGAGTAGAAGAGGTTTTACAAAGTTTACAAGGCAAGTATCGATTAATTGTAGCTACAAAAGGAGATTTATTAGATCAGGAAAGAAAATTAGAGAAATCTAATCTTTTGCAATATTTTCACCATGTAGAAGTTATGAGTGATAAAAAAGAGAAAGACTATTTAAAATTAGTGAAGCATTTAGATATAGTACCTTCGCAATTCTTAATGATCGGAAACTCCTTAAAGTCTGACGTTTTACCACTTTTAAGTATAAATGCAAGTGCAGTGCATGTTCCTTTTCATACCACTTGGGTTCATGAAGAGATCCCTTTAGAAGACCAACAAAAATTAGATTACATAACTTTAGTAAATATCAAGGAACTTATAGCGCTCATTTAAATAAATAAGCTAACTTTGCACTTTTAAAATTAAAATATATTATGGCTAGCATAAAAAACTTAAAAAAAGATATTAATTATACATTAGGTGATATCATCGGTTTTGTAACTGAAAAAGTAGATCCTAAAGGAGATAATAAAGAGGTAGAAGCAATTATAGATGAAACTATAAATACTTTTGACGCTTTAATTGCAAAAATTAACCAGAAAGGTGTTGAGAACAAAAAAGCACATTACCAAGGTGTAAGTGCAGATTTAGAAGCTAAAGCAGGTGAGTTAGTTGCTAAAATTAACAAGCTTTAATTTTAACATTTTTTAAACATTTTTTTAACTACCATCAACTTAACGTTGATGGTTTTTTTTATTAAATTTGAATAGTTTTACGAATTACTTTATTTGTGCATTATTAAATACTAAATTTATGGCTAGAGCAATGTTCGAGTACACAAAGACGATTCTAAAGAAGGTTAGTTTTAATTCAGATTTGTTTTGTAAAGAATTAAAAAAAAGTTTAGCTACTTTGTTGCCTTATGAGATTGAGGAATTGAGAATTTGGCTAAAAAGTTTTATTGAAAATAAACCAGAGTTATCAATATGTATGACTTTCTTAAAATAACCTTTTGCTATTCTTTACTTTTTCTCCCTTTACCATATTTCCGCATCAACTTTCTTGCAAATTCTCGTTCGGAAATATAAAGCTTCATAATTTTATTGTAAGATAAAAATGCAGATACTTCCGAAATAAACACCTCTTTTTCAATAATTATTTTCTTATCTAAACTTACCTTTAAGTATACTAGCTTTTTTGCTTTGGCTTCTTCTAAATTATCTAAACTTTTTAATTTCCTAAATTTAGATCGTCCTTTTTCTTTATAGTTATCTATTTTTTCGTTGTGTTTATGGTATAGTGGCCAAAATTGCTGTGCCTCAATAGCATTTAGTTTAAGTTCTTGTGTAAGATAAGCAACTTTTAAGGCTGTTATTTTTTCTCTACTTTCCTTGTTGTGTTGTCCAAAAGACAAAAACGTAGTAAGCAGCAGTGCTAGAGCCAGTATCTTATTTTTCATATTAGTAGTTTTCATTTAATAAAGAGCTTTCTTCTATATTGATCATATAATCTTCAATTGCATTATTTTGTATATCTGTTAAAGCAAAATCATTTTCATTTGAAATTTCACTATGTAATAAGGTAACAAAATCTTTGTCTGATAATTCATTTGAGTTTTCTACAATCCAGTTTTCTATATCGGTGCGATCAAGTGCATCAAAATTAATTTCTGAGGCATTCGAAGAGGTGAAATAATTAATACTTAAAAACAATGCTATAGACGCCGCAGCGGCAGCAGGAGTGTATTTCAGGAATTTACTTTTTAAAGAAACAACTTTTACCTCTTTTTTAAATCCTGTTTTTTCTAGAATTGATTTTTCTACTTTTTTAAAATAATTTTCAGGAACGGAAAAGCCACTTTTTTCTGGAAGTTCTTTTTCTAAAAGAAAAGATGAGAAGCGATCTTCAGCAGTATTAAAATATTTTTTAGGTACAGAAAAACCTGTGCCATTCTGTAGCACAGATTTTAAAAACGATTCACTTTTATTTATTTCTTGTTCCATTTTATAAATAGACCTTTAATTTTATAAAAGGTTTAATTTATTTTGTTTTTTTATATAACTTTCGATCTTCTTAACTGCATGGAAATAAGAGGCTTTCAGTGCACCAACTGAGGTTCCTAGTATCTCAGAAATTTGAGTATACTTAATATTATCAAAGTATTTCATGTTAAAAACTAATTGCTGTTTTTGTGGTAAACTAGCAATTGCTTTTTGTAAAATTCCTTGAATCTCTTCTCCAGAAAAATAAATATCATTTTCTAAGGTACTAACTAAGTGTTCTTGAACTTCAGAAATGTTTATCTTTCTCTCTTTATTGCGCTTATTTATGAAAGTAATTGCTTCATTTGTTGCGATTCTATACATCCAAGAAAATAATTTACTTTCTTGTTTAAATTTGCCTATATTTTTATAAATTTTTATAAAGGTGTTTTGTAGAACATCATCTGTATCATCATGTGAAATTACAATTTTCCGAACATGCCAATACAAACGTTCCTTATAAAGAGAAATTAGTTCTCTAAAGGCTTTTTCTTTTGTATGAACATTTATTAATTGTTCTATTAAAACAGTTTCATCCGTCAAGTATCTTCCTTTTTTTAATTAGACAAAATGTTTTCCGAAAGGTTTAAGATATTTATAAACTATTTATTTTCTCTAGCTTTAGAATATCCAAATAAACGTTTTTGTTTAATAATTTCAGGAATTCCTTTTGGTAACATTGCTTCCCAACCATTTTCTCCATCTCTTACCATTTTTAAGACAGTTCTTGAGAAAATATCTAAGATCTCAGGATCAAAATCATCAATATTTACTAGTTTTCCGTTGTTTTTAAAAAATTTATAAAGCTCTTTTACTCTTGGGTGCACTTTGAGGTTTTCACTATTAATATAAGTATCAGAGGATTGGTCATGATAAGGGTACATATATACTTTTAAATCTCTGTAGAAAAGTTTACCAAATGCTTCTAAAATTCCACCACTTAGATTGCGATAGTATTTTTCATCAAAAATTTGAATAAGATTATAGACGCCCATTGCAATTCCCATTCTTTCTTTAGTAAATTCACTAAAATATTCTACCAATTTGAAATATTGTTGAAAATTGGTAATCATAACATTTTGTCCAAGAGAACAAAGTAATTCTGCTCTATCTAGGAAATCTCTTTCATTAATTTTCCCCTCAGCTGAAAGATTACTTAATGTAATTTCAAAAATTACTTGTGTATTTTCTTCTTTTACTTTCTTTTCTTTCAAGAAAAGCTTTTTAGACTTTTCGTACATGTCCATATTTACTTTAGTAACAGGTCTAAAACTACCTCTTAAAGCCAATATGTTTTTTTTGTACAATACTTGTGCAGGTAGTAAATTATTTCCGTCAGGTCCAAACATTACTGCATTTGTCATTCCGTTTTTAAGTAACTGTAAACTCATTAAACGATTGTCTACATACATAAAACGAGGCCCAGAAAAATTAATCATGTCAATTTCTAACTGGTCGTTACTTAAATTATCATATAAAGACTTCACCAATTCTTTCGGATTGTCATTTAGGTAAAATGCCCCATATATTAAGTTAACACCTAAAGTACCGAGGGTTTCTTGTTGCAATCGAGCATCTGTTTCTTTAAAACGGATGTGTACAATAATTTCATTATAATCTTCTAAAGGATCTAGTTGAAAACGAATACCAATCCATCCGTGCCCTTTAAATTTCTTTGCAAAATCAATAGTCGTAACGGTGTTTGCGTAACTAAAAAATAATTTATCTGGATGTTTAGATCTACTTAAACGATCTTCCATTAAATCGATTTCGTGTCTAAGCATTTTTTTAAGACGTGGCTGTGTAACGTAACGCTGATCCTCTTCAATACCATAAATAGCATCAGAAAAATCCTTATCGTAAGCACTCATCGCTTTTGCAATGGTACCAGAAGCAGCACCAGATCTAAAAAAATTACGTGCAGTTTCTTGACCTGCACCTATTTCAGCAAAAGTTCCGTAAATATCTGAGTTTAAATTAATTCTAAGTGCTTTACTTTTTATTGAAGGTGCACTCGTTATTTCTTGATCTCCTTTTAAAGAAATTGCCATAAATCGATTTTTATACGTTGCAACAAATGTAATGAATTAGTGTGCTATCAGTCAATTTTTATCTTATTTTTGTTTCAATGAAAATAGATAAAAAACTATTAAAAATCACTTTCTTAGGAACAGGAACCTCACAAGGCGTTCCTATGATCGCTAGTAATCATCCTGTTTGTTTATCTACAGATGCCAAAGACAAGCGTTTGAGGTCTTCTATTTTAATTTCTTGGGATGATAAAACGGTTGTAATTGATTGTGGTCCAGATTTTAGACAGCAAATGTTAAGAGAAAATGTACAGCTAGTAAACGCTGTTCTATTTTCGCATGAGCATTCAGATCATACAGCTGGTTTGGATGATTTACGTCCGTTTTGTTATAAAATAGGGGAGATGCCTATTTTTTTAAGTCAAAGAACATTAGATAGTTTAGAACAACGTTTTCAATATATATTTTCTCAAGAAAATAGATATCCTGGTGCCCCAAGCGTACAGCCAAATATAATCGATAAAACTCCTTTTTCATTACTCGGTTTAAAAACAACGCCTATCCAAGTAATGCACGGTAACTTGCCTATTTTAGGGTATAGAATTCAAAATATTGGCTATTTAACAGATGTAAAAACGATTACTATTGAAGAAAAGGAAAAATTAAGAAATTTAGATGTTTTGATTGTGAATGCCTTAAGAATAGAAGAACATCCTACTCATTTTAATTTGCAAGAGGCACTCGATTTTATTGAGGAAATACAACCTAAAAGAGCCTATTTTACGCATATAAGTCACAAATTAGGTTTTCATAAAGAAGTATCTTCAAAATTACCGAAGAATGTTTTTTTAGCTTTTGACGGCTTAAAAATAAATGCTTAAATTTTTGATAATTGCGTTCTTAATTAAAACTTTATAGACTAATTAAATAACTTAATACCAGCGTTTCTTTTTCTTCTTAGAAGCTTCAGATTTTCTTCCTTTTTTATTTTTACTAACGGTATTGGGTTGTAGTTTTTTATGTTTTGGTTTATCTATAACATACGGGTGCTCAATAATTACCTTAATTGGTTTTTCAATTAAAGCTTCAATGAGCTTAATATAGCTGTTCTCATCGGGAGAACAGAAAGAGAAGGCAATACCAGATTTACCTGCTCTACCCGTTCTACCAATTCTATGAATGTAGGTTTCTGGGATGTTCGGAATATCGAAATTAATAATAGCATCTACATTGGTAATGTCTATTCCACGAGAGGCTACATCTGTTGCAATTAAAATATGCGCTTTCTTTTCTTTAAAGTCTTCAATAGCCTTGTTTCTAATAATCTGTGTTTTATCACCATGAATACTGGCTACTTTGTATCCGTTTTTAAGTAAAGATTCTTCTAATTTATCTACACCAAATTTGGTGCGTCTAAAAATGATAATTTTTCCGTTAATGGTTGTTCTTAGCAAGTTTAAACACAAGTCTGTCTTGTTTTTCTTTGGAAGATAGTACAATAGCTGTCCAATATTTTTTGCGGTAGTTTCTTCTGGATTTATTTCTATTACAACCGGACTCTTAATAACTCTTTTTGCTAATTCAACGATCTTCTCTGGCATGGTTGCAGAAAAGAGCAAGGTTTGCTTTTTCTTAGGACATAAGGCTTCTATCTTTTTAATATCGACAATAAAACCCATGTCTAGCATTAAATCTGCTTCATCCAATACAAAAATTTCTACAGCACTTAAATCGATATGTCCTTGCATTTGCAAGTCAATTAATCTACCAGGTGTTGCAATTAAAATATCTACACCTTTTCCTAAAATTTCTTTCTGAGGTTCTAAAGAAACGCCACCAAAAACTGCGGTAGCTTCTAAATTAGAGTATTTGCTAAAACTTTTAAAGTTTTCTAAAATCTGAATTGCTAGTTCACGTGTGGGGGTAACTACTAAAGACCGTATCTTTTTATCTTTCTTTTCTACTGCTTGCTCATCAAATAATAATTGAACAATTGGCAACGCAAAAGCAGCTGTTTTTCCAGTACCTGTTTGTGCAGAAACAATTACATTCTTTTTTTCTAATACTAAAGGAATCGCTTTTTGTTGTACTAGCGTAGGTATTTGAAATCGCTCTTCAGCAACGGCTTTTAAAATAGATTTATGAAAAGGAAAATCAGAAAACTGCATGTATTATTTTTGGGACAAAGGTAACTTAAAAGAAAGTATGTTTTTTGTTGAATTATGAATTTAAAACAAGAATTTCTGTAAATTTGCTAATGCCTAATTTACAGCCTTTAAAAGAGAGCGAATACCGTATGATTCGTGTGTACAGTGACTATATATAAATGAAAGAAGTATCTAAAAAAACAAAGAATTCTTGGCCCACCAAAGCAGCAATGGAGCAGGTGTATGAACGAAAGCTTTGGGGAGGTAATAATTCTAATTTTTATTCTGGTTTAGGATCACATCAATTGGATATTGTAAAACCATATATAGCGGCAGTAATTTCATTTTTAAAGTCTTTTAAAACACCAATTACGTTGTGTGATTTAGGTTGTGGCGATTTTAATGTGGGCAACCAGTTGGTGAAATATGCTAAAAAGTATATTGCTATAGATATTGTAGCGCCGCTAATAGCATTCAATAAAGAAAAATTTAAAGAATCGAACTTAGAGTTTCATTGTTTAGATATTGCTGTAGCTGATTTGCCTTTGGGAGATTGTGCCATTGTCAGGCAGGTATTGCAGCATTTGTCGAATACAGAAGTACAGGCTATTCTACATAAGTTATTAAATTTTAAATACTTAATTCTAACAGAGCATGTTCCTGAAGGAGACTTTATTCCTAATAAAGATATTATATCAGGTCAAGGAATTAGATTAAAAAAGAAAAGTGGTATCAATTTATTAGTGCCACCATTTAACCTGAAAGTAATAGAGGAAAAACAATTGATTGCTTATAATTTAGAACCTGATAAAGGTGTTTTAGTGACTACTTTGTATGTACTTTTTTAAAGCAAACTTAAAAACATCTCAATTTCTTCTTTTGTGGTAAAGAAATTCGGACTCACCCTTATATTTTCTCCTTGCAACGTAACCATTACCTTATGTTTTTTTAATTTTTTAAATAGTGTTTTCGTTGCTGTAAAAGAGTTCGAATTAAAATGAACAATAGCGCTTCTTTCTTCCTTTTTTTTAATAGGTGTTACTATGTTGTAATTATTTTATTTAAAGGTGCTTACGAGGCGCTATTGAGATAAATTGCTTCTTTTGTAATCGGAAAAAGAGACCTAATTTTTGTGATATCCATATAAAGGTTTCTTTTTAAATGCTTGAAATTAAACGCTAATTCCTAATCTCTTAAGTAGATTTACAAACGTGCTTCAATCCACTTTTTAAAGCTATAAAAGTTCTGTGGTGCAACACCGTGCCCAACATTGTATTCTGAATACTCATTTTTAAAACCTAAGTTGTCTAAAAACGGTTTTGAGTTTCTTGCCCATGCCACGGGTAAAACTTGATCTACAGAACCATGAGAACAGTAGTAGTCTGTTTTAATATCTGTTGAAATATTTTCTGGTAGCAACTCTGTGTTAATATAGCCGCTTAATGCAAGTACGTGTTGTATTTTGTTTGGATGGAAAAAGCTGAAAGAATAACTTAAAATTGCTCCTTGGCTAAAACCTAGTAAAAAAGTTTTTTCTAGATTTGGGGTGTATTTATTTTTAATATCGTCAATAAAACCAGCAATAGCATCAATAGCTTCTTTTGCTTCTTTTAAATCAGAGAATTTTCCATTTATTTCGTCAAAATTAATAGAATACCAAGCATAACCACCGTTTCCAATAGAAAGTGGTGCTTGTGCACTTACAATTAATAGATCATCTGGTAATTCATCCGCAAAAGAAAATAAATCATGCTCATTGCTACCGTAGCCATGCAGTAAAATTAATAAAGGTGGATTTTGGGGTGCAATTTTTGGTTCTCTAACGATGTATGGTAATTCACGCATTCTATATTAAATATTTTTAAACCATTCTTGAAACTTATCTCCTAGCAATGGTACTAACTTTTCCTGCTCTCTGAGTGCACCTAAGCCACCCAATATAAAAAGTACTAAAACACCACCTTTTCCAATATTGAAAGCTGTTAATCCAAAATATTCATAAACAATCCATTTATTTATGAAGTATAGAATATTTAAACCAAACGTCTGTCTAATATGAAAACTAGCAAAATAATTTCGTTTATTCTTATTTAAAAAGAAAGCAATTGGCGCTCCAATAACTGGTATGTAACTTATAAGTGCAGCAGTTTTACCTTCTTTTATAGTATGGTTTTCCATTGTATTATGAATTTAAAATCAGTTGTTTGTTTGAGAAAATACCGTATGCTTTTCCATTCATTTTTTTATTAAAAAAGGCACTATTTTTAGAGGTAGATAAGGCGTGTTCTTTAGTGAATGTATATTTTTTTTCAGGATTAAAAAGTGAAATATTAGCTATTTCCCCTTCTGCAATAGTAATTGGGTCTAGTCCAAAAACTGCTCTTGGTTTTGAAGTGATACTTTCGATAAAATCTTCTAAATCTAAAACTGAGTTTACTGCTCCAAATAAACTTTCTAGACCAATGGTTCCGTCCTTTGCTTCGCTGAATTCCACTTTTTTATGTTCAATATCTATAGGGTTGTGGTCTGATGTGATAATATCGATAACACCTGTTCTAACTCCTTTTTGCAACGCTTTACAATCTGCGTTTGTTCTTAGAGGTGGGTTTGTCTTATAGTTGCTGTCAAATTCATGTAACTCATTGTCTGTTAGTGTTAAATGATGTGCAGCAACACTGCAAGAAACTTGTAAACCGTTCTTTTTAGCTTCTTTAATTAAGCCTACAGATTTTGCAGAGGAAATGGTTGGGATGTGTAATTTACCTCCAGTATATTCTAATAAAAAGAGATCTCTTACAATTTGTAACTCTTCTGCCAGGGCAGGAATTCCTTTTAAGCCTAATTTTGTGCTATTAACACCTTCATGTGCTATTCCTTCTCCAGCAATTGATTTGTTTTTTGGAAAACTCAAGACCAAACCATCAAAGTTTTGGGCATATAACAGTGCCACTTTCATGAGGTTATCGTGCGTTATTGGTTTTTTATAATCTCCAAAAGCAATCGCTCCAGATTGTTGCATATCGTATAGTTCCGCCATATTAATACCCTTGCTTCCTTGTGTTAAAGCTGCAATAGGGTGGAGGTTTGTAGCAAAACCATGTGCTTTGTGTATTAGAAATTCTACAGCAGACTTGGTATCAATTATTGGGTTGGAGTTTGCATTTACTGCAACAGCTGTAAAACCACTTTTTGCCGCAACTTGCAATCCGTTTTTAATAGTTTCTCTTTCTTCATAGCCCGGTTCTCCAAGAGAAATACTAGTATCAAACCATCCGCAAGAAATATGCAGATTCTCTCTCTCTACAATAGTGTATTCTTTTTTAGAAGGTATGTTCGTATCAATCTTTTTAATACTACCGTCTTGAATTAAAATATCTTTTTTTTGATGGTGGAAGGGACTTGAAGAATCTATAATCGTTGCCGATTTTATAAGCGTAATCATGGTGTATAGAATTTTAAAATCAAAATTTCTAAGAGCAAAGATACAAATGCCAAGGCTAAAAACCATTTCCAAAGCCAATGAACTTCATTATTTTTATTTATTTGTTTAAATACTTCACTTATAGATGAAGAAACAGTGCTGTTTTTATTTATTTTTTTTAACATGTCAATGTCCAGAAAATTCAACAAACTTTCCTCTTTAGGGTAATTAAAAGCCAGGTCTTTAATTTTCGTGTTTTCTTTTAAAACTTTATAAAATCCAGCTTTTAGTGGTTGTTCTTTTGTTGTAAGAATCACTTTGTTTTGGTAGGTTTGTTGCAGAGGCATAAAAGATATATTGTCTTTAGCAATTGATAAAATTTCATTTTTACGCACTTTAGTTCCAATTTCAATTGTGTTTTCTTGATCTATTCTATAGGCTAATTTGGGGTACTTCAAACTCATTTCTCCAAAATTGTAAAAAATAGGTACAATTAAAGGAGAATTTAAAAAGTTGCTATTTTTCTTATTTAAAGCACTAGAAATAAAATAGGTTTTACTATTCGATAACTGACTTATGAAAGGCATATTATTCTCAAAAGAGACTATTTTAGAAGTATTTCCTATAACAGGGTAGTAGCTTAGAACCCTTGGGTATTGAAAATTAGTTATTTTTTTAGAAAAAACATTTTTAAATACAGGATGTGAATAATTAATATTTGTAATTTTTAAAGTATCTTTTTTCTTGGTTGTAATTTTTCCTAAATTTAGTTTTGTTAGCAATCTATTGTAAGATGAAAGGTTTATTTCTTCATTTGGAATAATTACAATACTCCCACCGTTTTTAGAAAAATCAACTAAGCTATTAATTAAAATTTCTGGAAGTTTTACTGCTTCATTTAGTATAATTAATTGTTGGTTTTGGAGGGTATTGTAATTGATGTTTTGAATGAGGTAATTTGTAAATTTAAACGCTTCTTTTGTGTATATTTTTGATAAAAAATTAGTCTTCTTTCCAATTGCTAAAACAGGTATTTTTTGAATGTTGTTTAAAGCGAAGTAGTAGGTGTTATCATGCAAAAAAGTATCGCTAAAATTAAGTGTAATTTTACCTAATAAATTGACCGTATTTTGCAACGTAAATACAACAGTTTTCTCTGTATCTTTTTCGATAGAGACAGATTGTTTACTAAGTAGGTTTTTTCCATTGAAAATAGCAAGAGGTACAATGTCTTTTCTAGGACCTTGATTTTTTATTACTACATTTAATCTAAAATTGTTTGCATTTTTATTATTGATAAAGACACTATCCACAGATAGGTTATCTTTTTTACTAGCTTCTAGTTTTATAGCTGAAAAAGGAGTTGTTACATTTGTAAACTTTGTATTGTAATTAGTCTGAAAATCAGATATTAAGATTATATTATTTAAAGTTTTAGTTTTTAATTTTTTTTCTATCTTCATTTGAAGTAAAAGGCTAGCTAAACTTATTTTTTTTGAAGAATTATCTACTTTTAGTAATCTATTTTTTAGGGCGTCTTTACTCAAATCTTTATAAAATCCGGTATTAGTTCGTAATGAATACTCGTTTTTATCCGTAGTATTTTCTATAATTTCTTGTGCCGCTATTTTTAATAAATCTCCTTTTTTTCCTTTGGTATTTGTACTTAAAGAGTTGTCTAAATAGATAAAAATATGTTCTTTTTTATTGTAATTTTTATTACTAATAAAAGGTTGAGAAAAGGTAAAAATAATTGCACTTAATAATAGTAATCTTGTAACCAAAATTAACCATTTTTTTATATGAGAACTTTTGCGTGTTTCTTGCTGTATTTTTTGTAAAAAGGCAACATTCGTAAAAGGTACTTTTACAAATTTTTGAAGCTGAAAAAGATGTATTAAAATAGGGATAATTAAGAGCCCTAAAAAGTATAAAATTTCAATATTTTTAAATTGCATTTATCAATACTTATGAAGTTGTGAACATATAAATTTATTACAAATAAAAGGATTTAGAAACACTTGTTCATTTTTAATTAAAACTTTTCAAAAACACCTAAGCCAAATAGTGCAAAATCATATTTCACAGGATCTGAAGCATCTAAGCTTCTTAGGTTTTTATCTAACTCAGTAACTGCCTTCCAGTCGTTTTGTTTTCTTAGCAATAGTTTTAACTTTCTTGCGACGTTGCCGGAATGTACATCTAGAGGACAAGACAAATGGGCCGAGTTGTGTGTTTTCCAGATACCGAAATCTACACCTGCTTGGTCATTTCTTACCATCCAACGTAAAAACATGTTGATACGTTTTGCAGCAGAATTTTTTAAAGGGTCTGAAATGTGTTTTTGAGTTCTTGTTTGGTGGTCGACCTCAAAAAATAAAGTTTTAAAGTTATTGATTGCAGTTTGATAGGTTTTAGATCCGTCTTTAATAGAAAGTGCTTGTTCCAAGCCACCGCGCTGTAAATAAATATGTTGTAGTGATTTTATAAATTGTTGAAAATCGATATAATTAAAAGTTCTATGAACAAAACCTTTTAAGTGCTTTAAGTCTTTTTCTTGATGATTTAGAATAAAGTCATGTGGTGAATTGTCAAGTAGCTCCATCATTTTATGAGCGTTTCTAATAATCATCGTTCTGTTTCCCCAGGAAATAATGGCCGTTAAAAACCCTGCAATTTCAATATCTTCTTTTTTAGAAAATAAATGCGGAATTTGAATTGGATCTGAGTCTATAAATTTCGGATTGTTATATAAAATTACTTTCTCGTCTAAAAATTCTTTTAGTTCAGCTTTTTTCATTTTCTATAATTTAATTCCAAATTTAAAACCTAATGAATAGTTTAACAAGGTTTTTTTAAGATAATCTTTAATTCCTCTTAAAGGAAAAGAAGGGAAAAGATCATCTTCATCATAAATTTGATGAATTGTTTTATTGTATTCTAAATTTAGGTAGTCAAACCTTTTAATTCGGATACCAAAGCCAGAATAAAAATCGAAATAGAACCTATTTCCAAGAGGAACTAATATCCCGTATTTTAGATTAAGAACTGCCACTCTTTTTATTGTGGCAAAGTCATCTATAATGTAGTTATTTCGATTTGAATTGTTTCTTTCAGAATAATTGATATGATCATTATACTGACTTCTAATTTCTCTGAATTCAAGCGCTATGTACTCGTTTAAATGAGCGTTTTTGCTTAAATTAATTCCGTTGTACCACTTTGCTTCTAGGCGGTATGTTGTTGCTTTATCTTTAAGGTATAAAACGTTTGGTTGTTTGTAATTAATAGCACGAACCTGCACACCGTATGCTGCACTTAAACTAAGGTTGTCTTTAATAAAGTATTCTAAACCTAAACTGAGAATAGGTATAGAAAAGAAATCAAACGTTAGCAAAGGAGTCGTAAATAAGAAAAATTTGTTTTTAGGCAGCAGTGCTACTTTTTTATGACTGATAACTATTTTTTGTGATATGCTGTCCGTTACAAAATGTAAATTGTGTTTATAAGTAAAACGCTTGTTGCTTTGAAGGTCTATCAGCATTCCTGAACCAAAAGTATAAGCGTTCAACCATAGTATACTCGACAATTTTGGTTTTAAATAAAAATCTTGTTTTAAACTGTCTTTTAAAACTGATATTTTAATGGTTTTCTTTGAACGAAGCGGTCTTATTGTACTTTGTTTTTGGTTCGTGAATATGGTGTCTTTATTGAAGACAATTTTACTCTCAGTATCCGAAGAAATTTTAAGTATTGTTCTTTTTCTATTTAATAGGGTTGCACATGAGCTTAATGTGATACTTATAACTAAAAAGATTCCCAGTTTTTTTATCATGATTATTTAAAGTAAAAACTCATTGTAATTAGAATGCCATTATAACATCCATGCAGTAACATAGACCACAGTAATCCGAAGCGCACTCGAATATAACCAAAATAACTACCAACAAGTAATTGTGGTAAAACTAATAAAGGGGTTAAGAGTAAAACATTTGTAGTTAATTCAAAATTAAAAATATGTATAAACCCGAAGAGTGAAGAAGAAACATAAAAGGCATACTTAAATGATTTAGGTTTTTTAAATAGCGTCATTGGAGCTCTAAAGATTAATTCTTCTATAATTGGCGTTATAATAGCTGCTATTAGTAAAATTTCAAGAATACCCATACCCTTAAACCTGTCTCTTATACACATCTGACGCTGCCGACGACTCCTTACGTGTAGA
>OJEO01000462.1_pt1 | contig 14798 bp, 11 predicted proteins | sample 1593621 | NCBI WGS metagenome assembly OJEO01 (sample SAMN05416875, study PRJEB24817) | seawater metagenome | isolation source: Sea water | place: Canada:Atlantic | collected 2013-11
ATGTAGAGAGGTCTCGTGGGCTCGGAGATGTGTATAAGAGACAGGCTTATTACTTCCCTACTATTGCTAGAATGGATGCTGTAGAAGTATTAAAAGGTAGTAGTCAAGTACAATATGGTCCCTCAACAACAGGAGGTGCTATCAATATGATTTCGTCTCAAATACCTGCTGAATTTGGCGGAAAAGTAAGAGCAAGTTATGGTAGTTTTAACTCCAACCAACTGCATGCTAAAATTGGTGGTGGAAACAGCATCTTTAGCTATATGGTGGAATATTTAAACTATGGTTCAGATGGTTTTAAAACTTTACCAAGTGGTAAAAATACTGGTTTCAACAAAAATGATGTTGTTGCTAAATTTAAAACAAATTTATTTCCTACTGCTGTTGCAAAACAGTCCTTAGAATTTAAGTTTCAATATGCAGATGAAGTTGGTAACGAAACATATTTAGGATTATCTGAAGAAGATTTTAATGCGAATCCATTTTCTAGATACGCTGCTTCTAATAACGATAAAATGACCACAGATCATTCGCAATACATGTTAACACATACGCTAGAGTTCTCTAAAAACCTAAGAATTACTACTACGGCGTATCAAAATAACTTTGCTAGAAATTGGTACAAATTAAATGATGTTACTTTTAACGGAGATAAGCAAAAGATAGCTAATATTCTAGCAGATACTTCTACATTATCAGATCATTTTAACATAGTAAATGGTAGTGCAAACTCTGCTGCAGATGCGCTAGGTATAAAAGCTAATAATAGAAAATATTATGCACAGGGTATTCAAACAAAACTAGATTATCATTGGTATATGGGTGATACATTTCATGATGTAGAAATTGGTTTTAGATTCCATTATGATGAAGAAGATCGTTTTCAATGGGTAGATAAATATAGTATTTCTAATGAGGGTGCTATGACTTTAACCACTGCAGGAACACCTGGTACAAATGCTAACAGAATTAGCAGTGCTAATGCTTTTGCTTCTTATATTACTTATAAATTAAAATATAACAATTGGACGTTTACTCCAGGTGTTCGTTATGAAAACATCACCTTACAGAGAGAAGATTTTGGTAAAAGCGATGTAAACAGAACAGGCGTTGATTTAGCAACAAGAGAAAATGCTGTAGCTGTTTTTATTCCTGGAATAGGAACCAACTATAAATTTAATAACGATTTTTCTATATTTGGTGGATTACACAAAGGTTTTTCTCCTCCGGGAAATCAAGACGGACAAGCACCTGAAGAGAGTATCAATTACGAATTAGGTACACGTTTTAACATCGGGAGTTTAAAAGGAGAATTTGTTGGATTCTTTAATGATTATTCAAATCTTTTAGGAAGCGATTTGGCTGCAAGTGGTGGTACTGGTTCTTTAGACCAATTTAATGCAGGGGAAGTAAATGTAAACGGATTTGAGCTTTTACTAAACTATAATATAGCGAGAAAGGGAAATAAATTTTCTGTACCAATCTCTCTTGGATATACATATACTAATTCAGAGTTTCAAAATGCCTTTGGTAGTTCAGATGGTTTGTGGGGAACGGTTGCTTCTGGAGATGAAATGCCATACATACCAAAACACCAATTCAATACTACGCTTTCAATAGAGCATTCAGATTTTGAAATCAACCTAAACGGAAGATTTAATGGGGAATTTAGAACACAAGCAGGTGCAGGAAGTATTCCTTCAAATGAAAAAGTAGCCTCAAATTTTATTGTAGATATTTCTGCAAAGTATGCTATGACTAAAAGGTTTAATTTAACTACAAACATCATTAATGTGTTTAACAATACATATGCAGTTTCTAGAGTTCCTTCAGGTTTAAGACCAGGACATCCATTCGGAATATATGGTGGTTTAGAATTTAGATTTTAGAGAAAAAGTTTTTACTACAAAAAGCGTGCTATTAATTAGCGCGCTTTTTTGTCTCTAATTTTAAGTAGGCAATTACTACTTTTCTAATATCTGCAGACAACTCTTTTTCTGAAGGTTTATAAATCTTTAAAACACCCGCACTTTTGTCTGATAAAAAAGGAATATCGAAGCCCTTTAATAAGTAATCTGAAAAAGCAACTGTATAAGTCTTAGCTTCATTTAATGATTTCCCTTTAATATACCAAGCCTTATCTACAACAGTAGCATTGTATCTTTGTAAATAAGCGCCTGTGCCTTTTGCTAATTTTCCATATTGCAAAACCCGTTTTAACAGGCGTCCTGTAATATCTACTTTTAAAACAGCACCTCCATAAGGCAATACTCTAAAAATATCTACTGCAGTAATAGCATCACTTAATTGATCATCTATCCTTATAGACCCACCATTTACAAGGGCAGCATCTACGTTATTATTAAACCCAAAAGACATTGCTTTTGTGATAACAGACCCTAAGTTGGTTTGTCTACTTCTAATAGCTGCGTCTCGACCGTCTAAAGGAATATTTGCAGTATACACAACTTCAGCAGGGTTTTTGATAATATCTTTTAGCTTTGCATTTAAAATATCTTGCCATTTAGTTACAATAGCGGCTACTTTTTCATCCTCTTTAATAGCTATATTAATTTCTTTTAATTCTGAAGTTACCAAAGTCTTCTTCGTTTTTTTATCATAAGAAATTCTATGCACAAAAACTGTTTTAGCATTTGCATCTGCTTTAGAAATCTGCACATCACCCACAAAATTAATACTATTTTCGTGTTCATGTCCGCCCATAATTAAAGGTAAGTTAGGTAACAACTTTGCAATTTTTTTATCATTAGCTAATTTTACGTGGGTCAATCCAAAGACTAAGTCTACACGATCTTTTAAATCCGCATAAGACGCTTTTGCTTCTGCAAACATACTTCCATACTCCACATGATCTTTAGGGGTAGATGGTATACAAACACTTATAAACCCTATTTTTATTTTAGTGCCGTCTGCATCTGTAAACTCTTTTACAAAGGTCTTATTTACTGGTTGTTGTTGGCCTTTTCTTTCTTTGTAAAAAGAACTCACCGTATCTTTTGTCTTTAATTTTACGTTGGCAGAAATCCACGGAAAATTACTTTCATTCAGTCTTTTTTGAAGATCATCTTTAGAAACATCAAACTCATGATTTCCAAAAGCTACCAAATCAAAATTCATGGCATTCATTACTTCTACCATTTGTTTTCCTTTGACACGCTCACCTCCTACTTTTAAAGTTCCTATTAAAGATGGATTCAGAAAATCTCCTGCCATAAAAAGCATCGTGTTCTTGTTTTCTTTCAGTAAATCTTTATGTACCGTTTCTACCCTTGCCATTCCGCCAAAAGCACCACCTTGTATTGGGGCAATTTCATAGACATCATTCAGTTGTAAAAAGGTAAAGTTAATTACACCATCATTTTTTTTACAAGATGTAAGTATAATAACGAATAGAAGGAATATTTTAATAATTTTCATAATTAAATACGTTGTATGCTGTAGGATCTTTTTTATAAAATGTTAGAAATTAAAAACTTCCAACGCTTCATTGTAGGCACTCTCAAAACTCATTATCTTTATATTTGTATCTACTTTTTGTTGGTTAAAGTAAGAAATTAATTTTTCAGTTGGCATGTTTCCTGTTAGCTCATCTTTTGCCATTGGACAACCGCCATAGCCTTTTATAGCACCATCAAAACGATGGCAACCTGCATTAAAAGCAGCGTTTACTTTTTCGTGCCATTTGTCTGGGGTGGTATGCAAGTGTGCACCAAATTCAATTTCTGAATAGGCAGAAATTAAATTCGAAAATAAATAATCTATTACTTCGGGTGTAGAACTACCAATGGTGTCTGACAGTGATAGTATTTGAACTCCCATTTTAGACAATTTATCTGTCCATTCTCCTACAATATCTACATTCCAAGGGTCTCCATAAGGATTGCCAAAGCCCATTGATAAATATGCAACTACTTCTTTTTTAGATTTGTCTGCAATGCTTAAAATTTCATCTAATGCTGCAATAGACTCTGCAATGGTTTTGTGCGTATTACGCATTTGAAAATTTTCTGAAATCGAAAATGGATATCCTAAATAGTCTATTTCTTCAAATTGTGCGGCATCTTTTGCGCCTCTTACATTGGCAATAATTGCCAATAATTTACTATTGGTTTTAGACAAATCTAACCTTCCTAAAACAGCCGCAGTATCTCGCATTTGGGGTATCGCTTTTGGAGAAACAAAACTACCAAAATCTATGGTATCAAAACCTACATTTAAAAGCGTATTGATATACAATGCTTTTTTTTCTGTAGGAATAAAATGCGATTTTATGCCTTGCATGGCATCTCTTGGGCATTCTATAATTTTGACTTTTTTCATCTACTCAAAGATATATAAAGAATCTGATTTCTAAGATATTTTTAATTTGAATGTTGCATTCTTTTCAATAGATTCGCAATGTAAATGAAACATCATAAAAGAATACTTCCAATTATCGTTATTTCGCAATTTTGCTGCACCTCTTTATGGTTTGCAGGCAATGCAGTATTAAATGATTTGATTGAAAATTTTAGTTTACCTAATAGTGCTTTAGAAAATTTAACTTCTGCAGTGCAATTTGGTTTTATTACTGGAACGTTATTGTTTGCACTCTTTACAATTGCAGATCGATTCTCTCCATCTAAAGTCTTTTTTTTATGTGCTTCACTAGGTGCACTTTGCAATGCAGGTTTAATTTTTAAGTTTAATACAGTATCGACCTTACTAATTATACGTTTTTTAACAGGTTTCTTCTTAGCAGGAATTTATCCAATAGGTATGAAAATTGCTACAGATTATTATAAAAAAGGATTAGGTATTTCTTTAGGGTTTATAGTAGGCGCCTTAGTTTTAGGTACAGCATTGCCTCATTTATTAAAAGATAGCATGCATGCTTTTTCTTGGGAAACGGTGCTCTTATCTATTTCTGGCCTGGCTATTTTTGGCGGTTGTCTGCTAGTAGTTTTTGTGAATAACGGGCCATATCGTCAAAAAGGAACCTCTTTAGATCTTACTATTTGTTTTAAAGTATTTAAAAATAGAGCTTTTCGAAAGGCCTCTTTTGGTTATTTTGGACATATGTGGGAGCTATATACCTTTTGGGCATTTGTACCCATTTTACTAAAAACCTATTCAGATATGTATACTAAAGTGCAATTTAATATCCCTTTGCTTTCCTTTTTTATTATTGGCATTGGTAGTATTTCCTGTGTTTTAGGAAGTTATTTGGCTGCCAAATTTGGAACTAAAAGAACCGCTTTCTCTGTACTTTTACTCTCTTGTATTTGTTGTTTGGTCTCACCACTCTTTTTTCTAGTATCAAATGGAACTATTTTTCTGCTCTTTTTACTCTTCTGGGGAATGGTTGTAATTGCAGATTCTGCAATATTTTCTACTTTAGTTGCACAAAATACACCTGAAAAAGACAAAGGAACTGCTTTAACCATTGTGAATTGTATCGGATTTTCTATCACCATTCTTAGCATACAATTAATTAGCACTCTTTATCATAGTACTTCTTCTACTTTTATTTTTCTTACCTTAGCAATTGGACCTGTTTTAGGCTTAATTTCTTTGCGCTCTAAGAGAGTGTTTTAAAAGAAGTATTTATCTCAGTTAATATTTCTGTAACCGGTCTTTTTTTTTACTCATACTTTAATAATAATAATATCTTAAAATAGTAATTTCTTTAACCTTTAATAATAAGTACTTGGTAATCAAATTCATAGTATTGTTTTAATTGCTATATTTATATATCCTGCTAGCAATCATAAAATATTAAAACACTTTTTATAATTTAAATCGCAATTAAATAATATATTAATATGAAAAAAATACTTTTAATTACTGTCTTGTTTTTCTTTTTTATAAATGCGAGTAGTGCACAAGAAACTTCTAAATGGTCTAGTGAAAATTCTTTTATAGAATGGAATTTTGGTGTTGCCTTTATCGATGAAGAAGGATTTCCTTTTCCAGGAACCTCTGTGCTTTGGGGAAAAACCTTAATTAATGAAAATAATTTTATTTTAGAATATGAAGGCGGTTTTGCCTTTCCTACTTTAGTAACAGGTAAAATAGGAATTGGTAAAAAAATTAACAATACCAACCTTACGTTTGGTATTAGGCCTTTTCCTTTTCATTTATATACACAAGCTACTTTTGCACCTAAAAAAAACGGGTATTGGATTACTTCTTTAGAAGTGAATCCATTTGGTACTGATTCAGTTATTTCTTTTGGATCTAGAGCTATGCTTACTTTTGGATATCGTTGGAATTTAGATAAATAAATGCAAAAAGCTCAAGATTTTTATCTTGAGCTTTTTTAATATCTTATGCTTTTAAAAATTATCCTTTAAAGACAATTTTACGCATTCTTAAGTTTTCTGGAGTTACTTCTAAGTACTCATCTGCCTTAATATATTCCATATTTTCTTCTAAAGAAAAATCTACTTTCGGTGCAATTTTCATGGCTTCATCTGTACCAGATTTACGCATGTTTGTTAATTGCTTTCCTTTAATTAAGTTTACTGCCATTTCATCAGATTTACTATTTTCTCCAATTACTTGGCCAATATAAATCTCTTGGTTTACATCTATAAAGAAACGTCCTCTGTCTTGTAAACGATTTAATGCATATGCAGTTGCTTTACCCGCTGCAGAAGAAACAATTGCTCCTTTTACTTCTTCAGTAAAGTCTCCTTTATAAAGACCATATTCACTAAATCTGTGATTAATAATTGCAGTACCAGCTGTAGCTGTTAAAATTCTGTTTCTTAAACCAATCAATCCTCTAGAAGGAATTGAAAATTCTAAGTGTTGTAAATCTCCTTTAGGTTCCATAATTAACATATCACCTTTTCTAAGAGATACTAAGTTAATTGCTTTAGAGGCCATGTCTTCTGGCACATCAATAGACAATGTTTCCATTGGCTCATGTTTCTTACCATCAATTTCTTTTAAAATTACTTGTGGTCTTCCCACTTGTAATTCATATCCTTCTCTACGCATTGTTTCAATTAAAACTGACAAGTGTAAAACACCACGTCCGAAAACGTTGAATTTATCTTCACTATCTGTAGTTTCAACTTTTAATGCCAAGTTTTTCTCTAATTCCTTAAACAGGCGGTCACGAATGTGACGCGAAGTAACAAATTTACCTTCTTTACCGAAGAAAGGCGAATTGTTAATTGTAAACAACATACTCATAGTAGGTTGATCTATTTCTGTTCTTGGCAATGCTTCTGGGTTTTCTAAATCTGCAATGGTATCACCAATTTCAAATCCGTCAATACCAGTAATAGCACAAATATCTCCACAAGGAACTTTTTCTACCTGAACCTTACCCATTCCTTCGAATACGTGTAATTCTTTAATTCTTACTTTTTTAGTAGAACCGTCTGCCTTACATAACATGTAATCTTGACCCACTTCTAAATCTCCACGAAATACGCGTCCGATAGCAATTCTACCTGTAAAAGCAGAAAAATCTAAAGAAGTAATTTGCATTTGTGGGGTACCTTCATTGTACTTTGTTGCAGGAATAGATTCTAAAACTGCGTCTAATAAAGGAATAATATTGTCTGTTTCGTTTCTCCAATCTGTACTCATCCAATTGTTTTTTGCAGAACCGTAAACAGTTGCAAAATCTAATTGCTCTTCTGTTGCTTCTAATGCAAACATTAAATCAAAAACTTTTTCATGAACAATGTCAGGAGTACAGTTCTCTTTGTCTACTTTATTTACAACAACAATAGGAGTTAAACCTAAGTCTAAAGCCTTACCTAATACAAAACGAGTTTGTGGCATTGGCCCTTCGAATGCATCTACTAATAATAAAACACCATCAGCCATTTTTAATACACGCTCTACCTCACCACCAAAATCGGCGTGACCAGGGGTATCAATTACGTTAATTTTTGTGCCTTTGTACATTACAGAAACGTTCTTAGAAAGAATTGTAATTCCTCTTTCACGTTCTAAATCGTTATTATCTAACAATAAATCTTTACGTTCTTTACGATCGTCTAAGATTTTTGCTTGATCAATAATCTTGTCAACTAAGGTTGTTTTTCCATGATCGACATGGGCTATAATAGCGATATTTCTAATTTGATGCATGCGTGTTTCTTAAATTTCGTGCAAAAATAGTTGTTTCTAGCCAATTTACACGAGTTCTAAGTGTTTATTTTTGCCTCAAATGCGTTAATAAATTGTTTTTTAAAGATTAAAGCCCAATTTTATAAGGTATTTGTTTACTGAACTTAATGCACTTTAAATTATTTGCAATGCTTAGTGCATGTTAAAAAACAATACGATCTGTAAAATTAAAACTATTTATGTAGTGGTGGTTCTTCTTTAAATGCCGAGGGCAAAATATCTGGAATTAATTTAATTAGCAACGGCAACAACAAAGCACCACCTGGAAGCATAAACACCGCAAAGGCTGGTATTGCTTTGCAAATATCTAAGAGTTGTATTCTAATTTTCAGTTTCTCTTCTTCTGATAAGTTAGCATGCATAGACTTTTTAATTAAATGCATTGCTTCTTTGCTCTGAGACAATTCTTGATGCAATCTCAACTTATTCTTGTGCAGCAATTCTTTAATATCATCTATGGTTTGCATTATACCTTTCTCCGTTTACGTTCTGCACCTATCAAATTTAATTCTCTACTTGTTTGTCCTGCTACTGAAGTGTTTTCTTCTGCTCTTCTTATTAAATAAGGCATAACGTCTCTAACAGGCCCAAAAGGAAGGTATTTTGCTACATTGTACCCTACTTCAGATAAATTAAAACTAATATTATCACTCATACCATACAGTTGTCCAAACCACAAACGCTTGTCTTCTTTAGAAATATTGTGCTTTTTTGCCAAGTCCATTAATAAATAGGTACTTTCTTCATTATGTGTTCCTGCAAACAAAGCCATATTTGGCTGCTCCATCATAAATATTATAGCAGCATCATAATTAAGGTCTGTAGCTTGTTTATCTGCGCAAATAGGAGAGCTATATCCTTTCTCTTTAGCTCTATGGCGTTCTTTTTCCATATATGCTCCACGCACTACCTTCATCCCAATATGAAATCCCTTTTGAGATGCTTTTTCTGCCAAAACCTTTAGATATTCTAAACGGTCATGACGATACATTTGTAGAGTATTAAAAACAATGGCTTTTTCTTGATTATAGATTTCCATCATTTCTTCTATTAAAGTATCTGCAGCTCCTTGCATCCAACTTTCCTCTGCATCAATTAATAAGGGTACATTATTTTTAAAAGCAGCTTTACAAACGGTATGAAAACGAACTATTACTCGCTGCCATTCTGCTTCTTCAATTACTGTTAAAACTATTTTCTCTGTTACTTTTTGAAAAATCGAAAAGCGTCCAAATCCTGTAGGTTTAAATACTGCAAATGGAATTGATTTTCTTTCTTGTCCAAAATTAATAATTTTTAAAATTTTTGTAACCGTATCATCAAACTCACTCTCCTCCTCTTTGCCTTCTACAGAATAGTCTAATACAGAAGAAACTCCTTTTGTATACAACTTATCAATGCTTGGCAAACAATCCTCTTCATTTGTACCCCCACAAAAATGATCGAAAACAGTAGCACGAATTAAACCTTCTACCGGTAAATGTGCTTTTAAAGCAAAATTTGTTACTGCCGTTCCTATTCGAACCATTGGTTGGTTTTGAATCATTTTAAACAAAAAATAAGCTCTCTCTAACTCAGAATATGTTTTTAGAGAAAATGCGATTTCGGTATTATCAAAAAGTTTCATTCAATAAATTTTTAATCGTAACAAATATACTTCAAGATTATATATAATTCGAAAAAAACTGTTTAATTTGCATACTCAATAATTTTATTATGAATTCTATTAAAGCCATTAGCTACCCTGTTCATTTTCAGGACAAAGGATACAATTCCTTGTCCAATTTAATTGCGGAAAACAACTATTCTACGCTCTTTATTTTGGTAGATGAGAATACTTTTAAATGTTGTTATCCAAAATTTATTCCGAATTTACAAACAGACAAGAAAATTGAGGTTATTGAGATTGAATCTGGAGAAATAAATAAAAACTTAGAAACGTGTATTGGTGTCTGGAATGCCATTACAGAATTAGGCGGAGATAGAAAAAGTTTATTGATTACTTTGGGCGGTGGCGTTATTACGGATTTAGGGGGCTTTGTGGCTTCCTGCTTTAAACGTGGAATTGATTTTGTAAATATACCGACTACCTTATTATCTATGGTAGATGCATCTGTTGGTGGGAAAACAGGTGTTGATTTAGGAGTGTTGAAAAATCAGATTGGATTGTTTGCCAATCCTGAAATGGTTCTTGTCGATACCGATTATTTAACTACGGTTTCTGAAAGGGAAATTAAGTCTGGTACTGCGGAAATTATTAAGTATGGTATTACCTATGACATTACCTTATTTAATCAAATAAAAAACAACAAAAATTTAAAGATTGAAGATTTAATATTTAGATCTATTGAAATAAAAAACGAAGTGGTTTTAAAGGATCCTAAAGAGCAAAATATTCGTAAAATTTTAAATTTCGGACATACATTAGGGCATGCTATTGAATCTTTTTACTTAGCATCTGAAGACAAAGAAAGCCTTACCCATGGCGAAGCAATTGCTATTGGAATGGTTTGCGAATGTTTTATGTCGGCTAAATTATTAGGGTTTCCAACAGAAAAAGTAAAAGAAGTAAAAGATGTTGTTTTGTCTATTTATAGTAAAACAGCTCTTTTAACAGATGATTTTACTGGAATCATGGAATTGCTAAAACATGATAAAAAGAATATAAACGGACAAGTAAACTTTGTACTTCTAAAAGATTTTGAAGATTACAAACTAGATTGTAAAGTACCAGAAAAATTAATTATCGAAAGTATGGAGTTTTATAATGCCTAATATAAATTTAGTAGTATTAAATTGAAAAAAAAGCCTTTTCATTAAAATGAAAAGGCTTTATATATTGTAAAAAAGAATTAAATCTTTGTAACTTTTACTGCATTCATACCACGCATTCCTCTTTCTAATTCAAAAGAGACTTTATCATTTTCTGCAATGTCATCTATTAAACCACTTACATGTGTAAAATATTTTTCATTGTTTTCCATATCAATAATAAAACCAAAACCTTTAGAAGTATCAAAGAAAGAAACTTTACCTTTTCTAACAGGGTCTTCTTCTGGTAAATCTTCCTTTTTAGTTACAGAAATCTGAATATCTTCCAATTCATATTCTACTTTTAATTCTGGATCTGGCGGAGTATCTGTTAAGTTTCCGTTATGATCTACATATGCAAATTGAATTCCCGTTGATCCGTTCTCATCTTTGTCCGCTTTTCTTGCGTCCATTTTCTTTTGCTTATCTAAACGCTTTTTTAAACGTTTCTTTTCCTTTTCACTCTTACTAAATGTTTGCTGCGATTTGGCCATTAAAGTACTACTGGTTTTATGTTATTATTCTTGATTAAGATAAAATACTAAACTCATAAATTCAAAATCAAAGTTAAAGTTAACTTGTGGAATAATCGAAGTGTATTCTGTCTTAAATGCAAATATACTACTTAAAATACAATTAGTAAAACATTAATTAGGTTAGTTTTAAGTGCTATAACCCATAAGTTATATGTTCTTATAATTCTTTTTTAAATTCTAACTACACTTCCAATAAAATGTTAAAGTTTTAAAAATAAATAGTAAAACATTCTAACATGAAAGTATTACTATTATATTTGCACGAAATACATATATTTTATTATGAAGAATTTATTATCTGTTTTAAAAATTGCAGTTCCTGATAAAATCTATTTAAAAGACCCGGAAACATCAGATCTAGGTAAAAGAATTATTGAACATAGTATTCTGTTAATACATGAAATAGGATTTGATAATTTTACTTTTAAAAAATTGGGTTTTAAAATTGGGTCAAATGAAAGCTCTATTTATAGATATTTTGAGAGTAAACATAAACTCTTATTGTATTTATCTTCTTGGTATTGGGCCTGGCTAGAGTATCAATTGGTCATAGAAACCTTTAGCATTTCTGAATCTAAAGCAAAGCTAGAAAAAGCGATTGAAGTAGTTACAAAGACCATTGCTATAGACAGTGATTTTTCTCATATAAATGAAGTAATTTTATATAAAATTATAGTAAATGAAAGCTCAAAATCTTTTTTAACCAAAGAAGTAGATACAGAAAATAAAGAGGGTTATTTTGAGATTTATAAAAGATTAATTACTCGATTAAAGGAAATGATTTTAGCTATAAAACCAGAATACTTATTTGCTTTAAGCTTGGCAAGTTCTATTTTAGAAGGCGGTTTACACCAAAACTTTTTAAATGAACATTTCCCTTCTATCACAAATTGTAAAGACGGAAAAACAACTACAGAATTTTTTATACACCTTGTTGAAAATACGTTGAAATAAACATGGATAACAAACAACTTACACCTTGGGAAAGGTTTACTGGTCTTTTACAATTAGAAAAAAAAGATATTTTTCAAATCTTCTATTATGCCATTTTTGGTGGTGTAGTAGCACTTTCATTGCCTTTAGGAATTCAGGCAATTATTAACTTAATACAAGGAGCGCAAATTTCTACTTCTTGGATAATTTTGGTTATTGTGGTAACTTCTGGAGTTATTTTTTCTGGCGCGCTACAATTAATGCAACTTAGAATTATAGAAACTATTCAGCAAAGAATTTTTGTAAGAGCTTCTTTTGAGTTGAGCTACCGTTTTCCAAAAATTAAAATGACCGAATTACGTAATTATTATCCGCCAGAATTAGCTAATCGTTTTTTTGATACGTTAACCATTCAAAAAGGTTTATCTAAAATTTTAATTGATGTACCCACAGCATTATTACAAATTATATTTGCATTAATTCTACTCTCATTTTATCATCCATTTTTTATCATTTTTGGCTTTTTTTTACTCTTACTAATTTACATCGTTTTTAAATTTACTGCACAAAAAGGATTAGAAACAAGTTTAGCTGAATCTCAAATAAAATATAAAGTTGCTCATTGGATTCAAGAAATTGCGAGAACAGTGGTAAGTTTTAAACTATCTGGAAACACCAATTTAGCAATTCAAAAAAATGATGACTTGGTAGACCAGTATTTAAAAGCAAGAGAGAACCACTTTAAAATACTGCTACTGCAATTTAGTCAAATGATTGGTTTTAAAGTAATTGTAACTGCAAGCTTGTTATTAATTGGAGGTGCTTTGGTACTGAACCAAGAAATGAATATTGGACAATTTGTTGCTGCAGAAATTATTATATTATTGGTAATACAGTCTGTAGAAAAGCTAATTATAGGCTTAGAATCTTTATATGATGTACTAACGTCTATAGAAAAGATTGGGCAGGTTGTAGATAAAGAATTAGAATCTCAAGAAGGTGAAAAACCAATGTTTAAAAATGGCGTAACCCTAGAATTAGATGAAGTTTCATATCGTGTAGAAAACAGAAAAAAAGGAATTATTAATAATATTTCTTTGACTTTAACACCAACAAGTAGAATTTTAATTCAAGGGGAAAGTGGTGCTGGTAAATCTAGTTTGTTACGTTTAATTTCTGGTATTATAGAGCCTACAGAAGGAAATATCTATATTAATAATTTGTCTTTAGCCAGCTTTCATTTAAATCATTACCGTTCTCAACTTGGTTTGTCACTTTCAGATGAAACTCCTTTTGAAGGCAGTATTAGAAACAATTTAGTTTTTGGAAACAGACAAATTGAAGAAACTATTATTTTTGAAGCTTTGGATACTGTAGGTTTAAATCAGTTTTTAAAAGAGCAACCAAATGGCTTAGAAACTGTTCTTTATCCCGAAGGAAAACAGATGTCTTACACCATTGCTAAAAAAATAATTTTGGCAAGAGCCATTATAAAACAGCCAAAAATCATGATTCTAGAGGATCCTCTAGATCAATTTAACTTAGAGGAAACTCTGAAAATTATACATTATTTAACAGATCCCAAAAGACCTTGGGCCTTGATTGTAGTAAGTAGTAAAAAGAGCTGGAGAGCGCAATGTAACCAAACCATAACCCTAGAAAAAGGTGAAATAAAATCTATAAATTAAAAGCTATGTTAAATATTTCTAACAATCAATTAAATAAAAAAATAGATTTAACCACCTTTAAATCTGGAGCGCATATTTTTAATAAAAATTATTATAAATCCCTAAATACATTCTTAATCGTATTTGCAGTTTTGGCCTTTATTATGCTTTTTTTACCTTGGACACAGAATATTTCAGGGCAGGGTTTAGTAACAACGTTAACACCAGGTCAAAGACCACAAACTATACAGTCTCAAATTCCTGGAAGAATAGAACAATGGTTTGTAAGAGAAGGTGATTTTGTGAAAAAAGGAGATACGATTCTTAGAATTTCGGAAGTTAAAAGTGCCTATTTTGATGACCGTTTGATAGAAAGAACCAACGAACAAATTAGTGCAAAAGCCTCTTCAGTAAATGCATATCAAGGAAAAGTTGCTGCATTAAAAAGACAAATTGAAGCATTAAAACAAGAGCGCAGCTTAAAGATTGCACAAACGGAAAACAAACTGCTACAATCCAAACTAAAGGTTAAAAGTGATAGTATCGATTTTGAAGCGTCCAAAACAAACCTAAAAATTGCAGAAAAACAATTTAACAGAACAGAAACCCTACAAAAAGAAGGATTAAAAGCCGTAATCGATGTAGAACAAAAAGGCTTAAAACTTCAAGAAACACAAGCGCATTTGATTTCTCA
>OJEO01000464.1_pt1 | contig 14718 bp, 15 predicted proteins | sample 1593621 | NCBI WGS metagenome assembly OJEO01 (sample SAMN05416875, study PRJEB24817) | seawater metagenome | isolation source: Sea water | place: Canada:Atlantic | collected 2013-11
GCGCGCCTGCTTTGGGAGCAGGATGTCGGGAGTTCGAATCTCTCTATCCCGACCATCTTTATATAAGATGGTTTTTACCCTAGCTTAACCCCGCAATACTCTATTTCTTAATCAAAATATTCATTTTATTGTAAAATCCGTAAATTAAATACTTAGCTTAATTAAATACTTAGATATCGATCGCTGGATCTTTCTGCGCTCAAAGTTTCACTAAGAGCCGCAGAAAAAATCGAAGCATCCTCTAATAGATTAATCTATCAAAGATGACTTTTCATAAAAGTGCTTTAACACCTTAGCCAAATCAAAAGCATCATGACTGCCCGCCAGCTCACGAATAGAATGCATACCAAACGTCGGCACACCAATATCAATAGTATCGACCCCTAAGCCTGAGGCAATCGCAGGACCAATCGTGCTGCCACACGCCATATCCGTACGCATCACAAACGCCTGATAAGCCACGCCCGCATCATTACATAGCTGTTTAAACACCGCCGAGGTAAAACTGTTGGTCGCATAACGCTGGTTAGCGTTTATTTTAATAACCGGACCTTGATTCAACATTGGGCCATGATTTTGATCGTGTCTGTCGGCAAAGTTCGGATGAATAGCGTGGGCGTTATCGGCAGAGACCATCAAAGAGCTGGCAATGATACGATTACGCTCTTCTATGTCTGGCCAAATTCTTTCGATGGTTTGCTCTAAGAAAGGCCCCTGTGCGCCACAGGCACTTACCGAACCCACTTCTTCATGGTCGGTACAGATAAATAATTTATTTTGACTATTGCCCGCACTCAGCAATGCTTCTAAACCCACATGACAGCTCAATAAGTTATCTAAACGGGCACTGGCAATAAACTCTTGTTCTAAACCAATAATGGCTGGCGCTTGAGTGTCGTAAAAGAATAATTCGTAATCTAAAATCGATTCAACAGAAGCAAACTGCTTACCTACTTCTGCCATCAATAAGGTATTGAGGTCTTGGTTTTTTTCACCCGCGATCGATAAAACCGGTGGTAACTGGGTTTGTGGATTGATCGTACGAGAGTTATTCACTTCGCGATCTAGGTGAATCGCAAGGCTAGGAATAGTAGCAATGGCACGCTCAAAATTAACCATAACCGATTGAATCTTACCGTTTATTCGCGCATGAACTCGCCCTGCTAGCGATAAATCACGATCAAACCAAGGCGCCAGTAATGCGCCACCATAAACTTCAACACCTAGCTGAAAATACCCCTTGCCATCTATATTGGCGTTTGGCTTCACTTTTAAACATGGGCTATCTGTATGCGCACCCACTAAGCGTAATGGCTGAAACTTATCCGCTAACCAAAAAGCAATAATTGAAGAATCGTTACTGCGAATAAAATAACCCGCTTGCTCTTGCAGCTGCCAAGTTTGATGCTGGCATAATTCGGTATAACCCGCAGCTAACAAAACGTCAGCCATGCTTTGAGTCGCATGAAATGGGGTAGGACTGGCTTGTAAAAAAGCCAACAGAGATTGATTAAAATCAGATGTAGAGGTAAGAGAATGTGACATCGGTGTTCCTAAGCGGAGCCTTTTATAAATAAAAGCAAAGCCGCTTAGGACTTAATCACTCAAACTCCATTACAAGCACAGATTTGAGTGATCAAATAAACAGCAGGCTTAGCCTTCTTGTTTAACATCCAATAATTCTACTTCGAATACCAAAGCAGAGTTAGCTGGAATTTTGGGACTAGGGCTTTGTGCGCCGTAAGCCAAGTTAGCTGGGATAGTCAGTTTCCACTTATCGCCAACAGACATCAACTGAAGTGCTTCAGTCCAACCAGCAATTACGCGGTTAACTGGGAACTCAGCTGGAGTACCACGCTCAACAGAGCTATCAAAAACAGAACCGTCGGTTAATGTGCCGTGGTAATGAACAGATACTGTATCAGTTGCAGATGGCTTAACACCGCCTTCTGACGCTGAAATGACTTCGTATTGTAATCCAGACTCTAGAGTAGTAACACCATCTTTCTTGCCATTTTCTGCCAAGAAATCAATACCCGCTTGTGCAGCAGCATCGTTTAGTGCCGCTTGCTTGCGCTCTTGCTCTTCACGAATTTTTTCGAATGCCGCTTGCAATGTTTCTTGATCAACACGCTTTTCTGAACCAGATAGAGCGTCAGAAATACCAGCAGCAATAGCGTCTACGTTTAATTCAACTGCATCACGAGCTAAGCTTTCACCAATATTTAGACCAACACCATAGCTTGCTTGATCAACATGATTATCTAATTTCACTTCATTCTCCTGGCTGCAACCAACCAATATTAGAGCGCCCATGGCTAAAACAGGCACTTGCTTCAATAAATTCATTAACATTCCCCAAAGGTTTTATTTTATGATTGTTATTATAAACGGCATAACACTACACCATTTAACAACAAATCCCAATACAGAACATAAGCCTGAAAGGGATATGGTACTCAAATTAAATTTTTCAAGATAAAGAGGCAATAAAAGTCAGAAAATCAGCAGTCATACTGCCCCTTGGCTTCTCGACGTTTGCATTCACGCTGAATATTTTTACACACTTGAATTTCTGGCGCGGTTAAATTAACACCCAACTCACACTGATAAGCACGTTTCCTAAGCTCAGACGCCTCTAAAGTAGAGAAGCGACCATCGCAGGCCGTAATACTTAATACAGCCATAATCAATACGCTTATTTTATTCACAACATTTACTCTGAATTCTTTTACAGACTCGCATACACATCCAGTATTGTCTAGGACTGATAAGACACGCAGTAGAATACAAACCCTTGATCGATTTGAAAAAAACACAACAAGAGATCGAAAAAATAGTGACTTTCAGCGATACTATCGACTAATACAAAACCATTAAAAATAATAACCTTGAGTAATGGATCCCCTATGAAAGTCGTGACTAAAATCGCCATCACAGTAACTGCCTTATTTCTTGCAGCTTGCGGCCCCTCTAAAGAAGATCTTGCCCGCCTAGAACTGCTAGCGCAAGAACAAGCCAGAATTGCAGCAGAGCAAGCGCAAAAAGAGGCTAAAATTCGTCGACAGCGTATTAATAGCCGTATTAGCAGTGCTGATGCCCGCTGGCAAGATAAAGGCTATTTAACAGAAAGTAATGTGCAATCACTGTTCAGCTCGCAAGATTCTCGCTTTGCCAGTTTGTCTGAGTCTGAATTAGAACAGCAAAATACGTATTTCATTAGCTATCCATTACAAGCCGCTCGTTACGATTATAAAAAAGGCTTTCATCCTTTTAATATTGTCGGCATTCGCAGCCTACCTAATAGCGGCCCTTATAATAGTTTATTTCCAGATGAAGCGGCTGATTATGCACCGGGTCACTCAGCAAAATCTGTGGTTGAATTCACGCTACAGCAAGACTTAGAGAAAAACCGCTTGGGCCAAGATGTGCTAATGAAAAATGGTAACCGCTGGGTTGCAACCGTATTGAACTTTAAAAACTACCCTGCATTAAAGTCGTTTAATCGAGACTGGCAATGGATTCCTGGCGTGTTTGAAGACCTTAAATGGAAAGCTGCGCCGGAAAAAACTCACACCCAAAGTGACAGCCGAGCTTTAGAGATCCAATTGGGTTTACGCTTTTGTACCTTAGAAGATCGCTGCTACAGTAAAATTGATTATCAAGGACACCCAACTCATGCCGTGCGTGCAGACGTGATGAGTATTTATGTTGGCAACCGTGATACCGGCAAGATACTGGCAAAGTTTGTGCGTGAAGCACCCTAGTTTCAATTTAAGTCGTTTTATTTAAAACAGTTTCTTTAAAACACAAAAAAGCCGCTGAGACTTTGGTCTAGCGGCTTTTTTTCTAGGTTATATTTTAATTTATAAATCTATTATTCTATAAACCTACAGAAACATTCAAACCAAAGAACATGCCCGAAACATCAACATCAGTATCAATGTCTAATGAATCTTTATCGGTTGTTAGGTTCAGCGTGCGGTGACCGGCTTCTAGGTTGATATCAACCATTGGAATAGGCAGTGGCAAGGTGTAACCCACAGCCAGCTCTAAGTCGCTAATGCTATTACCATCGTAGCCAATTGCGTTTAATTCAGCACGGGCATAAACACCAAAGTGAGAATCAAAATCGACGTTCAAGTAACCCATTGGTAAAACGAAATCTAAGTTTTCTTCTGCTGTAACCGTAGGATCGTTCTTTTCTGTAACCGATACAATACCGTCAAACTGACGTGCGGTTAAACCAAAGTTAATATCAAAAAGCGGAATCGGCAGTGGCACACCCCAATACAAGGTTAAATCAGTATGCGACAAATCCAACTGAGACTCAGCATCACTACCAAAAGTGGAGCCCAAGAAATCATAAGAAACCTTACCATCACCAGTTAAATCCAAAGCCGTATTTTTAATTTTCACGTTTGGAATCATTGGAACTGGATGTTCAAAAGAAACATACATCACATTGTTATTTTCAGAATCTAAATTTAAGCCTTTTTTACCTACATCAACATCGCCATCTACATCACCAGATGCTTCTGCGTTCCACATATTGGCACCGGCTTCAACGGTGAATAATAAATCGGCTTGCGCCATCATTGGGGTAGCTGCCGTAATGGCAATTGCTAGTAACTTTTTCATGTTAGATCCTTGTTTAATTATTCTTATCTATATAGATAGCAATATAGGTATTAGTATAGGTAACAAATTTGAAATCATTTGAAGACTTACTTTAAATTATGCTTAGTTTGCACTCTTTTATAGTGTAAATTCAACTATTGCTATGCAATTATCGGGAATTAATCACATATAAAGGGAACTTTTTACATATTTTAATAGTTAGCTGTCATAAGGCTCAATAACAAGCTTTAAGTTAGCTCTCGCCAACCTGTACTTTCGCCTTGAATAGCAGCATCAACATCTTGCCAATCACAGCCTAGCACTTTGGCAAATTCTTTTTGCACCAATTCTAAATTGTTGTTTTTATCACTAATATGACTTGCCAATACGTGCTGAATACCAGGCCATAATAAACGCGACAATAAATCCGCCGCTTGTTGATTATTCAAATGCCCATAATCACCCGCTACCCGTCTTTTAAGCGATGGTGGATAAGCGCCTTGCTGTAACAGCTGTAAATCGTGATTCGCTTCTAACAATAAGCCATGACAGTTTTGGTACGATTCAATCACGTGTGAGGTTAACGAACCCAAGTCTGATAACACACCCACTTTAAAGCGATCGTTAGAAACCACAAATTGCACCGGCTCTTGTGAGTCATGCGGTACAACCACTGTCTTAATGGTTAAATCTTTTATTTGAAAGGTGTCGTGACTGTCGATGCATTGCCATAAAGGGTGATCTAACCAGCCTGCCGAGCGGGCAGTGCCATAGGTAGCATAGAAAGGTTTATTAATGGATTCACATACCAAGGCCACCCCTTTGGCATGATCACTATGCTCATGGCTTACCAAAATGGCGTCAAGGTCTGGCAAATCTAAACAGAGTTCTTGCAAGCGTAAGCGAGTATGTTTGCGATTGAAGCCACAATCAATTAATACACGGCTGCTGCCACTATCAATAATGGTGGCATTGCCTTTACTGCCGCTGCCGAGGGACGCAAATTTCACTGGATAAGTAGGTTTTTCAAGTCGGTTAAAAAACGCTGTGATAAATCATCATCGGCCAATGTTTCTAAATCTTCTTGCAAAGATAAATACACACCTAGGCGCGAGCGGTTCATTTTCACTAAGTACGCAACTTCTACACCTTTTTCACTGCTATTGGTAAGCCATTGCCAAAAACTTTTTTCTGGTTGCTCGGCTTCCGGATCAAAAATAGTGATGTAATAAGTGCCGGTTGAGCGGTTTAAATCGGTCAGAGTGTAAGGGCTTTCAGTAATCGCTTCTGACACTGCGATCCAAGCTACGCCAAACTGGCCTTCTAAACGCAGTACCTGTGTACCAGCACCGTCACGCTCTAAGCGAGGGTTTAAACCAGTATCTTGCATCTGACTTAACGAGGTTATTTCTTGCTGGTCTTCTGCAACAGTTAACATAACTGGCTGAGGCACCACGAAGTCACCATCTTCATCAAGCTTTACAGCAGAAGCTGCTGTTTGCGTAATAGCTGGAATCATATACATGTCTTGAATCGGTAAGTCTGGCTGACCTGCAATAGGCGTCATCGCCGGTTGCTTTTCTGCAATCAAATAGTCTTGCGCGCGATCGTGAAAAGTATCACCAAAGATCGCAGTGCAACCATTAAGCAAGATAACCAATAATAAACCTACAGCGCGTATCATCAATTATTTCACCAAACCAAATGAATTCAGAACCGCTCGTAAACCATCGCGATGCTCCTGCGCTAATGGCGTAAGAGGTAAGCGAATACCAGCCGTCATTCTGCCCATTTGGTGCAATGCCCACTTAACCGGAATCGGATTAGATTCACAAAACAGTACGTTATGCATCGCCATCAATTCGTTGTTCAGTGCTTCTGCTTCGTCGCTCTTGCCAGCTAACGATAAACGACACAGCTCGGCCATTTTTTTCGGCAGCACATTAGCAGTTACCGAAATATTGCCATGCCCGCCCATTAATATCAGCTTAGATGCAATCGCATCGTCGCCAGAATAAATAGCGATTTTATTACCAACAAGATCAATAACTTGCTGTGCACGTACCAAATCACCAGTGGCTTCTTTAACCCCAATAACTTGGTCAATTTCAGCAATACGCGCAATGGTCTCTGGCAACATATCTACTGCTGTACGACCGGGTACGTTGTATAAGATTTGTCCCAAATCAACTGCTTTTGCAATTGCTTCGTGATGCAAATACAAACCTTCTTGAGTTGGCTTGTTGTAATAAGGGGTGACCAGCAAACACGCATCTGCCCCTAAATTTTTAGCTTCTTGAGTCAGCTCAATAGCTTCGGATGTGGAGTTAGCACCGGTTCCTGCAATAACGGGAATACGGCCTGCGGTAGTTTTAATAATCCGTTCCATAACCGCACAATGTTCTTTGGTGTTTAGGGTCGCAGATTCGCCCGTAGTGCCCACGGCAACGATTGCATCGGTGCCTTCTTTTATATGGAATTCAACCAAACGATCCAGATTTTCCCAATCGATATCACCGTTATCGTGCATAGGTGTTGCCAACGCAACGATACTGCCCGTAATCATTCGATAAAACTCCAAAATTAATTCTAATAAACCAGACGCGCATCTTACTCATCAGCGCCTCTGCTTACAAGCAACAATCATTACTCACACGATGATTGTAATGCGTCTGTCTTCTTAACGGCCTGTGGCCAAGCGGTTAAAATAGCTTTGGCTAAAGTGGCTAAAGGAATAGCAAAAAACACACCCCAAAAGCCCCAAATACCGCCAAATACCAGCACAGCAATAATAATTGCAACAGGGTGAAGGTTAACCACCTCTGAAAACAATAACGGTACCAATACGTTGCCATCTAATGCTTGAATAATGCCATACACCAGCAAGCAGTAGAATAATGTTTCGCTATAACCAAACTGAAAATAAGCAATTACAGCAATAGGCACGGTAACTACTGCCGCACCGATATAAGGAACAAGCACAGATAACCCTACTAAAATCGCCAGTAATTCGGCATAACGCAAACCAAAGGCAACAAACCCTATATAAGTCACGCCACCAATTATAATGATTTCAACTACTTTACCGCGAATATAATTGGATATTTGAACCTCCATCTCGGCCCAAATGGTATTCATTAATTTACGATCTTTAGGCAAAAACGAGGTTAAAAACTGAGTAATTACGCGCCCGTCTTTTAGAAAGAAAAAGACCAAGATAGGCACTAATACCAAGTAAATTAAAATCGTGATAGCACCAGGAATGCTGTGCAACGAAAAAGACAACAACCACTGCCCCAGTGATGCCAATTCTTTACCCGACTGTCCGATCCATTCTTTAATTTGAGCAGCGGTGATCAATTCAGGGTAACGTTCTGGTAGCAACATTAATAAATCTTGCCCCTGTACCAACATTTTAGGCAGCTCATAAAATAGCTGGCCAGCCTGAGCGATAGTTGCTGGGATAATCACAAACAACAGTGACATAAAGATCCCAATAAAGAAGGTGAACATGATCAAGGTCGAGATCAGATTACCCAAACCTTTACTCTTGCAATAGTTCATTCCACCTTGCAGCAAATACGCCATAATGATGGCGATAAATACCGGCGCCAATACAGGACCAAAGCCAATAATGATGGCAAAAGAAGAGATTAGTATCAGTAAAAAAATCAGTGCTTCTTCATCCGAAAAATAACGCTCCATCCATCCTTTGAAAACCTTCAACATAGCAGTCTGCTATCCTTTTATAATGATGAATTGATAATGGTCTGCTGCTTTTTTTGCGCTAACAAGTTCATTATTGGTGATTTCTGCAAATTTATGAAAATCTGACCACGAACCCGAGTCTGTGGTTTCGACATACACACGCTCGCCCAGTTCCAACTGCTTCAGTGCTAACTTCATTTTTAGCAGAGGCAACGGACACGACAAACCTTTTAAATCTAAGCTTTCGTTATAATTGTCGCTGCTAATGTCGCTGTGATAATCCGTTTCACTCATATTTCTAACTCGCTTTCTAACTCGCTTTCTAACTCGATGTCTAACACCATGGCACCATCACTCAATGTAAGGCAATATTATAGCAGTGCATTGCTACGAGAATCATTTATGATTTGCACTGTCTATATTATTGAAGATTTATTCAAGACTCAGTTAAAGGAATTTTTCCAGCAATGGTTAACCACTTGCCGCAGTTTACAGGCTTTCGTTTTAGCATCGTGCGCTTTAGCATCACTCGCTACATCGCTATGGCTCTATTTTATGCGTTATTTAGCGCACAAATCAGTGTCGCCGCAAATAATGAATTACCCGAGTTGGGCGATTCTACCTCAGGATTTGTTTCGCAATCTCAAGAACATCTGCTTGGCCGTATTTGGTTACGCCAGTTACGCGCACAAACCACCACAATTAACGACCCTTTGGTGATTTCGTTCATCGAAGAGCTTATCTATCGCATTACCCCTCATAGTGAAGTAAAAGACCACCGCTTTGAGTTTGTCGTGATTGATCAAGGTGAACTCAACGCTTTCGCAGTGCCCGGTGGCATTATTGGCATCAACCTTGGCCTCTTTTTACACGCCAACGATGAAGATGAAATAACCTCGGTACTGGCACACGAATTAGCGCATTTAAGTCAGCGTCATTTTGCTCGCCAAATTGAAAACTCAGAAAGGCAAGCGCCGATCGCACTGGCATCGCTACTAGCCAGCATTCTATTAATTGCTTCTAACAATGCCGATGCTGGTTTTGCCGGCATTATGGGTAGCCAAGCTGCTTCTATTCAAAACCGTTTAGCCTACAGCCGAGACTGGGAACGTGAAGCCGACCGTAGTGGTATGAAAACTATGATCAACGCAGGCTTAGATCCACATGCCATGACCTCGATGTTTGAGCAAATGCTCGCAGCTAACCGCTATAGCCAGCGTCCACCGGAGTTTCTATTAACGCACCCCATTACCGATACCCGTATTTCTGATGCTGCTAACCGAGCACAGCAGTACCCGGCGAAAAAGCGTAACCGCAGTTTCAATTTTCTAATCCTGCAACAAAAAGCACAAATACGTTATACGCTTGCACGCCAAGATCTGGCAACTGTTTTTCACCGCGCCCTGCAATCAACCACCAACAACGATGAAAAAGACAGCTATCGCTTCAGCTTAGCGTCTATTGATTATAACAATCGCCAATATTCTGAAGCTCTAAAACAATTAAACACATTGTCTGAAAGCAACCACCAACAACCCGCAGTGCTAATTTTACGAGCAGAGTTACTAGAGGCACTTAATCGTTCACCGGAAGCCATTAGCCTGCTGCAAACAGCTTATCAACTGCGCCCCAACAGCTACCCAATTGCTATCAGTTTAGCCAAGATAATGAGCAGCAATGGCCAAGCCAGTGTGGCAACAACAGATTTACAACGCTGGTCTGAACGCCGCGGCACCGACCCGATTATTTGGAACCAGTTAGCAGAAAGTGCTAACGCAGCACAGGATTTACTATTAGCGTATCGTGCGAAGAGTGAATATTTTTTCTTAAATGGACACAAACAGAAAGCACTGCGACAGTTACAGTTCGCCATTGACAGTGCACAAAAACAGGGAAAATTTCAGCAGCAAGAGCGCTTGAAACAGCGCTTGCTGCAAATGACTCATTCAAAAGAGTCTTTGAGCTTTTAGCTCTTAAAAAATAACAGCTGTTAACTACTTGTCAGGAGTAAAGGTCAACATACGCTGCAAAGACTTATTCGCTTCAACGCGAACCACTTCATCTACAAACACTTCTTGATGCCCTTGCAGCAATACATCGCGCAAATTGGTTAAGCTGTTCATCGCCATCCAAGGGCAATGTGCGCAACTCTTACAGGTAGCTCCGTTACCCGCTGTTGGCGCTTCGATTAATAGCTTATCAGGGGCAGCTTGCTGCATCTTGTAAAAAATAGCTTTATCGGTTGCTACAATCAATTGCTGATTCGGCAAGTTTTTGGCCGCTGCAATTAATTGTGACGTTGAACCGACTTCATCGGCTAAATCGACCACACTTTGAGGCGATTCTGGGTGCACTAAAATAGCAGCATCAGGATACACGCGCTTTAAATCAATAAGTGCTTTCGCTTTAAACTCATCATGAACAATACAGGCGCTGTCCCACAACAACATATCGGCGCCAGTTTCTTTGGCCACATAGTTGCCTAGGTGCTTATCCGGTGCCCATATAATGCTTTCGCCTTTATCTTTAAGGTGGTCAACAACCTGCAAAGCAATACTAGAGGTTACAACCCAATCAGCACGTGCTTTTACTGCCGCAGAGGTATTGGCGTAGACAACAACTGTGCGCTCTGGATACTGATCGCAAAACGCAGAGAAGTCATCAATTGGGCAACCAATATCCAACGAACAAGTAGCTTCTAACGTAGGCATAATGACGCGTTTTTCTGGGCTGAGTATTTTTGCTGTCTCACCCATAAACTTCACACCCACTACAATCAAAGTAGACGCGGGATGATCGCGACCAAAACGTGCCATTTCTAGCGAGTCTGCCACACAACCACCGGTTTCTTCGGCTAATGCTTGCAGTTCTGGGTCGGTGTAATAATGCGCCACCATGACAGCGTCTTCTTGCTGCAATAACTGTTTTATTTCGGAAATAAGACGTGTTTTTTCTTCAGAATCGGCTGAAGCCGTTGCTTCAATTTTGGCATTAAGGTGATCACGTACGAATTGTGATTCTTCATTTACGACAAGGCTGCTCATAAAGGCAAACATTCCTGCAAAGACATTAATGGGAGTAATTAAAAATAGTCAAAATAAGATGGTGACGAAGTGTATCATATTCAAGTTAACGACTAGCAATAACCGTATCAAAAACAGCAGACATAAAAAAAGGGGTAAGCTCTACGCTTACCCCTTTATTTATAATGGTGGGCCGTGTGCGACTCGAACGCACGACCAATTGGTTAAAAGCCAACTGCTCTACCAACTGAGCTAACGACCCCCTAAGTGAGGACGCATATAATACTGATTTATTTTTCCGTGGCAAGAACTTATTGAAAAATAATCGATAAAAAAGACAAAAACTACTGTGGGCTTTCAAGGCGTTTTAAATAACGCTGGGCCAAACGAACAGCAGAATCAGATATACCAGGATACAGACTCACCACTTTTCGCAAAGTTTCTTTCGCTTTTTCTGGGTTACCACTGCGATCATAAGCCACGCCTAATTTATAATGAGAATCGGCGGCTTTATTATGCTTAGGATGATTATTAACTACAGCTAAAAACTGCTTAATGGCAACATCAAAATTACTTTCTGCCAATTGCACCTCTCCCGACCAGTAAAAAGCATTGGCTGCCAAACTGTGCTGAGGATAATTTTGTGCAAAGGTATCAAGCTGAGTGAGCGCACTGGCAAAATCTTTCTTCTTAATTGCGGCCATAGCACTGGCATACAAGTCATCTGCGGGTAACACGCTTACAGACCCGTTTGACGGTGGTAATTGATTGCTTGGCGGCGTAGCAGTTAACAACTCTGACATACGTCGATCTAAATCAAGATAACGCTGCTGCTGTTGTTTTTGTAATGTCTCGATGGTGTGAGCTTGCACTTCAATAGTGCCACGCAGTTCTGCAATTTCTTGCTGCATCACTTCTACCATCGATAACAGCTCTAACTGCAAAGAAGTATTGGATGAAACAGGAGTAGGAGCAGGAGAATTCACACGAGGATTAATAACCGCTTTTGTCGCGGGTTTTGCAGATTGAGTAGCAGGTTTAGCAGTAGGCCCTTGGCCCACTGCTACCCAGCCATCTTCCGCAACACTGGCCATAGAAATGACCAGCGCAAGAGGTAAGACTGTATATTTCATAAGAAATTAACGGCTCTGGTATTTGATCTCAACACGACGGTTTTTAGACCAAGAACCTTCGTTATGGCCCATCAAAGCAGGACGTTCTTCACCAAAACTAACGGTTTCGATTTGGCCAGCAGTAACACCATTAGCTTGTAAGAAACGGCTTACTGATAAACCACGACGCTCACCCAAAGCAAGGTTGTATTCAACCGTACCGCGCTCATCTGTGTGACCTTCAACAACTACGCGTGCAGAACTGTTTGCCGCTAGGTACTGAGAGTGTGCTATTAAAGAGTTTTTGCTGTCAGCTTTAATAGTGGCATTATCGAAGTCAAAGTAAAAAACAGTCGTGTCCATTAATGCAGCTTGTGCTTCATTAGCGGCAGCATCAACTTGTTCACCGGCAACGGCTTGAGCTTCAACAGCTTGAGATTCTACAGATTGTGCAGAAACACCTTTGGTTGCAGTACTTGCGCCTGAATCAACTTCAGCGGCATTTTCTTGTGCTGCGTCTAATGGCTTTAACTCATCGCCTTCAGCTACATCACTATTACTAGCACATGCAGTTAGTAATACTGCACCAAAAGTTAATCCTAAAGTTTTAACTAATGAACGCTTTTGCATAATTTTACTTCCCATTTATTTTAGTCTAACGTTATTTTTTAATTGTTTAGCTTAGCAAGCTCGAAAAAATAATTTTGCAATTATTTTAACAAAGGCGACCATGCCGGCTCACGTACATCTCCATACTTGGATGGTAAGCGAAACTTCACCTCCCCGTCCAATGAAACCGCTGCCAAAATGCTTCGGTCGCCCATACTTGCTGCGTAAACTACCATACTTCCATTCGGCGCAACACTAGGAGATTCATCCAACTGCGTCTCTGAGCTCAAAATTTGAACTGCGCCCGTCTTCATATTCTGCGTGGCAATATGAAAATCTCCCTTATTACGATGCACCATAACCATTTTACGGCCGTCGGGGGTAATTCGAGCACGGGCATTGTAATCACCTTCGAAAGTAATTCGCTTAGGTTTTAAATCAGTTAACGACACCTTATAAATTTGTGGGTTGCCAATACGACCTGAAGTAAAGATTAAACTTTTACCATCAGGTAGCCACTGTGGCTCTGTATCAATGCCATAGTGTTTGGTTACGCGCTTGAGTTTACGCGTTGCTAAATCCATTACATAAATGTCTGGATTGCCATTACGTGACAACACCATGGCCATCTGTTTACCATCGGGAGAAAATGCGGGTGCACTGTTAGAACCCTTATAAGAGGCAATCTTTTCACGCTTACCGCTGGATATCTCTTGAATAAAAATTTCACTGCGGCCATTTTCAAAACTGGCATAAGCAATCTTTTTACCATCTGCCGACCACGAGGGTGAAATAATAGGCATCTTAGATGAGAAAATCATTTGTTCGCGCGCACCATCGGCATCGGCGTAGTTTAAATTAAATTGAGTACGCTCACGATTAGTGGTCACATACACTAGCTTGGTTGAAAATGCTCCTGGCAAGCCAGTCAATGCGGCAAAAATACGATCGCTCATAAAGTGAGCAATATCACGCAACGCCGCAGCGCCACCAGTGAGTTTTTGATTCATCAGTGCCGTACGAGTATTAACATCAATCAGCTTGAAATTAATCGCATATCCACCACGACCATCGTCATTGATTTCTCCCACGACTAAATAATCTTGCTTTAACAGCTCCCAATCACGATAAAATACTTCTTCTTCGCTGTTAGGCAAGCTAAGCATTTCTGTTTGTGGAAGACTTTTAAAGTAACCACTGCGACCTAAATCGTTGGCGACAATTTGCGCGACATTTTCTGGCAGCGCACCGTTACCTTTCCACTTAAACGGCACAACCGCCATAGGAATTGCGCTTTGCTTACCTTGCGTAATTTCTATGACTAGCTCGGCTTTTGCCTGCCAAGCCAATAAACTAAACAATAAAACACGGATCATTAATTTCATTACCACTTTGCATCCTTAGGACTAAATTCCATACTGAAACTTCTAAATTTTTGTTCAAACAAACGATTGTCTTTGGGCACAGGCAAAGGCGCTGCTCGCTTCACAGCAGCTACTACCGAACGATCAATGGCTTCGTTACCACTGCTTTTAGTGATACTAACATTGATCACTTCGCCCGTTGGCACCAACTGAATGCTTACCATTACAATCATGTAAGGGCTGTCTCTTATACACATCTGACGCTGCCGACGACTCCTTACG
>OJEO01000472.1_pt1 | contig 14570 bp, 13 predicted proteins | sample 1593621 | NCBI WGS metagenome assembly OJEO01 (sample SAMN05416875, study PRJEB24817) | seawater metagenome | isolation source: Sea water | place: Canada:Atlantic | collected 2013-11
ACGAGATGTAGAGAGGTCTCGTGGGCTCGGAGATGTGTATAAGAGACAGTCCTAATAGGGCACAAAATTTGATTATCTTTAACCAAAATATTTTTTATATGTTTCAAAAGTTTCTATTTGGCCTTTTATTAGCCTGTACTCCATCTATTCTTTTTTGTCAAGTAGGTGAAATACCGGCTCCAAATTATATTAAAACCATCCAGTTTAAAGGCACCACCGCACAAAGCGAATTACCTATGATTCGTTTGGGTGAGCAACTTCAACTCTCTTTTGATGCCCTCAATGGTGAGGAAGAAGATTTCTACTACACCATAACCCACCATAATTTTGATTGGACTGAAAGCGACCTTTCAAAAAGCGAATATCTAGATGGTTTTGATGACGTTCGCATTGAAACGTACGAGAATTCACTAAATACGCTACAAATTTTTTCACATTATACTTTATCCATACCAAATAGAGAAACCCGTAGGATTACTAAAAGCGGAAATTACCTGCTTACCATTTTTGACAGTGATAGCAATCCCATTTTCTCACGGAAGTTTATGGTTGTTGAAGAAATCGCTGGCGTGAGTGTAGAAATTAAACGTTCGCGCGACTTAAAATATATTGAAGAAAAACAAACTGTCCAGTTTACCATCAACTCCCCTTCACTACTACTTATAAACCCAAAACAAACCGTGCACACCGTGGTAATGCAAAACAGTAATTTAAAAACGGCCATTACAAACTTGAAACCACAATACACCATTGGCAACGAATTGATCTATAAATACGATAAAGAAGCTTCCTTTTGGGGTGGAAATGAATTTTTGGCGTTTGACAATAAAGATGTTCGTGCGGCCGGAAACAGCATTAGCCGCATAAGCGTGAGCGATGTGTACGAAAATTTCTTGTTTACGGATATTGGCCGATTTGACCGCCCATACACATATAACCCAGACATTAATGGAAATTTTGTAGTACGGAACATAAGTGCCAACAACCAAGATATTGAAGCGGAATATGTAAGATTGCATTTTAACCTTCAGTATTTTGAAGATATTGGCGACAAAGAAATCCATCTCTACGGAAATTTTAATAATTGGACAATAGATGGCTCCACGTATATGAAATATGACCCACAGAGTGATACCTACCGAAACTCTCGTCTATTTAAGCAAGGGTTTTACAACTATAAATATGTAGTGGTAAATCGAGATGGCACTATTGAGCCCGGTGCTGTAAGCGGAAACTTCTGGCAAACAGAAAATGATTACACTGTTTTAGTTTATTTTAGAGACCTTGGCGCGCGTTACGATCGTATTATTGGAATGGGCAGAGGCAACTCAACCAATATTAGCAATAATTAAACAACTTTTATCTTTACGGTATGAGTAAACACAAACCGGTACCTTCCAACAGCCGTAAAGCTCGTAAATACCGAGGGACAGAATGTTTAAATTGTGGGCAACCATTAGACCTAAGCGACATTTATTGCCCGTATTGCTCACAATTAAATAGTACTAAACAGCTTTCTTTCAGTGATTTTTTTGCTGAATTCATCAATAGCATCGTCAGTTTTGATTCCCGGTTACGCTACACCATAAAAGACCTTTTATTTAAACCCGGTATTATAACCCGAAATTATGTAAAAGGACAACGGTTAAAATATGCAAATCCCTTTCGCTTTTTTCTTAGTGTTTCCATCATTTATTTTATTTTACAGGGATTTATTGGGTTTATACTTCCGGAGGAAGATTCAATATTCAACGATAATGTAGAAGAACAAGTTGAAGAAGAAGACTTTTATGGCAAATTTATATCTATAAACGACAAAATAAAAGAAGCATCGGCAAAGGCAAAGATAACAGAAGACTCTATTGCTCAAAACAAAGACAGTCTATTACCAGATAAAGACCTAAAGCAAACCACTTATTTTTCGGAAGAAAGTTTAGACTCTTTAAGTTGGTTAGAAAGCAGTACCGAACGCTTTAAAATGTACAGGGATTTTTACGAAACCCATACCATTAAAAAAGCAAGTATTGCTCTAGACAGTCTTAACCATAAAAACACATTATACAATAGGTGGCTATACAACAAAAATGAATCTATAGAACGAATTAGCAACAACCCCAAGGGGTTTTTAGATTATTTACTCAGGAAGATTCCATTTTTTATTTTCTTTTTTACCCCAATTTATGCTTTGTTTTTCTGGCTTATCTATTCGAAGAAAAAACATAACTATATAGACCATACAGTCTTTATATTTCATGTTTTTAGTTTTTTGTTTTTAGCATTGATAGTTTGTCTACTTCCAGATACTATTTTAGGAACTGACCTTTTTCGAAGTATTCTCATTTCATTAATCGGCCCTTTTTACTTTTACAAAGCGCTTCGAAATTTTTATAAGCAAAGCCGTTTTATAACTATTGTAAAATTTGTACTTTTAAATTTCGTTTTCTGGATTGGTGCAACTTTTGCCGCCTTGCTTTTCTTTGCTGCAACAGCTGCCATTTATTAAAATTATGGTCGAACAAATAACAAAGGGTATTAAAATTTCGGTTACTACAAGGTTTGAAGGAACTTTGATTAACAGGCAAAGAGAGTGTTATACTTTTTCATACACCATTACCATAGAAAACCAAAGTGAGAACACAGTACAGCTCTTAACACGTTATTGGAAAATAAAAGATGCTTTAAAAGCTCCCGAAATAGTTAAAGGCGAAGGTGTAATTGGCGTGAAACCCGTACTACCTCCTGGAGAAAAACACACATATAGCAGTGGCTGCTTGCTTCAATCGCCTATTGGTTCTATGGAAGGATATTACACCTTAATAAATTTGGATACTAAAACTAGATTTAGGGTCCCCATTCCTTCTTTCAAATTACACGCGGCTTTTGCATTAAACTAACTTTAAAAAGTTTCTGTCACTACCTTTTCTTCTTCCTGAAGATCTTCGTACCGCATGGCTACTATTTCATTTTTTACAACTTGAGTGATACTTTTGGTTTTCACAAAACCGCGATCCATAATAACATCTACATCCAAGTTTCCCTCTCCAGCCGTTTTATGAAACTGGAGTAAATCTGCAGCGGTGGGTTTCAAATTTTCAAATAAGAACGTTGAAAACCATTTCTCTCTTTTTTCTTTCATTTCTTTAGTATACAATAAAGAGGAAGACCAGATTTGCGGTGCCAACGGTTTTTCAGTAAAGTGAATTTTAGTTTCATCCCAAACTAGTTCAAATATTCGTAGATGATTAGACCAGTCTACCAGAATAAGCGTAAAGGGCTCAATGCCTTTAAAGTTATAATTCCTTATTTCTGAAACAGCATCATCTGATGTTAGCAAATCTTTTACTATGATACCACGGCTCATTTTATACGCATCTTTTCGCTCGTGCGCTGTAAAGCCGCCATTCAGTAGGCAAATAAGACGTTTCTTATCGCTTAGCCCTATCCAGGTTCCACCAGCTAATTCGTCTTTTGGATATAGTAAGTTGGTGTTTTTTTCTTTGTATATTTTTGGCGGAAGGGTATTTCGACCAGGTGCTTCATCTCGATTGGAAGTCAAAATAAAACCATCATTAGCGGTTGGAATAAAAGTGAGCGTACACATATTTTATAGCAGTCTATAATTCTTTCTGAAAATTACAAAAAACACAACGCAATCTGTGATATCTACTCGTAAAGTTTCTCTTTAAAATACGAGTCTTGTCAGCTTCTATAAACGAATAACTTAACAACCCCATAACACAAATTCTCCAACCTAAATTTGTACCTTTGCAGCCTTATAATAAGTACGAACCGATAAAAAAATTAATAGACCTATGGGAAAAGGATTTTTTGAAGTACCGGTAGCCGAAAACGAGCCAATCTTGAGCTACGCTCCCGGAACTCCTGAACGAGACGAAGTTTTAAAAGCCTACAAAGAAATGTACAACAGCACTATCGACGTGCCTCTTTACATAAATGGTAAACATATAGAAACTGGAGATACTGCTACTATGGCGCCTCCGCACGATCACAAACACGCTTTAGGAGTATATCATAAAGCTGAAAAAAAGCATATTGAAGACGCCATTGAAGGAGCTCTTGAAGCTAGAAAAAAATGGGCTACCATGCCATGGGAAAACCGTGCTGCCATTTTTCTTCGCGCTGCCGAATTAATTGCTGGGCCATACCGAGCAAAAATTAATGCTGCCACTATGTTGGGGCAGTCTAAAAATATTTTTCAAGCTGAAATTGATTCGGCTTGTGAATTGATTGACTTTTTACGTTTCAACGTTCAGTCAATGATTGAAATCTACAAAGAGCAACCAGAATCTACATCTGCTGCGTGGAACAGATTAGAATACCGACCATTAGAAGGATTTGTATATGCAATTACACCTTTTAACTTTACGGCAATCGCCGGAAACCTTCCGTCTAGTGCTGCGTTAATGGGGAACGTTGCAATTTGGAAACCAAGTGACAGCCAAGTATACTCAGCAAAAGTAGTACTGGATGTGTTTAAAGAAGCGGGTGTACCAGACGGTGTTATTAATATGGTAATGGGTGATCCAGAAATGATTACTGATACTATTTTAGCAAGTCCAGACTTTAGCGGATTGCACTTTACAGGTTCTACTACGGTATTTAAAAATATTTGGCAACAAATAGGAAACAACATACACAATTACAAAACATACCCTCGTATTGTTGGGGAGACAGGTGGAAAAGATTTTATCATCGCACACAAAACTTCAAACGCTAAGCAAGTAGCAACCGCTATTTCAAGAGGTGCTTTTGAATTTCAAGGTCAAAAATGTAGTGCCGCTAGTCGTTGCTATATTCCTAAAAGTATTTGGAATGATGTGAAGAAATATGTTCAGGAAGATTTAAAATCCTTTAAAATGGGAACCCCTGAAAACATGGACAACTTTATTAATGCAGTGATTCACGAAGGTTCTTTTGATAAATTGGCAAGTTATATTGACCAAGCTAAAAAAGATGATAATGCAGAGATCGTTGCTGGTGGTGAGTATGATAAAAGCGAAGGATATTTCATTCAGCCTACAGTAATTAAAACTGAAGACCCTAAGTATACAACTATGTGTACTGAGCTTTTCGGCCCGGTAGTAACTATTTATGTTTATGAAGATGATAAATGGGAAGAAACGCTTCATTTAGTTGACGAAACGAGCGATTACGCATTAACAGGAGCCGTTTTCAGTGAAGACCGTTACGCATTGCAACAAGGCGTTGATATTCTTGAAAATGCAGCTGGTAATTTCTACTTAAACGATAAGCCAACAGGTGCTGTTGTAGGACAACAACCATTTGGCGGTGCTAGAGCGAGTGGAACAAACGATAAAGCAGGAAGTAAATTAAACCTATACCGATGGATTTCTCCTCGTATGGTGAAAGAAACATTTGTTTCACCAACAGATTACAGATACCCATTTTTAGGTGAAGATTAATCATTTAAATTGATTCAATACAAAAAAGCCCCTGATTTAGGGGCTTTTTTTATACTTTATTAAATATTTTTAAACCTCTTTACTGTATCTTTTTACTATGAAATATTCCATTGCAAATGAACGCGTAGTTTTTAACGATCATTATAAAATGTTAAAAGCTGAAACCACCTATGATAGTTTTAAAAGTGACGTTATTAAAACAGAACGGCTAGCTTTTCACAGAGGGGACTCCGTTGCTATTGTGCTTTATGAAAGTAATACGGATAGCATTTTATTAACCAATCAATTTAGATATCCTACCACGCAACACAATGAAGGTTGGATATTAGAAATTCCCGCAGGTTCCTTAGAGAAAGACGAAAACCCATCAAAATGCATGGAGCGTGAAGTGATGGAAGAATTAGGCTATCAAATTAAAAAACCACAGCTTATTTCACAATTTTACACATCGCCTGGAGGTTCTACAGAGCAGCTCTCGCTGTTTTATGCTGAAGTTTCTTCAGAAGATAAAATTAATACGGGTGGCGGTGTTGAAAGCGAAGATGAAGACATCCAATTAGTAAAGGTTCCCGTTGCCGAAATAGGCGTCTATCTGTCAGAAAAAATCAAGGATGCTAAGACCATCATTGGTTTACAGTGGTTTCTATTTCAAAAAATGAATGAAATTAAACGGTAGCTTTTTCTAAAAAACTATCCTTTAAACTTTAACGGCAAGTGCACCACACTCTTCGTTTCAAAAAAATCTTCTTCAAAATAATCGGGCAGATTATAAATAGTCGCTTTGGGATATTTAGCCAATTCTTCGGTAAGATCGCCTCCTTTTAAATAGAGAATGCCGTTTTTAAGTTCGTGTTTGCTCTTTTTGGCTACTCTACCCTTTACCCAACGCACAAAGGTTTCCATTTGAGCGACCGCTCGACTTACTATAAAATCGTATTGACCGTTTATGTTTTCAGCTCGATCGTTCGTGATTTTTACGTTTTTTAAACCCAGTCCTTCTGTAACCTCTTCAACCACTTTAATTTTCTTCCCAATACTGTCCACTAGATGAAATTGGGTTTCAGGAAATAAAATTGCCAATGGAATTCCGGGAAACCCTCCACCAGTACCAATATCTAAAACCTGCGCTCCAGCTTTAAAACCTTGAACTTTTGCAATCCCCAAAGAATGTAACACATGGCGCAAATACAATTCATCAATATCCTTGCGGGACACCACATTTATTTTAAGGTTCCAATCGTGATAAAGCGCTTCAAGCTTGGTAAATTGATCTCGCTGATTTTCAGAAAGATGCGGAAAATACTTTAAAATTAAGTCCATACAAGTAATCTATAGTACAAAAGTATGCTTTATGAACAAATTTTCCATGGTTGTGGCAGGGTATTTGATTTAAGATATGTATTTTTAGCCATTAATTTCTTCAGAAGAAATTCTGTACAAACACAAATCAAGTGAACACCCCTCATATTAAATTTTCGCGCGTAGATTCAGCTAAATTTTTTAGAACATTGAACAAACGCGTAAACTCATATTTTAAAGACAACGAAATACAACGTACTGGTAATTGGAAATTACACCTTAAAACCGTGGTTATGTTTTCGCTTTACCTTACCCCCTACTTTTTATTGTTAACATTAGATTTTCCTACTTGGGCACAAATTCTTTTCACCATCATTATGGGTGTAGGAATGGCCGGTGTAGGGATGAACGTAATGCACGATGCCAATCACGGCTCGTATTCTTCAAAAAAATGGATCAATAAAATTATGGGTGGCAGCATGTATATTTTAGCTGGAAATGTTTATAACTGGCAAGTACAGCACAATGTATTACACCATACCTATACCAATATTCACGGTCATGATGAAGATATGGAAGCTGGTCGAATTATCCGCTTTTCGAAACATGCCAAATGGCGTCGTTTTCATAAATTTCAACAATATTACAGTGTTTTTCTATACGGACTGCTCACATTCAACTGGGCATTAACGACCGACTTTAAACAAACCAAACGGTATTTATCTAAAAAACTGTCGTACGGAAAACTGCCAAAACCCATTACACAATGGAGCATGTTAATTGTAACCAAATTAATCTATATGGGAGTTTGGGTTGCAATTCCAATTTTGTTTTTTAACATCGCTTGGTGGAAAATTCTTATTGGTTTTTTTATCATGCATTACGTAGCTGGATTAATATTAAGCATCGTATTTCAACTGGCTCATATCGTGGAAGACACCGATATGCCATTGCCTGATGAAACGGGTAGTATGAAAAATACCTGGGCAATTCATCAATTATTTACCACCGTTAATTTTTCTACTAAAAACAAAATAGTAAATTGGTTTACGGGAGGTTTAAATCATCAAGTGGAACATCATATTTTTCCAAATATTAGTCATGTACATTACTCAAAAATTTCAGAAATTGTACGTGAAACTGCCTTGGAATTCAACCTTCCATACAACGAATACAAAACAACAAGAGGTGCCATTATTGCACACTTTAAATATTTAAAACAAATGGGGCTTAAGCCCTCAATACCTGCATAATCTACTTATATGAAGCAACAACTTTCGGACCGCGTTAACAAAATGGCCACATCTGCCACACTAGCCATGGCAGCAAAAGCAAGGGAACTTCGAGAAGAAGGAAAAGACATTATCGGACTAAGTCTGGGTGAACCAGATTTTACCGTTCCAGAGTTTGTAAAAGAAGCTGCTATAAGAGCTATTGAAGAAAATTATCACGCATACACCCCAGTTGATGGCTACGGAGAATTGAAGCAAGCCATTATTAAAAAATTTAAAAGAGACAATAAACTCGAGTACAAGCCGTCTCAAATTGTGGTTTCCACAGGAGCTAAGCAATCACTTGCCAATTTAGCGCAGGTTTTACTAAATGAAGGAGACGAAGTATTACTACCAGCACCGTATTGGGTAAGCTACAGTGATATTGCAAAAGTAGCCGAAGGTGTTCCCGTTGAAATAAAAACGACTATCGATAGTGACTTTAAAGTTACACCCGAAGCATTAGAAGCCGCCATTACTCCAAAGACTAAAATGATTATGTACAGCTCCCCTTGTAATCCAAGTGGATCTGTGTACAGCAAATCTGAGTTGCGCGCCTTAGCCGACGTGTTAGTAAAATATCCTAATATTATCGTGGTTAGCGATGAAATATATGAGCACATCAACTTCACCAATGAACATGCTTCTATGGCGCAGTTTGATGACATGTACGATCGCACCGTCACTGTAAATGGTGTTTCAAAAGCGTACGCAATGACTGGGTGGAGAATAGGTTTTATTGGTGCTCCTGAATGGATTGCCAAAGCCTGTACCAAAATGCAAGGTCAAGTAACTAGCGGAACTAATTGTATTGCTCAGCGCGCCACAATTACTGCTTTGGAAGAATCTCCAAGTAAGATTCAATATATGGTAGAAGCGTTTAAAGGGCGCAGGAAATTGATTTTAGACCTGCTTTCTGAAATTCCAGGGATAAAAACGAACGAGCCAGAAGGAGCGTTTTATGTGTTTCCTGATATTTCAAGTTTCTTCGGAAAAACGATAAAAGGCACTAAAATAAATACAGCTACCGATTTTTCATTGTTTCTATTGCAAGAAGCACTAGTTGCAACCGTTACAGGTGAAGCTTTTGGCGACCCCAATTGTATTCGACTTTCCTATGCTGCTTCCGAAGCAGATATTAAAGAAGCTATGAAACGGATTAAAAAAGCGCTTTCAGAATAAACATTCAAAAACATAATTAATGGCAACCATACTTTTACTTGGAAGTGGCGAATTAGGAAAAGAATTCACCATCGCCGCACAACGTATAGGACAAACCATTGTTGCTGTAGATAGCTACGAAAATGCGCCTGCAATGCAAGTTGCAGACACGTTTGAGGTTATTAACATGTTGGACGGAGATGCTTTAGACACTATTGTTGAAAAACACAACCCCGATTATATCGTTCCAGAAATTGAAGCCATTCGCACCGAACGGTTTTATGAATATGAAAAGCAGGGTTATACTGTTGTTCCTTCAGCAAAAGCCGCCAATTATACGATGAACCGAAAGGCCATTCGTGATCTGGCATCAAAAGAACTAGGCATTAAAACAGCCGAATATCGGTATGCAACTTCAGCAGAAAGTTTACAAAAAGCAGTTTCTGAAATTGGGATGCCGTGTGTGGTAAAACCATTAATGTCCTCTAGCGGAAAAGGACAAAGTACCATTAAAACCGAAGCTGACATCAAAAAAGCGTGGCAGTACTCACAAGAAGGCTCCCGTGGTGACGTAGCTGAAGTGATTGTAGAAGCTTTCGTTACTTTTATTTACGAAATAACCTTATTAACTGTAACACAAAAAAACGGCGAAACACTTTTTTGTCCACCAATAGGCCATCGACAAGAACGCGGTGATTATATGGAAAGCTGGCAACCTGCAGCTATGGATGATATCCATTTAAAAACTGCTCAGGATATGGCCGCCAAAGTAACTAAAGAACTTACTGGTTCAGGGATTTGGGGCGTCGAATTTTTTGTAGCAGACGATGGCGTTTATTTTTCTGAACTCTCTCCAAGACCGCACGACACAGGAATGGTAACCTTAGCCAATACTCAAAACTTTAACGAATTTGAATTACACTTACGTGCTGTATTAGGATTACCCATCCCTGAGATAACCCAAGAAAAAATAGGAGCCAGTGCTGTTATCTTAGCCCCAGGAAATTCAAAAAACCCAACTTTTGAAGGACTGGAAATTGTTTCAGCGGCTTCAAAATGTGATTTTAGGTTATTTGGAAAACACACTTCCCGTCCGTATAGACGAATGGGCGTTGTAGTTGCCTATGATTCTCTAGACAGCTCTGTTTCCGAAGTCACTAAAAAAGCTAGAAAATTAGCAGACGAAATTACCGTAAAACTTTAGTATTATCGGTTCCGCCAGAAAAAAGGCGTCAATAATATTAGAACCGTAAATAGCTCCAGTCGACCTATCAACATTAAGAAAGAAGCCCACCATTTGGCAGCACTTGGCAATGCGCCATAATTATTTACTGGTCCTAAATCCCCTAAAGCAGGTCCAACATTCCCTAACGTGGAAGCCGCTCCTCCTAAAGAAGTTTTAAAATCCAACCCTAGCCAAGAAAAAACCAATACCCCCATAATAAAGGAAAGCATGTACAAGATAAAAAAGCCTAATATATTATATACGATAGGCTGTTCAACTGCCTTGTTGTTATATCGTACCGGTAAAATAGCATTGGGATGTAAGGTGCGTTTAAATTCTAAAATACCATTTTTTATCATAATTAAATGCCGTACAATTTTCACACCACCGGCCGTTGAACCTGCAGAACCACCCAAAAACATAAGGCCAAAAAAGAACACGACGAGAAAAGGAGTCCATAATGTGTAATCTGCTGAAACAAAACCGGTTGTAGTAATGACCGTAAGCACTTGAAACATTCCATGCCTCAAAGCACTTTCAAATCGTCCCCATACCATAGGATGATTGATTGTAGAAGCCGAAATATCAGCTTTAAAATATATAAGAAGCGTTGCTATAACCGTAAAAGACAGAATAAAAAAGCAATACCATTTAAACTCATCATCTTTTAAAACTTTTGAAAATTTTGTTTTAAAAGCAAAGTAACTCAGTACAAAATTAGTACCGGCTAAAAACATAAAAACAATAATAATGTATTGAATTATAGGCTGGTTATTCCAATAAGCGACACTTGCATTTTTTGTTGAAAATCCACCCGTACTTAATGTGCTTAAGGAGTGATTTATAGCATCGAAAAAGCTCATTCCTGCCAATTTCAACAACAAGGTTTCGATAAGCGTGTACGCAACGTAAATAACCCATAAACGCTTAGCAGTATCGGTAATTCGTGGGTGTAATTTATCACCACCAGGACCTGGCGCTTCAGCAGAAAACAATTGCATCCCCCCTATTCCCAATAATGGAAGAATCGCGATTGCTAAAACAATAATCCCCATTCCCCCAATCCAATGTGTTATGCTACGCCAAAAAAGGACACCTTCTGGGATACTTTCAATATCGCTTAATATAGAAGCTCCCGTTGTGGTATAACCACTCATGGTTTCAAAAAAAGCATTAGTAATTCCTGGAATAGCACCAGTAAATAAGTACGGCAATGTTCCTGCTAAAGACATAGAGATCCAGCCAAAAGTTACAATAAGGTACCCTTCTCTTTTTTGAATTTCCTTGCGATGATTTCTTGTAACGAGCATCGTTGTACCGCCAATTGCGAGTGTGACAATACCTGCGTAAAATAGTTGTAATACAACGCCGTCTTTGTAAATAAAGCTAACTAAAGCGCACAAAAACATAAAACCAGCATTTACCGATAATAATAATCCTAGTAAATGAAGTATAATTTTTAAGTTTAACCTGGCAAATGATCGCATTACACAAAAAGTTTTTCAACCTTACCAATAGACTGTGGTAAGCAACAGATTACTATACGGTCACCATTTTTTATTTTGAAATCACCCAACGCAATCAGACCTTCATTATCCCGAATCACACCACCTATAATGGCCGATCTAGGCAAATCAATATCCTTGATTTTCTTATCGCACACTTTTGAAGAATTTGTTACGATAAATTCAAGTAATTCGGCATTCATGTTGTTCAGTTTGGTCATTGCCACAACTTCCCCTTTCCGAACATACCTAAATATATTGTTGGCTGCCAATAACTTTTTATTGATCAAAGTATCAATACCAATAGATTGCGACAACTGAAAGTAGTCCATGTTTTCAACAAGAGCAATTGTTTTTTTCACTCCTTTAGATTTTGCTACCAAGCAGGACATGATATTGGTCTCACTATTTCCGGTAACCGCAATAAAAGCATCCATTTCGTTGATAGATTCTTCTTGCAGCAAATCTACATTTCGACCATCGCCATTAATTACAAGACAACTTGGAATATCATCTGCAATTTCAAAAGCTTTATCTTTTTCACTTTCAATTAACTTAACACGGAAGCTGTTTTTACACAAATCCTTAGCTGTTTTATAACCAATTTTACTACCGCCGAGTATCATGACATTTTTAATTTCTTCCCGTACTTTCCCAGTAAGTTTAAATATCTCTTCAACTCCTTTTTCTGTAGTGGTAAAATACACTTGATCTCCTTCTTTAAACTGAGTATCCCCTCTAGGGATAAGTGTATATTGAGTACCAAAACGCTGTATGGCGAGTGGCACATATTTTAAATCTGGATATAAATCACCAACCTCTTTAACTGTCTTACCCACAAAAAGAGCAGTACGGGATAAGTTTAAACCTATCATGGTTAATGCACCCTCTTCAAACTCATAGGTGTCATTAAAAGCACTTTGGCTTAATAACAATGCAATTTCATTGGCAGCAAGTGATTCTGGCGAAATAAGCTCATCTATACCAAATCTGGTAAATCCAACCTCTTCCTTTTTCTCTATAAACTCGGTATTGGAAATTCGTGCTACCGTACGTTTAGCTCCTAACTGTTTTGCCAACACACAAACCGTAATATTGGTTGTTTCACTGGATGTTACAGCAATGACAAGATCTGTCGAAGCTATTTTTGAATCCTTTAAAACCGAAATAGATGTAGCATCTCCACGAACCACCCGAATATCCAGATGAGTATCTGCATAAGCCAATGATTCCTTATTGGTATCTATAAGTGTTATATCCTGAGATTCGAAGGATAGAAGTTTTGCTAAATGAAATCCCACTTCGCCGGCACCGGCAATAATAATCTTCATAAATGTCTTCTAAAATAAGTGCTGCAAAGTTATATAATTTTAAATTAGTTATGGGAAAGTATTTGTTAATCTCTTTTGCTGAAAGAGTTACTTGCAAATACTAAAAAAAACGTAGTTTTGCTTCCGCTATGAGCTCAGAAAAAAAAGTGACCCCTTATAAAGATTCCGCTGAAAACAAAAAGCAGCAGGTAGAAAAAATGTTCGATACCATTTCTGGTGAATATGACGGATTAAACCGTGTTATCTCATTAGGAACTGATATTAAATGGCGGAAAAAAGTGATTAAAATGGTTGCCAAAACCAGGCCAGATGCTATATTGGATATTGCAACGGGTACAGGCGACCTTGCTATACAATTTGCCCAAAACACACACGCTGCTAAAATTATTGGTTTAGATCTTTCAGAAGGGATGTTATCTGTCGCTCGAAAAAAGGTAAAAGGGACCGCTATTGAAAATACCGTTGACTTTGTAAAAGGAGATTCTGAAGCGTTGCCTTTTGAAGATAATTCATTTGATGCGATTACCGTTTCATTCGGAATCCGAAATTTTGAAAATCTTGAAAAAGGACTTTCTGAAATTTTACGGGTTTTGAAAAGTGGTGGTATTTTTGTTATTTTGGAAACTTCAGTACCTTCTAAATTCCCTTTTAAACAAGGCTATTCCATTTATGCAAAAGGAATTTTACCCGTTATCGGGAGTATCTTTTCAAAAGATAAAGTGGCCTACAAATATTTAAGCGAAAGTGCTTCGGTTTTTCCACATGGCGAAGCTCTCAACAATATTTTACGCAAAATTGGGTTTATAGAAGTGGAAAACAAACCACAAACTTTTGGCGTAGCCACCATTTATACAGCTACTAAATAATATGAAGAAACTATTTTTTGTACTTGCCATATTACTAATCGCAGAAAGCGCTCAAGCACAGCTTTTTAGCAAAGAGCGATTGACAAATCAAGAAACATTCGACCAACGATTTCTTACGTGGGGATACTTTTTAGGATTTAACAGCTATGATTTTAAATTCGATTACAAAAACGAAAATCCTAATAACAGAACCGATATTCTTGTAGAAGGAGATATAGGTTTTAATGTTGGTCTTGTAGGTGATATGCGTGTTAATGATTACGTAAATTTACGGTTAGAGCCTGGTCTTTACTACACGCAACGCAATCTGCGATTTCCGGGTTTTACAGAAGAAAAAGATATTCTACGCGAAGTAAAATCTACTTATATTCATGTACCACTGTTAGTAAAAATTTCTACTAAAAGATTAAATAACTTTAAGCCCTGTCTCTTATACACATCTGACGCTGCCGACGACTCCTTACGTGT
>OJEO01000473.1_pt1 | contig 14555 bp, 12 predicted proteins | sample 1593621 | NCBI WGS metagenome assembly OJEO01 (sample SAMN05416875, study PRJEB24817) | seawater metagenome | isolation source: Sea water | place: Canada:Atlantic | collected 2013-11
ACGTAAGGAGTCGTCGGCAGCGTCAGATGTGTATAAGAGACAGATATAAAATTATACAAAAAATAAGTAAACAGGCTCCTGTTATATAGCTAGTCATCAAGTTATCAAAATAAGCATTAACAACAATAGCATTGACTACAGTAACTACCGAAAATAACACTGTACTATAAAAAATCCATTTTTTATAGGTTTTGCTCTGTACAAAACTCCTAAAAACATACAAGAAATAAAGGAAGAAGATAGTATTATAAACATTGTACATCACAACATTTCTATCCAACCAATAATAAACGTACTTCGCTGAAATTTCGTTTATTAGGTTATATAGCAGTATCCAAACAAAGTATTTTAAAACCGTATGCTTGTATTTGCCATAAAAAAGGACTGCCGTTAATGTAGAAATCCCATAGAATGAAAGTAATATATACTGAAAAACACTATTGAAAAGCTCATCCACTCTTGTAATTATTTAATTGCTTTTAAAGTCATCATCTTGTCTTGGTGGGGGTACCATTTGAGAGTCGTTTAATGTTAAACTAATATTTTCTTCCTCTCCGCTTTGAAAAACTGGATTTAGTAATAACATTTTAGATCCAAATCCTGGAGTACCTTTTTGTCTTCGTAGCGTATTTTTCTTTTTCATAAGATCTCGCACTGCTACTGCCTTACGATTGCCATTTTCGTCTACACGAATAAAAAAACCTAATTCTTCGCCATTAAAATCGGTGGTTGGTAGTAAGAAAAAAGTATTATGTCTAGCATATTTACTATTGCTACCTAAACTCCCATCGGCCGGATAATTAGCAAAATAAAACCGTAGTCCTTTAATTTTCACTTTTGCAAGTTTGGCTTCTTCTTCAATAAAACTCATATAATGTTTTACGGTCTCATAACTGTATTGACCATAGCGAGTGGGATGAAATTCCTGAGTACTATCTTCTACTTCTTCAAAATCTTTAATGATAGGAACACGCCGTTTTGTATAACTATCGTACATTATTTTAGCTTGTTGTACTGGAATAATCTGTTTTGGTGGTCCATCGTAATTGGTACCATCATCGTCGGTTTTGTTCGAAATTCCCTCGCAGGCCAATAAAGTACCTGCCAATACCGAAAGAAAAAGAAATCTTCTTAAATTTTTGTGTGATGCTTTCATAGTTTGGTTGTTGTTAATTAATATAAAATTAAGATGAATTTACTTAAAAGGAAAGGTTTTAAAATACCTGACAAAAGTAAATTTAGCATAAAAAGCTATTTATCAACAACATATAACTAATCAAGTTTAAAAAAAGGGGTAAAACCCCCAGTGACTCTGAGGAAAAAACTGCTTAAAAACAGCCTAAATAGTATTAATCAGCATCCTTAATCTCGTTAAGCTCTTTGTTTTTCATTCTAGCATATTTAAAACCACTTTCCCACCACTGTGTCATTTTTTCCTTATTGAAAATCAAGGAGTTTGTCGTTAACACAGTTGGTGTATAGTAGAGATTAATTATCGCATCATGGTTACCCGCCACAAACTTTCCAATGCGGATATTCTGCTTTTCAACCCGATCTAGCATAAAAGAATGCATATTGGTTAATAAAGAAAATGGATTTTTTGAAGGCAGTCTATTATAGTACGTAACTTCAGTTTCCAAAATAATGACATCCACCGATGTGGCACCGCGGTTTATCGCTTCTTCAATAGGCACCATACTTCCAAAACCGCCATCGGCATATTCGCATCCTTCTTTTTGCACCAAACTCATAAAAGGCACATAGTTACAAGAGATCCAGATCCAATCACAAAAATCGTTGTAGTTAAAATCGTTAATAGATTTGTATTCCACTTGATTTAAAGAAAGGTTAGAAACCGTCACCACCACTTCTTTTTTAGATTCTTTTAGTTGATTGAATTCTGTTTCAGTAAACGTTTTTTTTATGAGTTTTCGTAGGTTTTGACTTTCCCCAAACGTTTTACTACCTCGAAGTAAATTAAATAGCACGCTTAAGTGGTCAATTCCAATCTCCATACTTCCATACTTCCCTTTTTTAACTCGAAAAGGTCTATTACTGAAAATATTATTTTGATTTACCGACGTGTACACCTCTTTAATCTTTTCTATTTTGGAAAGTGCCAAATGCGAAATAAGCAAACTCCCTGTAGAAGTACCCACAAAAATATCATATTCATGGTGCTGTTCTTCCATTAAGTATTGAGCCACGCCACCGGCAAATGCCCCTTTACTTCCTCCTCCTGAAATTACTAATGCACGCATAAATTTGGTTTACATAAAAGTAACAATTGCTTTCTATTCTGAAAGTTTCCCTCTTAAAAATTCTCGTTCTTTTTTTGAAAGAACCGGCAGCAACTTTTTTGCCTGTTCTTTATACTCTGAATTTTGCAGAATAGTATCCAACATTGTTCTAGCGAGTTTTTTAAATCTCCAATTAGGATGTACTGAAGCGTTTACAAGGTTTTTAAACACTTCTTCTGTATAAATCTGAAGCTCATTACAATACTCCAATGCTTTTTGTCTAACTTCAAAACTATACTCGCTTGACGTATAATTAATTAATTCTGAAGCAAACTGCTGCTTATTTTTGGTTTCATAACCTTCCGTAACCATCGCCAAAACCAACCACAACTGACGCATATTTTTATTCTGAAACCCTTCAACCCCTTTCATTTCATTAAGATACTCTGCTTTTTTCTTCGGAAAGTTGATCCAAAGGTTATACAAAGCGGCTTCTTGCGTGACGTACGATTCATCATTTAATAATGATTCATAGTCTGTTTGCAATTCCTTCGGAATGGTGGCCAACGCATTCGCCACAGCTTGTCTAACATATAAATTATCGCTTGTAAGCGCTTTTTTATATAAAGGCAGCGTTTGTGCTATGGGCTCTCCTAAAAGTTGGTAAACAGCCTCCTGACCAATAAAATCGTTTGGTGCCGTCAATGCAAAAGATAAGTCGTTTTTCTTTTCACTGAATGGAGTATTTCGCAATGCTGAAATTTCAAAATACGATTTCATAAAAGGCGATTGCGATAAATAACCCAGCGCTTGTTCTGCTTTAAAAGCACTTTGTTGCAACCAGTCTGCTTCCCATCCAGAAATATCAACTTCGGTAACCTTTTTTACTTCCGTTAGAAAATCATCGGTGGATACATTTTTGAATTGATACGTTTCTAAATAATTTTTTATAACAGTTTTAAAAGCTGCATCGCCTATTTTCTGTCTTAAAAGCGTCAACGCCCACGCTCCTTTTTCATAAAAAGTCAAGGAACTTGCCTTCGAATTTAACAACATTTCTCCCTCCCCTGAATCACTCATCTCTTTCAATTGCTCGGCAGAGTTATACAGTTTCCAATAATAATAATCATCACCAAACACTTCCCGTTCAGCCAATTGCGCAAAATAGGTAGCAAACCCTTCTTGTAACCAATGGTGCGTTCCGCTAGTTTCAGTAATCAAATCGCCAAACCATTGATGCGCCAATTCGTGCGCATTCACATTTACATAATTTCGATCTGCAAATCCAATGGAATCTACTACAAAAGCTTCCGAAAAAATAGTGGCTGTGGTATTTTCCATCCCAGCATACAGAAAATCCCGAACGGGAACTTGTTTGTAATTTTGCCACGGATACGGAACACCGATTTCAGACTCTAAAAAATCAAAAATCTGTTTTGTATAACGATAGGTTGGTTCTGCTTTATTGGCATCTTCCGGTTTGTAATATAATTCAATGGGAATATTTGAACCTGAAGTCAACGTTTCTTTTTCAAAATCGCCAACAGCAAAAGCAACTAAATAGCTCGCCATTGGGTGTTGCATATCAAATTGCCAATACTGTAAACTGTCTTTTTGTTTTTTTTCTACGAGTTTGCCGTTTGCCAGTACTACTTTACTATTTGGCGCTGCAATCGTTAGATCAAATTCCAACTTATCGTTCATATCATCTATGCTGGGCAACCAATGTGACGTGTATTTACCTTGCCCTTGCGTCCAAATTTGGTTGCCGGGAAAATACAGCGTTTGCTTTGGGGTTGCCGTGTATGAGAATGTAACCTCGTAGGTTTTATCTTTTCTGAAATTTCCAATGAGCCATATCTTTTTTTCTTCGGAAGAAATTGAAACTCGATTTGATTTCGGTTCCTCTACCTGCATATTAATCGCATCTAAATACACCGAATCTGTTTTCTGAAGTATTTTAAACTGATATGAAACCGTTCCTTTTACGCTTTCTTCAGAAGCATTTGGAATAATTTCAGCAGTAACCGACAAAAAATCAACTAGTTCTGTTTGTTGCGCATTCCCGAAGAAACTAACAAGAACAATAAAAAGAGTGCAAAATTTATTCATAAGTAACATTTCAATAGGCTCACAAATTAACCAAATAACTTTAAAAAATCTGTCTGTAATTCCGCTCTTAACAGGAATATTGTATTTTCGTGATATGAACGGCGGCTTTCTACAAACTCCAATCGATTATTTAAAAGGCGTTGGGCCTAACCGAGCCGATTTGCTCAAAAAAGAATTGGGTATTCACACCTTTCAAGATCTCTTAAACCTCTTTCCCAATCGCTATTTGGACCGCACCAAATATTACAAAATCGCCGAATTGCAACGCAACAGTGCCGAAGTGCAAATTGTAGGGAAAGTAATTCATCTAAAGACCGTTGAGCAAAAACGAGGAAAACGATTAGTAGCAACCTTTACTGATGGTACTTCAAAAATGGAATTGGTTTGGTTTCGGGGTCATAAGTGGATTCGGGAAAATGTAAAAATCAACGTCCCATATGTGGTTTTCGGAAAAACGAATTGGTATAACGGTACGTTTTCCATGCCGCATCCAGAAATGGAATTAGTTTCAAAACATAAAGAAGGTGTTCGTTCTGCCATGCAACCCATTTATCCTTCCACCGAAAAACTTTCAAAAAGCGGAATTACCAATAAAGTGATCATCGGATTGTTGCAACAATTATTCACAGAACTAAAAGGAAATTTTTCTGAAACGCTTTCAAAAACCATTCTCGATTCGTTAAAATTAGTCTCAAAAAGTACCGCACTTTTAAACATTCATTTTCCACAAAGTCCAGAGCTTTTAGCACGCTCTCAATACCGGTTAAAATTTGAAGAATTATTTTATATTCAACTTCAATTACTTCGGAAAAATTTACAACATAAAAGCAAAATTAAAGGCTACCCTTTTGCTGAAATAGGGGAGAATTTCAATACGTTTTACAATGATCATTTACCCTTCGAATTAACGAATGCACAGAAGCGAGTTATCAAAGAAATTAGGAACGATTTGGGCAGCAATGCACAAATGAATCGACTTTTACAGGGAGATGTGGGAAGTGGGAAGACCATTGTAGCGCTAATGTCAATGTTAATAGCCATTGACAACGGTTTTCAAGCGTGCTTAATGGCTCCTACTGAAATTCTGTCAGTACAACACTACAATGGATTATTAGAATTATGTAATAAGCTAAAAACCAGTATAGAAATACTTACAGGTTCAACTAAAACTTCAAAAAGAAGAGAAATCCATGAAAAACTCGAAAATGGCGAAATAAACATCCTAATTGGCACCCATGCGCTACTGGAAGACAAGGTTAAATTTCAGAATTTAGGGCTTGCCATAATAGACGAGCAACACCGTTTTGGAGTAGCGCAGCGAAGCAAATTATGGCACAAAAATGAGTACCCGCCACACGTACTTGTTATGACCGCCACCCCTATTCCACGTACCCTTGCCATGAGCGTTTATGGCGACCTCGATATTAGCGTAATTGATGAACTTCCACCGGGTAGAAAAAGCATCAAAACCGTCCATCGTTTTGACTCCAATAGACTGAAAGTTTTTCGGTTTTTAAAAGATGAAATTTTAAAAGGCAGACAGGTCTATATTGTCTATCCATTAATTCAAGAAAGTGAAGCGTTGGATTATAAAGATTTGATGGATGGGTATGAAAGTATCGTTCGAGAATTTCCACAACCCAACTATCAAATTTCTATTGTCCATGGACAAATGAAACCCGCCGATAAAGATTTTGAGATGGATCGATTTGTCCGTGGCGAAACCCAAATAATGGTCGCAACTACGGTAATTGAAGTTGGCGTCAACGTACCAAACGCTTCGGTAATGGTTATTGAAAGTGCCGAGCGGTTCGGGTTGTCCCAATTACACCAATTAAGAGGTCGTGTAGGTCGTGGCGCTGAACAGAGCTATTGTATTTTAATGACCAGCCATAAACTGAGCAGCGACGCCAAAACCCGATTACAGACCATGACGCAAACCAATGATGGGTTCGAAATAAGCGAAGTGGATTTAAAACTGCGTGGTCCTGGCGATATTATGGGAACACAACAAAGCGGTGTGCTCAACCTACGCATTGCTGATATTGTGAAGGATTCGGCTATTTTAAAAATTGCTCGAAGCTATGCGTTGCAAACTCTTAAAGCCGACCCTGCTTTAGCTTCCGAAGAAAACAAACCTATTAAACACACCTATTCGCAGTTGGTAAAGTTTAAAAATATCTGGAATTACATCTCTTAAAATCAATTTTTATCTTTTCGTTTAAGTAGAATTTTATAACTTCTTAAAATTGAAGTATCTTTTTTACTTTCTAACTCTCGAATAATCGTGTATCTTTGCCGCCTTTTTAAGCGAAGAAAATGATACAAAAAACCATCAAGAATTTTACACAGAACCCAAAGAACGATATCCTCTCTGGATTAACTGTCGCATTGGCATTGGTACCCGAAGCTGTTGCTTTTGCCTTTGTAGCTGGCATCGATCCACTTATCGGGCTTTACGGAGCTTTTATGATGGGAATAGTTACCGCACTTTTTGGCGGTCGCCCAGGAATGGTTTCCGGTGCAACCGGTGCAACAGCCATTGTTATGGTGCATTTAATTCAAAAGGGAAATGAAGTAGGCGATGCTTTGGCTGCACCAATTGACAACTTAGGCCTGCAATGGCTTTTTATCACTCTCCTATTTATGGGTGGTATACAGATTTTAGCTGGGGTTTTTAAATTAGGTAAATTTGTACGATTAATTCCGCATCCCGTGATGATGGGATTTGTAAACGGGTTAGCAATTGTCATCTTTTTATCACAATTAGGCTTTTTTAAAGAAAAAGCAGCTGGTGTCCCTACATGGCTAACCGGAACCGATCTTTTCGTCATGTTGGGGCTCGTTTTTCTAACAATGGCTATTATGTTTGGACTTCCTAAACTTACCAAAAAAATACCTGCAGCATTAACCGCTATCGTTGTAGTCGCTTGTGTTACAATTTTCGGAAATATAGATGCTAGTACCGTTGGCTCGTTTATCCGTGATGGTGGTGGTACAGGATTAGAAGGTGGGTTACCTACTTTTCAAGCGCAAATATTCGGCGTTTTTGATACGCTACAAGGACATTGGGGACTTATCATTTCCACTGCCTTTATATTAGCTGCGGTTGGCCTTATTGAATCCCTAATGACGCTAAATCTTGTCGATGAAATGACCGAAACCCGTGGAAGCGGGAACCGCGAATGTGTGGCACAAGGTGGAGCGAATATTTTAAATGGCTTATTTGGCGGAATGGGCGGTTGTGCGATGATTGGTCAATCTATTATTAATGTTAACTCTGGCGGTAGAGGACGTCTATCAGGGACTGTAGCCGCGATTGCCTTGTTATGTTTTGTACTGTTTGGCGCCCCTTTAATAGAGCAAATTCCTATTGCTGCTTTAGTTGGCGTTATGTTTATGGTGGTTATCGGAACCTTTGCTTGGAGTAGTTTTAGAATACTGAATAAAATCCCTTTAAGTGATGCAATTGTATTAATAGCCGTTTCAGCAATTACTGTTTGGCAAGATTTAGCAATTGCTGTTATTATAGGAGTTATTATGAGTGCTTTAGTTTTTGCTTGGAAAAATGCGACTAAAATTAGAGCTCGCAAGCGTTTTAAAGAAGATGGCACCAAAGTATATGAAATATGGGGACCGTTATTTTTTGGTTCTACAACAGCTTTTAATGCGAAGTTTGACACTAAAAATGATCCTGATAAAGTTGAAATAGATTTTATAGAATCGAAAGTAAGCGATCACAGTGGTGTAGAAGCCTTACGAAATCTTGCAAATAAGTACGTTGCTCAGGGAAAACAAGTGAAATTTACACATTTAAGTAGGGATTGTAAAGCTTTATTAATTAAACGTAATCCTGAGTTTGAAACGATTATCGAAGATAATATTGACGATCCACGGTATTATGTAGTGACTGATGTCATGGATAGTGAAGTATAAAAATCTAAAAACGGTTTACGAAATACGTAAACCGTTTTTTACTTTTTTATTGGGTTCTAAAAGAGTTACTTCTTTTCCGTCTACTGCACCAATTATCAAGCATTCGCTCATAAAATTAGCGATTTGTTTTTTCGGAAAATTAACAACAGCAATTACCTGCTTGCCCTCTATATCATCTTTGGCGTATAAAGTAGTTACTTGTGCAGAGGTTTTTAAAACGCCTATTTCTTCCCCAAAATCTATTTGGAGTTTATAAGATGGATTATGCGCTTCTGGAAAGTTCTCTACTTTAAGTACCGTTCCCACCCGCATGTCAACTTTTTCAAAGTCGCTCCACGATAAATTATTCTTCATGGGTAATATTGAGTTTTTTTACCATTTCAGGAGAAATATAGTCACCTTTTGCACTGTAGTTATCAACTAACAACCCTTTTGTATTATCATGCGTTTCGATAACGTACAAAATTGAATTATCTCCAGGATCTGTCATTCCTTCAAATCGATAAAACTTTATAACATCCAGCTCTCCAGCTTTCCATTCTTTTTTAAGGGATTTAGATTTGATACCTTCTTCAACTAAATTAAAGTCTTCGGTATATCCTTTATTTTGTAAATCTTCAATTGCTACTGAAAGTGAGCTATACGAATTTTCCATGTTTTTTGCTTTTGCATAAAGTTACGGTCATTAAAAGACACTGACAAAACTTTATAAAATGTTTAATAATTGTAACTTTAGTGAAAATAATTGCACTAATTTAGAAAAGTAAAAGATATGTCCCTTACACCTTCCAATATGATGCCTCTCGGCACCAAAGCACCCGATTTTACATTGTTGGATACCGTAACAATGAATCCCGTTACATTACAGCAAATTCAAGGTGAAAAAGGGACGGTTGTTATGTTTATCTGTAACCACTGTCCTTTTGTAAAACATGTCAATGAAGAAATTGTTCGGCTTTGTAATGATTATCGAGTAACTGGTTTTGGGTTTGTAGCCATAAGTAGTAACGATGTAGAGAACTATCCGCAGGATTCCCCGAAAGAAATGTGGAAAACGGCCCGTAAACACAACTATCCCTTTCCCTACCTTTATGACGAAACCCAAGAAGTTGCAAAAAAATATGATGCCGCTTGTACTCCGGATTTTTATTTATTTGATGACGAATTAAAACTCATTTACCGCGGCCAATTGGACAATTCGCGTCCCGGAAACGGTATTCCTGTAAACGGTCGTGACCTACGGGAAGCTCTGGATAATGTGCTTAATAACAATCCGCAACGCAAAGACCAAAAACCAAGTATGGGTTGTAATATAAAGTGGAAAGAATAAAAAAAACGCTCCTACAAATAGGAGCGTTTTCAGTATATATTTCTATAACGATTATTTTACCTTCATCAATTCTACATCAAAAACCAATGTGGCATTTGGTGGAATAACGCCACCAGCTCCTTGTGCACCATATGCTAAATCTGGTGGAATTACAAACCGTGCTTTATCACCAACCTGAAGCAATTGGATACCTTCATCCCATCCAGCGATTACATTCCCCATTCCTAACGGAAATTCAATTGGATTACCACGTTTGTAAGAGTTATCAAACTCATTACCATCGGCAAACATGCCTTTGTAATGAACAGCTACTGTTTTTCCTTTTTCGGCTTTTACCCCATCTCCTTTTTGAATCATTTTATAACGAAGGCCACTTTCAGTTTTATCAAAACCTGCAGAAATCTCTTCTACCAATGCATCTTGCTCCTGCTTCGCTTTTGCTTCTCGCTCTGCTTTCGCTCCAGTAAATTGTCTAAACGCTTCAACTGCATTCCATTTTTCAGCTTCTTCCCCTACTCTAATAATTTCTACATTTTGCATGGTATCGCCTTGTGCAATGCTATCAACAACATCTTGCCCTTCTACTACGTACCCAAAAACGGTATGTTTATTATCTAACCAAGGAGTCTCTATATGTGTGATAAAAAACTGGCTTCCGTTAGTCGCAGGACCTGCATTGGCCATAGAAAACACACCCGGTTTATCGTGAGTTAATTCTGGGTGAAATTCGTCGTCGAATTTGTATCCCGGTCCACCAGCTCCAGTACCAGAAGGATCTCCTCCTTGTACCATAAAGTCTGAAATTACGCGGTGAAATTTTAATCCGTCGTAATAGGGTTCTCCTTGTGATTTCGCTTCGTTTTCTAAGTTTCCTTCCGCTAAGGCTACAAAGTTTCCTACCGTTCCTGGTGTTTTTTTATACGTTAGTTGACCTAAAATCTCTCCTTTTTCAGTTGTAATTTTAGCATAAATACCGTCTTGCATGAGTCTGTTTTTAAATGAAGTGCAAAAATAGCAAATTCTATATTGTATTTTCTTTTTCCGAAGTAATAAAATTCTTAAAAAAAGCCTATTATATAATGCCTATCTTTTTTGAATGTTCAATCGCCCGATGACTATCCTTAAAGTAAAGCGTTGTTACCTCTAAGGTTTCAATATTTATTAGTACTTCCTGTACTTCTTTCTTTTGTTTTTTTGAAGTCTGACGAATGTAAACAGCTCGAATATTTTCAGGAAAAATTTTACAGATTCGTTCATATAAATACGGATCTTGTTGCGAATCGTCCCCCAACAATACATAGGTAAGGTTTGGATAAAAAGAAATTATATCCTTTATTTTCTGAAATTTATGATCGTGATCGCCTCTACCCGATTTTAAAAAGTCGGTTAGTTTGGTTTTAATACTTTTTAGCTTAATAACCGCTTTAGGTAAGTTGTGAATTCGGGCAAACTCATCGATAAACGCATATAAATTCCATTCACTGCTCGACACATAAAAAAATGAATTGGAAGCTTCTTTACTATCTTGTCCCGCAATACTTAAGGCTTGGTAATGATCCACAACGTCTTCAAAAACCTTCCGTTTGTTTACATTTTTAGACAGCATCACGTAGAGCTTTTTAAAAATGTTATTACTGTGCGATATTAAAAAAGTATCATCAATATCAGAAATAATCCCGAGTTTACTTTCAAAAGGCTTTAATACTTCACCCGTTTCTACAATCCCGATTTTACCTAGAGCACACGTGATTTTATACGGATGCCAACCGCTCTCTAATATTTCAGAAAAAGGAATGGTAAACCTAAAAAAACCATCTTCTAAGGTTTTGGTTTGAGTAGTTGTGTTTTGAAACTCTAAAGTAATATCAACGTTTTCTAACGGCGAAATAGTAAACATATGTAAAATAGAAAACGCATGTTTTACCCCTCTTTTATCAATACGATATTTATCGGGTGCCCACGATTTAAAAACGTGCCCAGACACGACTAATTCTTGTTCATTAAGATACCCTCTATATAATTGTAAGTCTAATTTCACGTATTGTACTTTTCTTAACCTTTACATCCTTTCAAAATACTTAATTTTAAATGTAAACTAAAATTAATGAAAGCAATTAAGAATATTTTAGCAGTGGTAAACCCAATATCGGGCAACACAGCAAAAGAAGATATTATAACGACTATTATAGAACGGTGTAACAACACCGATTATAATTTAGTCATCTACGAAACCTCAGGGAAAGATGATGTTTCCAGCATTCAAGATCAAATTAAAGAACATACCATCGAGCGAATATTGATAGTGGGAGGCGATGGCACTATTAAAATGGTTGCAGAAGCAGCTGAAACATTTCATGTTTCCGTAGGTATTATTCCTGCGGGTTCTGCTAATGGACTAGCCGTGAATTTTAATATTCCCCCCAATTTAGAGCAACAATTAGATATTGCTTTAGGAAATAATACTATTAATGCCGATAAGCTCTTAGTCAATAATCATGTCTGCTTTCATATGGCCGATTTAGGGATTAACGCCGAATTGGTTAAAAATTATGAAGCATCTAAACTTCGAGGAAAACTCGGGTATATATTACAAACCATTCCTACGTTGGTGTCTTGTGAGTATCCTTTTACTTTTAACATGGAAGTAAATTCAAAGACAATCGAAAAAACCGGAATCATGCTCTGCATTGCAAATGCCAATAAATTTGGTACAGGTGCAACTATTAATCCAAATGGAAAAATCAATGACGGTGTTTTCGAACTTCTCGTTTTTAAAGAATTAAATATTTCTGAAATAATAAACACAATATATAATGAAACCGATTTAAACTCTGGTTTTGCTGAAGAATACACTACGACATCTGCCAAAATAACCTCGCAAACCCCTGTTCCACTTCAAATTGACGGTGAGTTTATAGAAAACACAAAAGAAGTAAACGTACAACTGTGTAAGGAAAAATTAACCATCGCAGTTCCTAAAAGCTTTGTTTCGTGATCTAGACATATTGTCTATCTTTAGCTTCAGAAAACTGAAACATTATGAGATATTTGCTTTCCCTGTTATTAATAAGCTTCGCAATAACCCTTCAAGCCCAAAAAAAGGATAAAAACAAAAAAGAAGAACCAACGTGGGATGTTTCGAATCCCGGGGAAGATTTTAACTACAAAACCCATTCTTTTACAACCAATGAAGGAACTTGGATGAACCTGGATGTAAGTCCAGATGGACAAACCATCGTTTTTGATATGTTGGGTGATATTTATACAATGCCTATTTCAGGAGAAAAAGCAAAAGTAATTCGTAGTGGAATCCCTTTTGAAGTACAACCGCGATTTAGCCCTGATGGAAAGAAAATTTCTTTTACCAGCGATGCTGGTGGTGGTGATAACATTTGGGTTATGAATACCGATGGTAGCGATGCCAAACAAATTACAAAGGAAGATTTTCGCTTGCTTAACAATGCGGTTTGGATGCCCGATGGTGATTATCTAATTGCTAGAAAGCACTTTACCTCAGGAAGAAGTTTGGGCGCCGGCGAAATGTGGCAATACCATATTACCGGTGGAAAAGGCTTACAATTAACAGAACGTAAAAATGACCAACAAGATGTAAATGAGCCGTTTGTTTCACCAGACGGAAAGTATTTATATTATTCAGAAGATATGTATCCGGGTGGAAATTTTCAGTACAACAAAGACCCAAACGATCAAATATATGTTATTAAACGATATGAATTCGAAACCGGAAAAACCGAAACGATAACCGGCGGTCCCGGCGGTGCTGCACGACCTGTGCTTTCGCCTAACGGTGACAAATTAGCGTTTGTTAAACGAGTTCGCGAAAAAACTGTTTTGTTTCTGCACGATTTAAAAACCGGTGAAGAATGGCCAATTTATGATCAACTCAACAAAGATCAACAAGAAGCTTGGGCCATTTTTGGAGTCTATCCTAACTTTAGCTGGATGCCCAATAATACAGATGTAGTGTTTTGGAGCGGTGGAAAAATAAACAAATTCAATACTGAAACACAACAGGTAACAGATATTCCATTTACAGCAGATGTAAAAATTGATATTGCAGATCGGGTTCATTCCACCAATACAATTGAAGAAGAAACATTTACGCCAAAGGTAATTCGGCATGCAGTGACGTCTCCTAATGGAAAAATTGTTATCTTTAATGCTTTGGGTGCTCTTTATAAAAAAGAATTACCCAACGGATCCCCACAAAGAATTACAAACGGCACCGACTTTGAGTTTGAACCAGCATTCTCCCCAGATGGAAAACATATTGTTTTCGTCACTTGGAACGATCTTGAAAAAGGTGCCATTTTTACGATGCCTACTTCCGGTGGAACACCCGTAAAACTTACTTCAGAGAAAGCGATATTCCGAACACCTTCTTTTTCACAAGATGGAAAGCACATTGTTTTCAGAAAAGAAAAAGGAAACACCGATCAAGGATTTACATTTACCAAAAAACCAGGAATCTATACAATGGATACTTCTGGTAACAATGAGAAATTTGTGACCAATGATGGTGAATATCCAATATTCAGTAACAATGGAAAACGTATTTTCTTGCAAACTGGCGGTACTTACTTCGGAAATCTTACTAAAAAATTAATCAGCGTCAACTTAAACGGAAACGACAAAAAAGAGCATATAAAATCTAAATACGCCAACAGATTGGTGCCTAGCCCAGATAATAAATGGATTGCATTTACGCATCTTCATAAAGCTTACGTTGCTCCGTTAGTGCTAAATGGCCATACCATAGATTTGGATGACAAATCAAAATCGGTTCCGGTTTCACAAATTGCAAAAGATGCAGGTATTAATTTGCACTGGTCACCAGATAGCAAAAAGATAATGTGGACGTTAGGCGCTGTCTCTTATACACATCTCCGAGCCCACGAGACCTCTCTACATCTCGT
>OJEO01000476.1_pt1 | contig 14501 bp, 12 predicted proteins | sample 1593621 | NCBI WGS metagenome assembly OJEO01 (sample SAMN05416875, study PRJEB24817) | seawater metagenome | isolation source: Sea water | place: Canada:Atlantic | collected 2013-11
TCGTGGGCTCGGAGATGTGTATAAGAGACAGTGATCGAATGATTAAGTGCGTTTTACACTAATTTATTTTCAAAAAAACATCTTTGAATATTTACTTATCTAATTAAATTTTAAGCTACCGTAATAATAGAATATTTAAAAAATACTATTCGTTAATTTACGTATTTTTGCAAAATGGTTAAAGAAATTCAACTTCGTGTAAACTTAATAGAAGAAAAAAAAGAAAATGTACTCTTATTTAAAGCTTCTAAACAATTAGGAGTTGACAAAAACGAAATTTCTGCAGTAAAAGTATTGCGTAAATCTATAGATGCTCGCAAGAAAGACATCATCTTTAATTATAAAGTTGCTGTATATATAGATGAACAAGTACCCGAAAAATCTGATTATATTTTTGAATACAAAGATGTTTCTAATGCCAAAGAAATTCATATTGTTGGTTTTGGTCCTGCCGGAATGTATGCCGCTTTGCGTTGTATAGAATTGGGTTACAAACCAATAATATTAGAACGTGGAAAAAACGTACAAAACAGACGTAGAGATATAAAAGCAATAAACAGAGATCATATTGTAGATGAAGACTCTAATTATTGTTTTGGCGAAGGTGGAGCAGGAACGTATTCTGATGGCAAACTATATACCCGTTCCTTAAAACGTGGCGATGTTAGAAGAATTTTTGAAAATCTAGTTTTTCATGGCGCAACAGAGCAAATTTTAGTAGATGCACATCCGCATATTGGCACCAATAAGTTACCTAAAATTATTGAAAATATTCGTGAAAATATTTTAAAATTTGGTGGAGAAATTCATTTTGAAACTAAGGTAACGGACTTTGTTATTAAGGACAATAAATTACAAGCCATTCAGCTTCATAATGGCAAAGAAATGGCTGTTAATTCGGTAATTCTAGCTACCGGACATTCTGCTAGAGATGTCTATGAATTATTGCACAAAAAAGAAATAAGAATTAAGGCAAAGTCTTTTGCTATGGGCGTTCGTGTAGAGCATCCACAAGAAATAATAGATCAAATACAATACCATTGCTCTGGAGAGAGAGATGAACTCTTACCAGCTGCAGCCTATAGTTTGGTGCAGCAAGTAAATAATAGAGGTGTGTATTCTTTTTGTATGTGCCCTGGTGGCTTTATTGTACCCGCTGCAACCGCTAGCGGCGAAGTGGTTGTGAACGGCATGTCTCCCTCTAGAAGAAATAACAAGTTTGCTAATTCAGGAATTGTTGTTGAATTAGATATTGATAAAGATTTTAAGAAATATGATCATTTTGGCGAATTAAGAGGATTGGAGTTTCAGAAAGATTTAGAAAAAATTGCTTTTCTTGCTGGTGGAAGAACGCAAGCTGCACCTGCTCAAAGATTGGTAGATTTTGTAGACGGTAAGTTTTCAACAGATTTAAATGAAACTTCTTATCAGCCTGGTTTAAAATCTGCACCTATGCACTCTCTTTTGCCAAAAATTATAGGTAGTAGGTTGCGTAAAGGTTTTGCTGGTTTTGGCCAAAAAATGCATGGTTATTATACAAATGAGGCAAATATTATTGGTGTAGAGTCTAGAACCTCATCACCAATTAATATACCAAGAAAAGTAAACTTAGAACACACAGACATAGCAGGTTTATTTCCTTGTGGAGAAGGTGGCGGTTACGCAGGTGGTATTGTCTCTGCAGCTATGGATGGTGAGCGATGTGCTGAAGCTGTAATTGCAAAGTTTTAAAATTTTTTTGATATAAGTCAATAAGTATAACTAATTTCACCCTGTTTTAAATTGTTACAATGAAAATTACTATTGGTCGTTCAGACAAAGCAGATTTTCCAGAATTCTTTCTTTCAGAAATAGATTTAAAGATAGATTCTGGAGCATATACTTCGTCTATACACTGCTCAAAAATTAAAGAAACGAGTCTAAATGGGGAACCGATTATAATATTTACGCTATTAGATCCAGAGCATTCATTTTATAATAGCAAAGAGTTTACCTCTAATAATTATGCTTCTAAAATTGTAAAAAGTTCTAATGGTATTTCTGAAAAGCGCTTTAGAATTCTTACAGAAATTGTAATATTCAATAAAACTTTTCCAATTTACCTTACATTAAGCGAAAGAAAAGACATGAAATTCCCTATATTACTAGGAAGAAAATTTTTGAACAAGAAATTTGTGATAGATACCACAAAAAAGAATTTATCACACAAATTAAAAAATACACTATAAATGAAAATTGTAATTTTATCTAGAAATGCTAAATTATATTCTACAAGTAGATTGGTAGCAGCCGCTGAAAAAAGAGGGCACGAAGTACTCGTTGTAGATCATTTAAAATGTAATATAGAGATTGAGAAAAAAGCTCCCAAAATATTTTACAAAGGTGAATATCTAGAAAATGTAGATGCAATTATTCCAAGAATTGGTGCCTCTGTAACTTTCTATGGTACCGCAGTAATTAGACAATTTGAAATGATGAAAGTTTTTACTGCCGTTTCTTCAATTGGTTTAGTAAGATCTAGAGATAAATTAAGCAGTTTGCAAATTTTAGCAAGAGCTGGTGTTGGTTTGCCTAAAACAGTTTTTACCAATTACACCAAAGATGTAGAACATGTAATAGAATCTGTTGGTGGAACTCCTTTGGTTTTAAAGTTACTAGAAGGAACACAAGGTTTAGGTGTTGTTTTAGCAGAAACACAAAATGCAGCAACTTCTGTTTTAGAAGCTTTTAATGGTTTAGGTGCAAGAGTAATTGCGCAAGAATTTATTAAGGAAGCTGCTGGTGCAGATATTAGAGTTTTTGTGGTAGATGGTAAAGTTATTGGTGCTATGAAACGTCAGGGAAAAGAAGGTGAGTTTCGTTCTAACCTGCACAGAGGAGGAAACGCAACCATTATAGAATTAACAGACGAAGAAGAAAAAACAGCTTTAAAAGCAACAAAAGCACTTGGATTAGGGGTTGCTGGTGTAGACTTACTTCAGTCCTCTAAAGGTCCTTTAGTTTTAGAAGTAAACTCTTCTCCTGGTTTAGAAGGAATAGAAATTGCTACTGGAAAAAACATTGCCAAAGAAATTATTCGTTACTTAGAATTAAATGTCGAATAAACCTTTTATTTTTTTAGGAAAAGAAATTCCTGAAGGAAAACGAACCGTTTTAGATTTAAAAGTAGCAAAACTACATACAAGAACTACCGTAAATGTTCCCATTATAATAGAACGATCTAACAACCCAGGACCCGTAGTTTTATTACTTGCAGGAATTCATGGTGATGAAACTAATGGCGTTGGAATTATCAGAGAGATTATAAATTTAAAACTAAACATCCCTAAAAACGGAACTATTATTTGTATTCCTGTTTTTAATATTTTTGGGTATTTAATTCAAACGAGAGAATTTCCGGACGGACGTGATTTGAATAGAATGTTTCCAGGAACCATAAATGGTTCTTTAGCCAGCCAATTTGCATATCAGTTTACAAAAGAGATTGCTCCTTTGGTAGATTATGTAATCGATTTTCACACAGGTGGTGGCGAACGCGATAATATTGCACAGATTAGATGTAATGAAGATGATGAAAAAGCGCTAGAATTGGCAAAGGTTTTTAATCCGCCAATGATTGTTTTCTCTAATAATATTTCAAAATCTTTAAGAGACACACTAGATAAAATGGGTAAAACTGTTTTACTTTTTGAAGGTGGTAAATCTAAAGAACTAAACCCTACCATAATTAATGAGGGAGTAAACGGAACTAGAAATGTACTAATTCGTTTAGGCTTAATTGAAGGCAAATTAACCGTAAGAGAAACGCCTGTTTATATTAATAAAGCAAAATGGTTAAGAGCCTCTGATTCTGGAATGTTTAAAATAATGGTAAAAAACGGAAACTTTGTCAAAAAGAAAGAAGTTTTAGGGATTATTCAAGATCCTTTTGGCGAGTTTAAAAAGAAGATTTACGCTCCTTTTAATGGATTTATTTTCTGTATAAATAAAACACCTATTGTTAACAAAGGAGATGCTTTGTTTCATATGAGTATGGAAGAATAGTTAAATTAATTTCTTAAATTTATGAAATTTTCGTGTAAATAATTAAAATAAACTGATTTCTTTTTTGAACTTAACAAATCTAACAAAAGAAATTTTTCTTACAATTCAACAAAAACCTACATTTGCAATATGCGAATAGATATTATTTCAGTAGCACCAGATTTATTAGAAAGTCCGTTTAATCATTCAATTATTAAACGTGCAAAAGAAAAAGGGTTGGCAGAAATTATAATTCACGATTTACGTGCATATGGTTTGGGTAATTATAAACAAATAGACGATACACAATTTGGAGGTGGTGCCGGAATGGTAATGATGATTGAACCGATTGCAAACTGTATTAAAAAGCTACAAGCGGAGCGCGAGTATGATGAGGTTATTTATATGACCCCAGATGCAAAAACACTAAATCAATCTACCGCAAATACATTGTCATTAAAAGAAAATATTCTGATTTTAACAGGTCATTACAAAGGTGTAGACCATAGAATTAGAGAACTTTTTATTACCAAAGAAATTTCTATTGGAGATTATGTGTTAACTGGCGGTGAACTGGCTGCAGCTGTTTTAGTAGACGCTGTTGTGCGTTTAATACCGGGTGTTATTGGTGATGAACAATCTGCACTTACAGACTCTTTTCAAGACAATTTACTATCTCCACCTGTATACACAAGACCTTCAGATTATGAAGGAAGTAAAGTGCCAGAAGTATTACTTTCTGGAAACTTTCCTAAAATTGATGATTGGAGAAGCGATCAAGCCTATAAGAGAACCGCATCCATAAGACCAGATTTATTAGATGAATAAGTTTTTAATTTTTATACAAAACAATAAAGCAGTTTCTTGGGTTTTAGGTTTTCAAATCTTCAGAATACTTTTGTTACCATTCATGGGATTAATGCCTCAAGACGCATATTATTATTTATACGGTCAGAATTTATCTCTTTCCTATTTTGATCATCCTGGAATGATTGGGTATATTTTACGTTTTTTTACAGACATTTTCGGAACATCAATATTTGTGGTAAAATTTGCGGATTTTTTTACAACCACACTTACCATAATTAGCTTTTATAAACTGGCTTCTTATTTTTTATCAAAAGAGAAATTACAAAAAGCTTTTGTATTAATAGCGTCTACAATATTCATCTCTATCTTAACCTTTAACTCTACACCAGATGTGCCTTTGTTATTATTCTGGACACTGAGTTTAATTTGTTTGTACAAAGCAATCTTCGAAGAAAAAAAATGGTTTTTTATAGCAGGTGGAATTGCAATGGGCCTTGCATTTAACAGCAAATACACTGCTGTTTTATTACAATTTGGATTATTGGCTTTTTTAGTATTCTCTCAGAAGTATAGAGGATTATTACTATCTCCTTGGTTGTGGTGTTCTATAATTATATCAGTTGGAGTAACCTTTCCTGTTTGGTATTGGAATTATGAAAACGACTTTGCCTCTTTTGTATTTCAATCATCCGAGAGGACTAGCTCTATTTCAGAATTTAAAATTTCTCCTAAAAACTTCTTTGGCGCAATTGGTCATCAAATGTTTTTATTATTACCAATTTTGTTTTTAATCTTTTTCACTTTCACTTATAAGTATTTAAAAAGAATTTTATTTAAATTTAAACTCCCAAGTTCTAAAACCTTATTTTTATTAGCATTTTTTGTTCCTACTTTTGTTGGTTTTTTCCTCCTTACGCCTATTTATTGGGTAAAATTAAATTGGATGATGCCTTCTTATATTACCGGAATTATTATAGCAGGAATGTTTATCAGTAAAAAGTTATTGAAAGTGCAAATTATATTTTCAATAGTATTTCACCTACTTTTTAGTTTACAAATTCTCTTTTATTTAGTACCCATAAAAAGTGATGATACTTGGGTTGGATGGGAAGAATTAGCAAAGGAAACAGCCACTTTAAAAGAAACATACACTGACGCTTTTATTTTTTCTAATGATAATTATAAAACTTCTGCTTGTTTAAATTTCTTCATGAAAGAAAAAGTCTACGCACAAAATATTATTGGTTTACCTTCATTACATTTTGATTATTTAGGTGATGACTTAAATATCTTAAAAGGAAAAAACGCACTATTTATAGACTCTGACAAACGTTTTAAGGACTCAAATAAGTTAGGTGAAATTAATCTTCTATTAACTTCGCACTTCAAAAACGTAATTGAACTAGCGCCAATTATCATTAAAGTAAATGGAAAAGAAAGTAGAAAATTTTGGATTTTCTATTGTACTGACTATCAACCTAAAAAATAGTTACTTTTTAGTTTTATCAACTAAAAAAAAGTGCTATTTTTGCAACCGCTAAATTAACCTCTGACGAAGATATCGTGAACGTTGTTTTACAAAATCAATTAAATTAGAAAATATGGAAGCTTTAGTAAAGTTTGTACAAGACGAATTTGTTGCAAAGAAAGAATTTGCAAAGTTTGGAGCAGGTGATACAATCACTGTTTATTACGAAATTAAAGAAGGGGAAAAAGTACGTACTCAGTTTTTTAGAGGTGTAGTTATCCAAAGAAGAGGTATAGCGGCTTCAGAAACATTTACAATTAGAAAAATGTCTGGTACTGTTGGTGTAGAAAGAATTTTTCCTGTAAACTTACCTTCTATTCAAAAAATTGAAGTAAATAAAAGAGGTAAAGTTCGTAGAGCTAGAATCTTTTACTTTAGAGGTCTTACTGGTAAAAAAGCTAGAATTACTGAAAAAAGAAGATAATTCTTCAATTTATAAAAAATCTAAAAAGCGTTGTTTTACTACAACGCTTTTTTTTGTTTTAAAAAGTAATGTTTAAAATTACAAGTATTTCTAATTCATCAAAATAAGATCAAATTTGTAAAAGAAATTACTCCCGATAACATATATTTTTAAATTACACGAAATCGATTTCAAAAATTATCAAAAACGCATTAAAAACGTCTAATTAATAGTATTTTACCAATAAAAACATCAAATTAAATTCTTAGATTTGCGAGCCTTCAAAATAATGAAATTAACATAGAAAGGAATTCAATCTAGATACTTACTAAAATACAATTAACATGAGTACAAAAGCTAAAATAATATATACAAAAACAGATGAAGCTCCGGGATTAGCAACTCGTTCTTTTTTACCAATTGTAAAAGCTTTTACAAAAACATCTAATATAGAAATTGAAGTAAAAGACATTTCTTTAGCAGCTAGAATTTTAGCTAACTTTTCTGAATTCTTAAACGAAGACCAGAAAGTAGAAGATGCTTTAGCAGTATTAGGTGACTTAGCAAAACAACCGAATGCAAATATTATAAAATTACCAAACATTAGTGCTTCTGTGCCTCAATTAAAGGAAGCAATTTCAGAATTACAGAATAAAGGATACGCACTTCCCAATTACCCAGAAGAAATAAAAACAGAGAATGACAAAAAGGTCTTGGCTTTATATAATAAAGTAAAAGGTTCTGCGGTAAATCCTGTATTACGTGAGGGGAACTCTGATAGAAGAGCACCTAAAGCAATTAAGAATTACGCTCGCAAGAATCCGCACTCTATGGGAGCTTGGGCAGCAAACTCTAAGACTCATGTTGCCACAATGACATCAGGTGACTTTGCTCATAATGAGAAATCTATTACTACAAAAGAAGCAACATCAATAAGTATTGTACATATCTCTAAAAATGGTACAAAAACGGTTTTAAAAGAACAATTAGCACTTCTTGAAGGAGAAATCATTGATGCTACCATATTAAGTAAAAAAGCATTAATTACCTTTTTAGAGGAACAATATAAAGATGCTCTAGAAAAAAACATATTGTTTTCTTTGCACATGAAAGCAACAATGATGAAAGTAAGTGATCCAATAATTTTCGGTCACGCAGTTAGAGTGTTTTTTGCAGACTTATTTAAAAAGCATGGAAAAACTTTTAAGGAAATTGGTGCCGATGTAAACAACGGTTTAGGAAATCTTTTAGGAAAATTAAACGAGTTGCCAAAAGAAAAAAGTGATGAAATTAAAGCAGATATTCAATATGCTATAGATAACGGTCCTGAGTTGGCAATGGTAAATTCAGAGAAAGGAATCACCAATTTACATGTTCCTTCCGATGTAATTATAGATGCATCTATGCCGGCTATGATTAGAACTTCTGGACAAATGTATAATTCTAAAGGTAATTTACACGATACAAAAGCCATTATTCCTGATAGCTCTTATGCAGGAATTTATAGTGCAACTATAGATTTTTGTAAAAAAAATGGTGCTTTCGATCCAACAACTATGGGAACTGTTCCTAATGTTGGCTTAATGGCACAAAAGGCAGAAGAATATGGCTCACACGATAAAACATTTGAAATTACTACAGCTGGAAAAGTTATTGTATTAGCTGCAAATGGCGAAACAATTATTGAGCATTCAGTTGAAGAAGGGGATATTTGGAGAATGTGTCAAACAAAAGATTTACCAATACAAGATTGGGTAAAACTAGCTGTAACTAGAGCAAGGGCCTCAAACACACCTGCTGTTTTCTGGTTAGATGAAAACAGAGCTCATGATTTAGAAATCATTAAAAAAGTAAATTTATATTTATTAAATCATGATACTGCAGGATTGGATATTCGTATTTTATCTCCAGTTGATGCAACTGATTTCACCCTCAAAAGAATTGTAAAAGGAGAGGATACTATTTCGGTTTCTGGAAATGTTTTAAGAGATTATCTCACAGATTTATTTCCGATTTTAGAAGTTGGTACTTCCGCAAAAATGCTCTCTATTGTTCCTTTAATGAATGGTGGTGGTTTATTTGAAACAGGTGCTGGTGGCTCTGCTCCGAAGCATGTTCAACAATTCTTAGAAGAAAACCATTTACGTTGGGATTCTTTGGGAGAGTTTTTAGCTTTAGCTGTTTCTCTAGAACACTTAGGAACTTCTAACAACAATGCTAAAGCTTTAATTTTAGGTGAAACTTTAGATAATGCCACAGATAAATTCTTAGAAAACGATAAGTCTCCTTCTAGAAAAGTTGGTAAGTTAGACAATAGAGGTAGTCATTTATATTTGGCAATGTATTGGGCAGAAGGCTTGGCTAACCAAGACAAAGATGCAGCATTAAAAGCTGCTTTTTCTAAGGTATCAAATGACTTAAAACTTAATGAAAATAAGATTGTTGCAGAATTGAATGAATCTCAAGGTAATGTAAATAATATTGCAGGATACTACCTACCAAATGAAGATTTAGCAAACAGTGCAATGAGACCTAACAAGACCTTAAATAGTATTTTAGATACTATTTAAGGTCTTAAAATTTTATAAAATTAAACAAAGGTCGATATTTTAAATATCGGCCTTTCCTAATCTCAAGCAATAGTAATTTATTTGTTTTAACATTTTCATATCATTTTAGAATTGTATTTTTGTTGTAGTTCTGTAACTAATAATTAAACAAAAAAAATGCTGCATTCTAAAAAAATTTTTTTCCTCTTTTTCCTAATGAGCTTTATAACCCTCAGCCAAGAAAAAATTACACTTAGTGGAACCATCTACGATGATTTAAATAATGAAACTTTAATTGGAGTATCTATTTATTTCCCAGAATTAAAAGCTGGAACTAGCACGAATGAATACGGGTTCTACTCGATTACAATACCAAATGGAAATTATAATTTACAAATTAGCTATTTAGGATATACTACCCTAATAGAGAACATCTCTCTTTCAAAAAAAACTACAAAAAACTTTAAACTTAAGGAAGATTCTGAAAATTTAAATGAAATTATTATAGAAAGTAATATTGAAAAATTGAATTTAAAAACACCTCAAATGAGTGTTAATAATTTAACTTCTTCTTCTATTAAACAAATTCCTGTGGTTTTAGGAGAAGCAGATATTATAAAATCTTTAATTCTATTGCCAGGAGTTACAAGTGCCGGAGAAGGTGCATCTGGGTTTAATGTAAGAGGAGGTGCTGCAGACCAAAACTTAATTTTATTAGATGAAGCGATTGTTTTTAATTCATCTCATTTATTTGGTTTTTTCTCTGTATTTAATCCTGACGTAATTAAAAATGTAAAATTATACAAAGGAGGTATTCCTGCAAAATATGGCGGAAGATTATCTTCTGTATTAGATATTTACCAAAAAGAAGGAAATAGTAAAGATTTTAATGTTACCGGCGGTATTGGCCTTGTTTCATCTAGATTATTAATTGAAGGGCCTCTAGAAAAAGAAAAAAGTTCTTTTTTAATTGGTGGTAGATCTTCCTACGCACATTTATTTTTACCTCTTTTTGATAACGATAACAAAGCATATTTTTACGATTTAAATACTAAAATAAATTATCGGTTTAATGATCAGAACAATGTATTTCTATCTGCATACTTTGGTAAAGATGTATTTGGTATTAGCGACAACTTCGTAAATAATTACGGTAACACTGTTCTAAACTTGCGTTGGAATCATCTGTTTACAGACAAGCTATTCTCAAACCTATCTTTAATATACTCAGATTATTTCTATGGATTAATATTAGATTTTGTTGGTTTTGAATGGGATTCTGGAATTACTAACTACAATCTTAAATATGATTTTAATCATTATATAAGTGAAAAAGTAAAATTAAGTTATGGTATTAATAATATTTATATCAAATTTAATCCAGGGAAAATAAGACCTAATAGAGCAGATTCTGGTATTGTTTCGGAAAAACTAATTGACAAATATGCCAATGAATTTGCAGCCTATATCGATGCGGAACATAAAGTAAATGATACTTTTAGATTACAATATGGTATTCGCTTTAGCCATTTTACACGTTTAGGGCAAGATGAGCTAAACACCTATGCAAATAATGAAGCCGTAATTTATAATTCAGAGTCTAAAAAATATGAATCTGCTGAAGCCACAGGAACAGATAGTTTTAAAAGAAGTGATGTCATTTCTAGTTTTAACAACTTTGAACCAAGGGTGTCTATGTCTTATAAATATGACGACAACACGTCTATAAAAGCTAGTTACAATAGAATGGTCCAATATTTACATTTACTCTCTAACACAGCATCTCCTACCCCTTTAGATATTTGGGCACCAAGTGGTAAATATATAAAACCTCAATTGTTAGATCAATATGCTATTGGTTATTTCAAGCGTTTTAAGGAAGGAGTGTATACTTTAGAGACTGAAGTGTTTTATAAAGATATTCAAAACAGAATAGACTATATAAATGGTGCAAACTTAGTTGCAAACAACGAAATTGAAACGGTAATTTTAAACGGAAAAGCAAGAGCTTACGGTTTAGAGGTGCTATTCAAAAAGAATGAAGGGAGTTTTCAAGGCTGGATTGCCTATACCCTTTCAAGATCTGAACAATTAACCGAAGGAAGAACTAAAAACGAACCAGGAATTAATAATAGTAGCTGGTATAGCACGCCTTTTGATAAAACACATGACTTTTCTATAAATGCAAGTTATCAATTCAATGAAAAATGGAAATTCAATTCTAACTTTGTTTTTCAAACCGGGCAGCCTGCAAATTATCCTGTTAACCAGTACGAATATCAAGGTCTAAACGTACCAGTATATGACGCTAATAGAAGAAATGCAAACAGACTTCCAGCATATCATAGATTTGATATTTCTGCGACATTAACTCCTGAAAAAAACAAAAATAGAACTTGGCAAGGCGAATGGGTCTTTGGTATTTATAACGTATACGGAAGACAAAATGCCGCTTCATTAGCTTTTAGACAAAACACAGAAACTCTTAGAAATGAGGCCGTGCAAACTTCTATATTCGGTGTTGTGCCCTCTGTAACCTACAATTTTAAATTTTAGAACATGAAAAAGATATATATACACACTATCTTAACGGTATTACTTTTCTCTAATTGTGAGAAAGTAGTAGATATAGATGTTCCTACAATTGAACCCAAGTTAATTATTGACGCTTCTTTTGAAGTGCTGTTTAATGAATCTCCTGTCAAAGCTAATGTGGTTGTAAAATTAAAATTATCTACAGATTATTTTGATGACACCATACCAACGGTATCCGATGCCATTGTCTTTTTAACCAATACAGCAGACAACGCTGTTATTAACTTTTCGGATGTAAATTTAAACGGTAACTTCACACCAATAATTAATTTCATTCCAAAAAATGCTATTGAATATGAATTGACCGTAATTTACAAGAGTGAAATATATAAAGGAAATGCGACTAAAGTAAAATCTACCCAGATTGATAGCGCTATTCAAGGAGATGAAACCTTATTCTCTGGAAAAGAAATTGAAGTAAAGGTGGCTTTTAAAGACAATGCGGATAATGAAAACTACTATTTATTCAATTTTACAAATAACTTATTTTTGCCACTAGAGGATCGTTTCTTCAATGGCACAAATTACAATTTCTCTTTCTTTTATCAGGAAGAAGAAATAGAAGTACCTAAAAATGTAACAGTAACAATGTCTGGTATAACAAAAGATTATTTTACATACTTTAGAATACTTCAAAACCAAAGTGGTACAAGTGGTGGTGGACCTTTTCAATCGGTACCATCGTCATTACTAGGCAATATAATTAACACAACAAATGAAGCCAATTTTCCTTTAGGTTATTTTCATATTTCAGAAACAGATACCATTAACTTAGATTTAGTTGAAAAAAACTAAAACTTCACTTTAAATCATCATTCCAGAATACAAAAAAATAGTATTTTTGAATGATGACTTTTATAAAAACTACAGAACAAGACTCCAAATACAACCATCTAGAGAAGATGTCTGTATCAGATTTATTAAGTAATATTAATAATGAAGATAAAACGGTACCTCTAGCAGTTGGCGAATCTTTGCAACAAATAGCTGCTTTAACCGAACAAATTGTTGAAAAACTAAAAAATGGCGGTAGATTATTTTATATTGGAGCAGGAACTTCAGGTAGATTAGGTGTTGTAGATGCCTCTGAATGCCCACCCACTTTTGGGGTTTCATATGAACTTGTAATAGGTATTATTGCAGGTGGAGAGATTGCCATTAGAAAAGCTGTTGAATTTGCAGAAGATTCTAAAACACAAGGTTGGTTAGATTTACAAGCGCATCAGGTATCTGACAAAGATGTTGTTATTGGTATTGCAGCATCAGGCACCACACCTTACGTTATTTCAGCAATAAAAAAATGCAATGAAAACAATATTATAACGGGTTGTATTGCTTGTAATAAAAACAGTCCTTTGGCAACTGTTTCTCAATTTCCAATAGAAGTAGTTGTAGGATCAGAATTTATAACAGGAAGTTCTAGAATGAAAGCAGGAACTGCACAGAAATTGGTATTGAATATGATTTCTACAGCAACAATGATTCGTTTGGGTAAAGTAAAAGGTAATAAAATGGTAGACATGCAATTGTCTAACAATAAATTAGTAGAAAGAGGACAAAAAATGTTAGCAAAAGAATTAAATATCGACCAAAGTGAAGCAGCCCAATTATTAAAGAAATATGGTAATGTTAGAAATTCAATTAAAAACTACAAGAAATGAGCACTAATATAAATTTACTTGGAAAAGGTCTAAAACATTTAGCTGTTTTATTACTCTTATTTATTGCTTCACCTATTTCACTTACTGTCGGTTTTAAAGCTTTGAAAAAATTTGAAAATACACCTAAAGAAGTGTTCTCTTATTTTATTTTAGGAGCAGCCGCTGTGTTAACTATCTTCACTATATTCTTTGCGTTTAAAACCTTTAAAATTTTATTAAACGCTATTTTTAATAACTAGCAGAATGATGAATTCTAATGGAATTATTATAATTCTAGCATATCCAGACACCATTGTAAGGCCTGCTTACTGGGAGAGATTAAGTAACTTTTGGCCTAAAATTGGAGTTGGTGGAGAGCATGCAGTCCAGGCCGGACACGCGGCCTTATTATTAATTCAAAATAATAAATCGGACATAAATTATTATGACTTTGGGAGGTATATTACAACTTATGGAAATGGTCGAGCACGCTCTAAGGAAACAGATCCCGAAGTCGAAATCTCTATTCTAGCAAAATTTAAAAATAATAAACTTTCTAATATAGAAGAAATTTTACTTTACATAGAGCGCAACCCTAAAAAAACACACGGAAATGGTAGGCTTATTGCCAGCGTTCACGAAGAAATAGATTTCGACAAAGCACAAAAATTTATTCATCAAATAATTGATAAAAAAGAGCAGCCTTATGGGGCTTTTATAAAGCACGGAAATAACTGTGCTAGATTTGTAACTGATGTTATTATTGCTTCATCTCAAAATAAAAAGATCACTAAACAATTACGAAAATCTAATATATTATCCCCAAGCCCTATTGGAAATGTGATAAAATCAAGTACAAATAATACGATTTATAATATTTACAACCAACACATAAGCAACTATAAGAATAGATCTATTTCTGTCTCTTATACACATCTCCGAGCCCACGAGAC
>OJEO01000481.1_pt1 | contig 14444 bp, 13 predicted proteins | sample 1593621 | NCBI WGS metagenome assembly OJEO01 (sample SAMN05416875, study PRJEB24817) | seawater metagenome | isolation source: Sea water | place: Canada:Atlantic | collected 2013-11
GAAATTATGAAAGTGTACGCTTCGGATTTTGAAGTGGAAACAAAAGATGATGAATCCCCACTTACCATTGCCGATAAACGCGCAAATAATATAATCATTTCATACTTAAAGCAGACTAATATTCCTATTATCAGTGAAGAAAATAAACAGATAGACTTTTCTGAACGTAAAAAGTGGGAGCAATGCTGGATAGTAGACCCTTTAGATGGAACTAAGGAGTTTGTAAAACGAAATGGGGAGTTCACGGTAAACATAGCTTTGGTTAAAGATGGTGTCCCTATAATGGGCGTTATTTATGTGCCAGACTCCAAAACACTTTACTTTGCTAGAGTAGATACTAATAAATCATTTAAAGTAATATTGGAAAACCATGATACTTCATTAGATGAAATTTTTAAAAATGTTTCTGAAATCAAGCCTCAAAAGAATGATGACGTAGCTCGAATTGTAGGAAGCCGCTCTCATTTAAATGAAGAAACGGAAAAGTTTATTAATACCATATCAGAAAATGAAGAAGTGGAGATTGTTTCAAAAGGAAGTTCCCTTAAATTTTGTTTAATAGCAGAAGGGAAAGCTGATTTGTATCCTCGTTTTGCTCCTACGATGGAATGGGATACAGCAGCCGGACATGCAATCTGCCTCGCCGTAGGTGTTTCAGTTATTGAACTTCCCGCCACTACACCTTTGCAATATAATAAGGAGAACTTATTAAATCCTTGGTTTTTAGTATCGAATAGGAGTTGAGTATGACAACTTACCAAAAAGAGTCACATTACCGAAGTATTTTAAAAGGTATCTCCTGGAGGTGCATTGCTACTACAGATACTATCTTAGTGGTTTTGTTGATTACGTGTTTAACAGGTAATTGTAGTATAGAGAATGCTTTAAAAATTGGGTTTATAGAGTTCTTTATTAAACTAGCAATATACTATGTTCACGAACGCTTTTGGCAAAAAAATCTAGTAGGAAAAAAAGTAACTCAGAAGCAAACCTTATACAAAACTATTTCTTGGCGCGTTATAGCTACAACGTCAACTTTTTTAATTTCAGGAGTTGTACTAAATGTTTTCGGTGAAATAGCTCTCTATGTCGCTATTACCGAGTTAGTGTCTAAATTTGTATTATATTATATTCACGAGCGTATTTGGTTACGCTTACCTTTAGGAAAAATTAGAAATTTTATTTTAGGAAAAAAACGATAGTTCAGCACATGCAAGAAAATATTATCCCACATAGCTTCGGAATATCAAAAAAAGAAAGAAATGAATTAAAAAAGCATAATTCTTTCCTATTATGGTTTACAGGACTGTCTGGTTCTGGAAAATCTACTATAGCTAATGCCCTTGAGCAAGAGCTATATGCACAAAATATACATACCTACACTTTGGATGGTGATAATGTTAGAAAAGGGCTAAATAAAGATTTAACGTTTACACCAGAAGATCGAACCGAAAATATTCGAAGAATTTCTGAAACGGCAAACCTCTTTGTAGAGGCAGGTATTGTTGTATTAGCGGCATTTGTTTCTCCCTACAAAAAGGATAGGGAAATGATAAAAAAAACAGTCAAAGATGTTAACTTTGTTGAAATCTTTATTGATACACCACTTGAAGAATGTGAAAAGCGAGATGTAAAGGGATTGTATGCTAAAGCAAGAAAAGGATTAATTAAAGGTTTTACAGGAATTGATGCGCCATATGAAGCTCCAGAAAATCCAGATATAATTATAGATACCACCAAAGTTTCTATAGAAGAGGCGGTAAGTGATATTATGGACGCATTAAAAACCAAATTAGAATTATAAAAAACTATGAGTAAGTATTATTTAAATTACCTAGATGAATTAGAGTCTGAAGCAATTTACATACTACGGGAAGTATGGGCGCAATTTGAAAACCCAGTTATTCTTTTTTCAGGTGGGAAAGATTCTATTTTGGTAACACATTTAGCTAAAAAAGCATTTTACCCCTCAAAAATACCGTTTCCATTAATGCATGTGGATACTGGGCATAACTTTCCAGAAACTATTGAATTTAGAGATTATTTGATAAAAAAGTTTGATGCTCAATTAATTGTTGGCTCGGTACAAGAATCTATCGACCAAGGTCGTGTAGCCGAAGAAAAAGGTAAAAACGCTACTAGAAATGCGCTTCAAATAACAACACTTTTAGACGCTATAGAAAGCAATAAAGTGGATTGTGCCATAGGAGGAGGTCGTAGAGACGAAGAGAAAGCACGCGCTAAAGAACGATTTTTTTCACATCGAGATGATTTTGGACAATGGGATCCTAAAAACCAACGCCCAGAACTTTGGAACATTCTTAACGGAAAACATTTTGAAGGCGAACATTTTAGGGCATTTCCTATTAGTAATTGGACTGAGATGGACGTATGGAATTATATAAAAAGAGAAAATATTGAAATCCCTTCACTATATTTTGCTCATGAGCGGGAAGTGGTAAATCGTAATAATTCTTGGATTCCTGTTTCAAAATATTTAAAATTAGAAGAAGGTGAGAAAATAGTCACCAAAAAAATTCGTTTTAGAACACTAGGTGATATTACCATAACTGGTGGGATGGAATCTGATGCTGATACCTTAGAAAAAATTGCCTTAGAAGTTTCTGCCATGAAACAGACAGAACGGGGAAATCGAACAGATGATAAGCGGAGTGAAACCGCCATGGAAGACAGAAAACGTCAAGGATACTTTTAAAAATACAGAAGCACTACTAGAATGGAAATTAAAGAAAATCAACTATTACGATTCACAACCGCAGGAAGCGTTGATGATGGAAAAAGTACCTTAATCGGGAGGCTCCTTTTTGACAGTAAAGCTATTTTTGAAGATCAATTGGAAGCTGTAGAAACAACAAGTAAACGAAAAGGTCACGAAGGAGTAGATTTAGCATTGTTTACTGATGGCTTGAAAGATGAACGAGAACAAGGCATTACCATTGATGTTGCATACCGTTATTTTACCACTCCAAAACGTAAGTTTATCATTGCCGATACACCGGGTCATATTCAATATACTCGCAATATGGTTACAGGAGCATCAACGGCAAATGCTGCTTTAATATTAATTGATGCCCGTCACGGAGTTATAGAACAAACTAAACGACACGCATTTATTGCTTCATTATTGCAAATACCACATCTTATAGTGTGTGTGAACAAAATGGATTTAGTTGATTTTTCTGAAAAAATATATAACGATATCATTTCTCAGTTTGAAGAATTTTCTTCAAAGCTGTATATAAAAGACATCCGTTTTTTACCTATTAGTGCGTTATTGGGTGATAATGTAGTAAATCGTTCAAAAAATATGGATTGGTATCAAGGTGGTCCATTATTGGATACGTTAGAAAACATACATATAAGTAGCGATATTAATAAACTCGACGCTCGTTTCCCAGTACAAACAGTTTTACGGCCTCAAAGCGAAGGCTTTTTAGATTATCGAGGTTATGCAGGAAGAGTTTCTAGCGGAATATTTAGACCGAATGATGAAGTTGCTGTTATGCCTTCTGGCTTTACTTCAAAAATAAAATCTATTGATACGTTTGACGGTGAATTAGATGAAGCCTTTGCGCCTATGTCTATTTCCATTACTTTAGAAGATGACATTGATGTGAGCCGTGGTGATATGATTGTGAAGGTAAATAATAAACCAAAAGCAGAACAGGAATTTAGTGCGATGATTTGCTGGTTAAATAATGAAGCTGCTAAACCAAGGGCAAAGTATACTATCATGCATACTTCTAACAAACAAACAGCTATGATTAAGAGCGTTTTGTATAAAATTGATATCAATACCTACGATCGTAACGAAGAAGATAAAGGCTTAAGCATGAATGATATTGCTCGTGTAACCATTAGAACAACAAGAAGGTTAATGGTAGATCAATATCGCGATAACCGAAATACGGGTAGCTTTGTATTGGTGGATGATGTTACCAATGAAACGGTGGCAGCAGGAATGATACTGTAAGCATGAGAGTATAAACTTTAACCTATTTATAGGATTACTATTTTTTAAAATGGGATAAATGATTGTTTGCCTAGATAGTAATCATTATTAAACGCTTAGTTTTTCAAAAAGATAACCATGGAAGAGAAGATATGGCTTTCCTCCCCACATATGGGAGGGAACGAACAAAAATTTATAAATGACGCTTTTGTCGAAAACTGGATCGCTCCTTTAGGTCCAAATGTAACCGGTTTTGAAAAAGACCTTGAAAAATATTTAGACGAAGATTCTCATGTAGCATGTGTTTCTTCAGGAACAGGAGCTATTCATTTAGCTCTTGATATTGCCGGAGTATCAACAGGTGATGAGGTATTGTGCCAAACGTTTACTTTTTGTGGATCTTCACATCCAATTACTTATATGGGGGCTACACCAGTCTTTATTGATAGTGAAGAAGAAACGTGGAATATGTCTCCTTTCTATTTAGAGAAAGCTATTAAGGATGGTATTTCTAACGGAAAAAAGCCAAAAGCGGTAATCGCTGTTCACCTCTATGGAATGCCAGCCAAAATAGATGAAATTGAAGCTATTTGTAAAAAATACAATGTGTTTTTAATTGAAGATGCGGCCGAAGCTTTAGGTTCATCTTATAAAAATCGGAAATGTGGTACTTTTGGCGATTTATCAATATTGTCTTTCAATGGGAACAAGATAATTACGACTTCTGGAGGAGGTGCTTTAGTTTGTAGAGACAAGGCAACGAAAGAAAAATCCATTTTTTTAGCGACACAAGCACGTGATAACGCTCCGCATTATCAACATTCACAAATTGGCTATAACTATAGAATGAGCAATATTGTTGCGGGTATAGGTAGAGGACAAATGGAAGTACTAGATAAACATGTTGCGCTTCGAAGAGAAAATAATGTGTTTTATAAAAAACTTTTTAGTACTATTGAAGGAATACAACTTTTTTCGGAACCAAATTCAAACTTTTATAGCAACCATTGGTTGTCTGCTATAACATGTGAAAATTCAGATAATCAGTCAATTATAGAAAAATTACGATTATTTTTACATGATTTTAACATAGAAAGTAGACCTTTGTGGAAACCTATGCATTTGCAACCTGTCTATAAAGGATCAAAATTTTACGGAAATGGTACTGCTGTTAAAATCTTTAAAAAAGGACTGTGCCTTCCGTCAGGATCAAATATGACAGATACTGAAAGAAAAAGAATTAAAAAAGCTGTAACAGAGTTTTTTAGTTGATAACTCCCCATATTATTAACTAATAATAAAATATGAAAGATAAATTAAAAAGAGCCTTTAAGGTAATACTATCTTCAAAAGAAAATAGATTGGATATACGTAATGTTAAGTATTTACCAAGATGGTCGGTATTGGGGATTGATACTTTTTTATTAATTTGTTCTATTGTTTTAACGGTGATTGTTCTTCGAGATCTACACATTAATCACCTTAAATTATTATCTGCGGCTCAACAGATTCTATTGGTTTTAGGGGTCAACATGACTTTTATGTTGATTTATAAAACGTACGCAGGACTCGTACGCCATTCGTCTTTTATGGATGCTTTTAAATTAGTGCTAGCCAGTACCAGTACATTTGGAGTATTATTATTTATAAATATTAGTGTATGGACCTTTATAGGTAAAAAAATATTTTTAACCTCTGCATTAGTAGTATATGCTTTATTTTCATTTACTTTTTTATTTTTATTTAGGTTGGCTGTAAAACAACTTTATGAGTACTTTAAGTTCTACCAAACGACTAGTAAATCTGAAAACGCAGTAATAGTTGGTATTGATGAAAATGCCATATCCATTGCTGCTGCTCTAGATATTGAACATCCTCAACGCTTTAAAATTAAAGGCTTTGTTTCTCCTATATCATCTAATAAAAGATTATTGATATTAGGAAAACCTGTAGTGAAGGTTAAAAATAAATTAAGTGAAGAGGTGATAAACCTAAATGCTACAGCAGTTATTCTCTCTGGAACTTCCCTTTCATCAAAAGAAAAATATAATCTTGTAGAAGACTGCTTAGAACACGATATTAAGGTATACAACTCACCTTTAGTGTTAGATTGGAGTGAAAACACTTCTGTCGCAAATCAAGTAAAAAACCTTCAAATTGAAGATTTATTAGAGCGAGAACCTATAGAATTACACAATAAAGAGAAATCACGACAACTCAATGGGAAAACCGTATTAGTGACTGGTGGTGCGGGATCTATAGGCAGTGAAATTGTAAGACAATTAGCAAATTATCAACCCAAACAAATTTTGGTTTTGGATCAAGCTGAAACTCCTTTACATAATTTACAGCTTGAACTATTGAGCAAGCATCCTACTCTTGATTTTAAATTTATAGTATGTGATGTTGCGAATAGGAATAGGTTAGGGACTTTTTTCAAAAAATATGCAATTGATGTACTTTATCATGCGGCCGCTTATAAGCACGTTCCTTTAATGGAAGAAAATTCACCTGAAGCCATTATTACCAATATCTACGGAACCAAAAACCTGGCAGATCTTGCTGTCATTTATAAAGTATCTCGGTTTGTAATGGTGTCAACGGATAAGGCTGTAAACCCAAGTAATGTAATGGGGGCTTCAAAAAGAGCTGCGGAAATGTATGTACAGTCTCGTAACTTTCACACTAATGGTAATGGAAACCTTTGTAAAACCAAATTTATAACAACTCGTTTTGGTAATGTACTGGGCTCTAACGGAAGTGTGGTTCCATTATTCAAAAAACAAATTGAAAAAGGAGGGCCAATCACTATAACGCACCCAGATATTATACGTTATTTCATGACCATTCCTGAAGCTTGTCAATTGGTTTTAGAAGCTGGTGCCATGGGTGAAGGAGGGGAGATTTTTATTTTTGATATGGGTGAGCCTGTAAAAATTATGGATCTTGCAACAAAAATGATAAAATTGGCGGGTTACATCCCTTATAATGATATTGATATAAAAATTACAGGTTTACGTCCAGGTGAAAAATTATATGAAGAATTAATTAGCCATACCAGTAAAGCGCTACCAACCCATCATGAAAAAATAATGATAGGAAAAGACAAAACCAAAGACTTTGATTTTGTGGATAAAAAAGTAACAAAAATAATAGAAGCTGCATTACGGTATGATGATAAAGATGTGGTTACCAAATTAAAAAAATTAGTACCTGAATTTATTAGTAAAAACTCAGAATTCGAATTATTAGATAAGACTGTCGTGATCAAAAAAAGCATAAAACAAGTTATTTTATAATTGATAGAGAGAACGCTAAACCCATGAATATTTTTTTTAAGAGTTCTTTTGTTTTGTTAGGAGTTTTATGGCATACTGTAGGTTTGGCACAAAAACTAGAAGTTGAATCGTCTTTCTCTGCTTCTGGTTATTTATCTACAGAAAATGAATTGCCCTTTTGGATGGTTGCCAATCATAATGGAGCTCTATCATCACAAACAGATGGTCTATTTCAAGTAGCTACAGAAGGAACGTATTTCCTTTCCGAAAACAACAAAGCCAGTTTTACAGCTGGAGCTAGTTTATACCTACGCAATGGAGTAGTGGAAGAAGATAGGGTTCAGCGTAATGAATTATACTTACAATTCGAAAACTCTTGGTTAAAAGCCACTGCGGGTGCAAAAAATCCTATGGATCGGTTTCAAGGACTTTCAGTTGTAAATGACAACTTCTTAATGTCTGGAAATGCTCGTGCTATATCTGGTATTTTGTTAGAAACGGCAAAACCAATTTCTTTATTAAAAAATATTAGTATAGAAGGGGGAATAGGACATTACGAGCTAAATGACGACCGTTTTGTTCGAGATGCGATGCTTCATTATAAAAAACTCTATGCGAATTGGAAAATTGACAATAAAAGTCAGCTTAGATTTGGGGTGGAACACTATGCGCAATGGGGCGGCACTTCACCTACCCGAGGAAAGCAGCCTTCAGATTTCAACGCTTTTATAGATATTTTTTTTGCCAAAGAGTCTAACGATGATACCGCTACAGTTGGAGATTCAATTAACGCTTTAGGAAATCATTTGGGTATTTATAATTTAGAATATATTCGTAAAATTGAAACTGGTGTTTTAAAATTTTACCACCAACATCCTTTTGAAGATGGCTCCGGCACCGCTCTTAAAAATTTCCCCGATGGTATTTGGGGGCTTTATTTTAAGCCAAACCGAGAAGACTATACCGGTTTTCTTGATGGTATTTTGGTGGAATATGTTCAAACAACCAATCAAAGTAAAAGTGCTTTTACAGAGGAAATAGGTGCCGACAATTACTTTAACAATGGTACGTATAATTCAGGATGGACTTATGAAGATAGGGTTATTGGATTACCATTTATTAATCCAATCTTACGAAAACAGACTAAGGGATTTTTTTTTAATAATCGAGTTCGGACAATTAATTTAGGTCTTTCAGCATCCTTAAAAAAGTGGTCTTTTCTTACAAAACATACCTATTCCGAAAATCTTGGTTCCTATTCAATACCTTTAGAAACCAAACAAAAGAGTTTTTATGGTAAGCTATCTACTTCTTATTCACTTGAAAAATACGGTACAGTATCTTTAATACTTGGATTTGATTATAGCAATCTGAAGCCTGAAAATTATGGGGCGGGACTTACATATAGCTATAGGTTTTAAATCGATACTGATTCTCCAAAGAGGGTTTTAAATAGAATCTTAAAATCTAGAAATAAACTATATTTTTCAATATATAACTTATTCAGTCTCACTTTTTCTGGCCATATCACTTTCTGGTTATAGCGTTCTGGATTTTTTTGATTAGCTAAGAGTTTTTCTTCATTTCGGAAAGCAAGCGTAGCTAATCCTGTAACCCCTGGCCGAACAGTAAGGATTATCCTGTCTTCTCCTTGTAATTGATCTGCAAACCCAGGTACATCGGGACGGGGACCAACTAAGCTCATATCTCCTTTTAGCACATTCCATAACTGCGGTAACTCATCTAATTTGGTATGGCGTAAAAGTCGGCCAAATTTGGTGATACGTGGATCATTAATAGTCGTTATTGTGGTGTTAATAGATGGATGGGTTTTCATAGTCTTTATTTTCCACATGGTAAAGGGATGACCATATTTACCTATACGAGTGCTTGAGTATAATCCAAATTTTTTAGTCGTAATTGAAATAATAGTAATAGCCAATACTAAAAAGAGGCAACTTACCAGTAAGGCTATAGCTGATAAAAAAAGATCAACAAACCGTTTTATAAAAATGTGAAAGTTAGACAATAGTTAATTTTTAATAATCTTTGCAGGATTCCCCACTACGGTTGCACCATCGGGAACGTTTTCGATAATTACTGCTCCCGCGCCGATGGTACACCATTTACCAATTTCAACACCCTGAATAACTTGAGCTCCAATTCCTATATGTGCCCCCTCTCTAACATTAACATCACCTGCTAAAGCAGCATTAGGAGAAATATGTACATAGTCTTCTAGCAAGCAATCATGCTCTACAATAGCACCGCTATTTATAATAACGTGGCTCTTTATTTGTGCATCAGCATTAATAACTACTCCTGCCATTACTACGGTACCATTTGCTATCACAGCTGAAGGTGATTTGATAACACTTGAGTGAATCATTGGTGGAGCTGTGGTGTGCTTAGTTTTTTCTACGATTTTCTTTCGAATTTTATTATTCCCTATAGTGAAAACTAAGGGAAACTCTTGAAGTTTTTCTTCACTCATAGAAGTTTTTACTTCAAGTTTTTTAAATAACTTTAGCGTCACGTCATCGTCAAATACATGACCTAACTCATATTCTCCTCTAGAAGCAATAATATCCATTACCACTTTCCCGTGACCACTTGCTCCATATATACTTATTTTTTTTTTCATTCTCAATTTTTAATTTGTTCCCTTAAAGGGTTGGATTGTGGCTTCTCCTTCTTGACTGACCCCTTCTGAAATCAAGACCTTTTTCACCGTTCGAAAAAGTATCTTCACATCTAATAAAAAGCTTTGGCGCTTTACATACCAAACATCATATTCAAACTTTTGTTCCCAAGAAATAGCATTCCGTCCATTTACCTGTGCCCAACCGGTTATGCCAGGTAAAACAAGATGTCTTTTTTTTTGTTGTGTATTGTACAGAGGTAAGTACTCTGGTAGGAGGGGACGAGGTCCTACAAGACTCATATCACCCTTAATAACATTTATGAGTTGAGGAATTTCATCCAATGATGTTTTTCTAACAAATTGTCCTATGGATGTTAACCGCTGTTTATCTGGTAATATCTTTCCATTACTATCAGTAGCATCAGTCATGGTTTTAAATTTAATAATTCTATATATTTTTTCTTTCTTACCTGGTCTCTTTTGAAAAAAGAAAGGTTTACCATTGTTGGCAATAAAAAGACTGATGGTTACAATTAAGAAAATTGGACTCAGAAACAACAAGCTAATAAAAGCTATTGAAAAATCAAAAAATGGTTTTATAATTTTAGTGTACATTTTTTATATTAATCGGTTAAAACCACTTATCAACTTTTAGATTGTTCGTTTATTACTTTTACAAATTCTTTACAAAGTATGGATTTATCATACTTTGTTTCTGCTAATTCCCTTGCTTTATTCCCTAATTTAAGTGCGAGACTTTTGTCTTTTTGCAATAATTTTATTTTTTCTACAAGTTCTTTAGGGTGATGAGGGTTTACATAAAATCCACATTTATTTTCCTCTACCATGGCTTTTGTCCAACCTGCAGAGTTTACGATAATTGGTTTTCCGGCTGATAATGAATCAAAGAGCTTGTTAGGAGAATTGGTGTATAAAATTGGCAGGTCTTTAAAGCTTACCACGGAAACATCACAAAAGTTAACGATTTCTGAAGTTTTATCCAATGGAAAACGCCCAAGGAAGTGTACATTTTTTAACTGGTTAAGACTACATTCTTTTTTTAAGTCGTGCTCGGTAGCACCTCCACCAATAAATATAAACTCAAAAGTTGGGTCATTATTTGCTAATTTGGCACTTTCTATAATAGTCATAGCTCCATTAGCTAGTCCCAAGGCTCCAAAGTGTACAACTTTAAAACTACCTTCTCTTAGTCCTAATGACTTTGTTAATTTCAAGTTTTTAGTTCTTGGCCAAAAAAGATCAATTTTTGCCATATTGGGAATCATAGATACTTTTTTAGCAGGGACATATTTCAAAACTCCATCGGCCATTCCAGGAGACAAAGCGACAATATGCTTTGCATTCTTATAAATTGTTTTCTCAAACCAAATGGCCATTTTTTGTAAAATTGGATTATTGAGTCCACCCATTTGAATGGGAACTTCTGGCCAAAGATCTCTGACCTCAAAAACAAAAGGAATTTGTTTAAACCATTTTAAGAGTAATGCAGGGAAACCTACTGTTAAAGGGGTAGATGTTGCTAATACCAAGTCTACGTTTTTAACCAAAAAACTTTGATAGGTAGATTTTATCATAAAACTAAGGAACGATTTCAGTCTTCCTGAGATACTCATCTTTTGATTGTAAGGAACTTTTAGATAGACTACATTAATATTATCAATAATTAGTTTTTCTATTTTTTTACTTATAGATGAACTTGTGGTTAGCATGGTAACAGTATGCCCCTCTTTAATTAACTCCTGAGCAATCCAGTAAGATCTTGTACCACCAGGCTCTTTAGGTGTTTTAAAATATTGATGTATATAAAGAATATGCATAAAATACTGTATTTATGAACCTATAGCGTAGATATTAAATCCGATATTTTTCAATTTATTTACATCTAAAATTTTTCTACCATCAAATACAAATGCTGGTTTTTTCATGTTTTTATATATTCTATTCCAATCGTAGTTTTTAAACTCATCCCATTCGGTTAAAATAGCTATGGCATGAACATCTTTACAAGCTTCATATGGGTCAGTTTTTATAGTCGCATATTTTTCATTATCTGATTCAGAGCGAGTATTTAAATAATTTAAATCGTTGTGAATCTGCTCCTTTTTTACTTTTGGATCGTAAATTACTAACTCTGCTTGTTCTTCAATCAATTTATCTGCTACATAAATAGCAGCAGATTCTCTGGTGTCGTTAGTATCTTTTTTAAAGGCCCACCCTAAAAATGCTATTTTTTTCCCAGATACCGTATTAAAGAGAGTCGTTACAATTTTGTTGGCAAATCGACTTTTTTGATGATCGTTCATGATAATCACTTGTTCCCAATAATTGGCTACACTCTCCAATCCGAAGGACTTCGCAATATAGACTAAGTTTAAGATATCTTTTTGAAAACAAGAACCTCCAAAGCCTACCGATGCTTGAAGAAACTTGGGGCCTATACGTGAGTCCATTCCTATTGCTTTTGCTACTTCGGTAACGTCAGCTCCGGTAACCTCACAAAGCTCAGACATAGCGTTTATTGAGGAAACTCGCTGTGCCAAAAAAGCATTGGCGGTCAATTTAGATAGTTCTGAAGACCAAACATTGGTGGTTAAAATATTATCTTTTTTCACCCAACTTGCATAAATATTGACTAAGCTTTCAATAGCTTTTTTACCTTTAGGAGATTCCTCGCCACCAATAAGAACGCGATCTGGATTTAAAAGATCTTGTATGGCAGTACCTTCAGCTAAAAACTCAGGATTCGACAATATTTGAAAATTAACACCATTACCCGTATTGTCTAGGATAGTTTTAATTGCTTGTGCCGTTCGCACGGGTAGGGTAGATTTTTCTACAACAATTTTGTCGTTTTTTGAAACCGCTGCAATTTGTCTGGCACATAATTCAACATACTTTAAATCTGCTGCCATGCCTTTTCCTTTTCCATATGTTTTAGTAGGAGTGTTTACCGAAATAAAAATCATATCAGCCTCTTCAATGGCTTTTTCAACTTCAGTGGAGAAAAATAGGTTTTTACTTCGTGTCCGTAATACTATTTCATGTAATCCTGGCTCATAAATTGGTAGTTCAGCATCGTTCTTATTATTCCAATCATCGATTCTATTTTGGTTAATATCAACGACTGTAACTTGTATGTTTGGGTTTTTGTCTGCAATCACCGACATCGTAGGTCCTCCAACATATCCAGCACCAATACAGCAGATTTTATAGGGCATATAATTTAATTTTAATTAATTCTAGAATTTTTTAATTTAGTGGTTAGAGGTTTTTATATTTGTTTAATACTTGCTTCTCTTTCTTATGTTTCGGCACAATATAGTAAACCTTGAGTTAAAATCTATACCTTTGTGGAATCGATATAGATTAAGATTATGCTCTTTGAACTAATAATTCTAAGTTTGAAAAAGTTGATTAAGTAGTTTAATGTTTTTTTCAATTTGAAATAAATTTCTAGATACTGTAAAACAATTTTCAGCAATTTGAAGATATTTGACTTTATCTGATGCAAGGTAATTTAATTTTTGTGATATTAAGTTAAAATCATTATAACAAAAATATCCTAAATTATATTTAGTAATTACCTCATCGGGATTAGAATTTAATGATATAACTGGGACCCCGCGCAACCAAGATTGAATGAATACATTTGAAAAACCTTCTGTTAAACTGGTATTTATTATCAAGTTACTTTCACTTATATTTTTATTGACATATTCATTACTCTGCTCTCCATGATAATTAAGATTATTCATAGCTTGTATTTTTTTTAGTAATTTAACCCCATAGGGACTATTTGTTTCAATTCTTCCAATAATATGGAAAGAAAAGTTTTTACGATTATTATATGAATTTGCAAGTTTTAAGAATAATTCCATTCTTTTGACAGGGCGACCGCTACCAATCCAAAGAATTTGAAACTTTTTTGAGTTTTTCTTTTTATAATATGCTTTGAATGACAAATTGGCATTATAGGGATGCATATTGTATACTTTTTGAATTGGCCTTATACCTTGCTTTTCCAAAAGTTTTTTTTGAAAACTTGTTTGAACAATAAAGTTACAATGCACATTTTTTTTAACTTTATTGAGCATCCACTTTCTTACTGTTGTAGTCAAACTCAATTGGTTTAACTGCAATGAATAGTTATCGGCAACATGTATAAAATAAGGTATTTTTTTGTTTTTAGAATATTTTGATAGGTGGTATGAAAAAGAATTTAATATACGTTGATAAATTATATCTGGTTTTTCTTTTTCTAGAATACGAGAAATTGTTTGCGCCACTGGAAAATATAATAGTTTTCTATTATAAGAAGGGTAAGGGGTAATAGAATATATTTTATAACCATCAATTACATTAACTGTGTTAGGATACACTCCTTCATAAGCTATAAAAAAAATATCATACTTTTGTTTTAAATGATCTGCAATAATTCTACATTGATATTCTGCCCCACCTTTGGCAAAAGGATAGAAACCTGTCTCTTATACACATCTGACGCTGCCGACGACTCCTTACGTGTAGA
>OJEO01000482.1_pt1 | contig 14444 bp, 14 predicted proteins | sample 1593621 | NCBI WGS metagenome assembly OJEO01 (sample SAMN05416875, study PRJEB24817) | seawater metagenome | isolation source: Sea water | place: Canada:Atlantic | collected 2013-11
AGAGGTCTCGTGGGCTCGGAGATGTGTATAAGAGACAGGTCCGTGAGCTAATCGCGGCGGTGGCCGCGAGCCTTGGTGGGCTGCTGACGGTGATTAGTGTTGTGGTCATGGTTGCTGCGCCCCTCATCGCTGTACCAATTGCCTACGGATTCACAGACAACCCTGCGAAGTTCGACCTGTTTGTGGAGATGCTGCGAATAACCTTTCCCTACCTTCTGCTGATTTCGCTAACCGCCCTTTGCGGTGCGGTACTCAATAGTTACGGGCGCTTCGCGGCGCCCGCAGTAACGCCTGCGCTTCTCAATATTTGCTTGATTGGCAGTGCCTTTTTGCTCGCACCTTACCTGCATACGCCAGAACTGGCGCTCGCGTGGGGCGTGCTCATCGCAGGCATCGCGCAGCTCCTATTTCAGTTGCCGTTTTTGCTGCAGATGCGCCTTTTGCCGGTCCCCAAGCATAGCCCGGGTCACGAGGGTGTTGCGCGGATCAAAAAACTGATGCTACCTGCGCTTTTTGGTGTATCGGTCAATCAGATCAATTTGTTGCTCGACTCATTTATTGCGTCGCTGCTGGTTACAGGCAGCGTCTCGTGGTTGTATTTTTCGGACCGCTTGATGGAGTTACCACTCGGTATATTCGGTGTCGCTCTCGCGATTGTGGTGCTGCCAAGCCTTTCACGCTCCCACGCTGACAAGTCTCCAGAGCAGTTTAGTGACACTATCGATTGGGCGCTGCGGCTTGTTTTCCTTGTTGCATTGCCTGCAACGCTAGCCTTGGTATTACTCGCAAAACCTCTGCTTATTACGCTGTTTTTTAATGAAAACTTTACTGTAGTCGATGTGCAGCAAGCATCGGCTAGCCTCCAGGCTTATGCTGTGGGGCTGCTTGGTTTTATGTCAGTCAAAATTTTCGCGCCGGGCTTTTATGCACGACAAGACACGCGAACGCCCGTGCGTATTGGTGTGATCGCAATGGCGGTGAACATGGTGCTCAACGTCGTTTTTTATTGGCAGGGCTATGGCCATGTAGGTTTGGCAACAGCCACGAGTATTGCCGCCTGCGTGAATGCCGGGCTGCTCTTACGCGGACTAATTAGAGAGGGCGCGTTTAGCTTCGCCGGCGGCTGGGGAGTTTGGGGGCTGCGGCTGTTGCTCGCGAATACCTGCATGGGGCTGTTTCTCTATTTTAGGGCAGGGGAATGGGCTCAATGGCTTAGCTGGAGTGTTAGCGAACAGATTCTCGAAATGGCGATTTTAGTCTGCGGTGGCATAGCGCTCTATGTTGGAATTTTGTTTGCGGCGGGCCTACGTTGGCGCGAGGTTTACCGCTAATGGCATCGCGCTTTACTCGGCGGGTTTATATCGGGGACACCCCGGCTGAGGCATGGCATATTCGCAATGTGTTAGACCAGCATGGCATCGCCGCCCAGCTGCGTAACGAGACGCTGTTTGGTGCGACCGGCGAAATACCAGTATTGGAATCGTTGCCTGAGGTGTGGGTAAGCGAGGGTAATTCAGCCGCGGCAGAGGCCCTGATTAAAGAAATTCGCAGCGCGCCGGTGCACAGTGACGACTGGCAGTGTGGCGATTGCCATGAGCTAGTTGAGAGCGTATTCGCAGTCTGCTGGCGCTGCGGCGCGCCAGCGGGTGACAGCGTTTAGGCGCGCGACATGAATTTGCCAGTGACGGTGTTTACCTTAATCGTCTCGCCCACTGACAGGTATTCGGGCACCTGAACCTCGAGCCCCGTCGACAGCCGCGCAGTCTTGCTGCGATTGGTGGCCGACGAGCCTGTTACAGCCGGAGGGGTGTCCTCTACTACCAGGTTTACCGACTGCGGTAATTCGATACCTAATAGCAACCCATCCATTAATAGCGCGACGATGTCTTCTTGCTGTTCGACTAAATACTCGCTCTGACCTTCGAGTGAATCGGCATCGACCGTGTATTGGCTATAGTCTTCAAGATTCATAAAAACAAAGCTTTCGCCGTCTTTGTAAGAATACTGAACACGGACGCGCTGACAGTCGGCCTCTTTTAAATGGTCATCACCTTTCAGTGACAGGTCGAGCTTTTGGCGCGTCTTGAGATTGTTAAAGCGCACTTTATAGAGGGTGGTTGCACCCCGGGAGGAAGGGCTTTTGCTTTCGAATTGCCTAACGACATGGGGAATGCCTTCAATGTCGACGATCATTCCGCGTTTCAGTTCGCTGGCTTTAGGCATTCTAAGGTTCCTGTCTAGGTGGCTTTTCTGTCCGCTAAGGACAGTTAGATTAGCGCCGCGATGTCGACACTGAGCATGCCGAATTCGAGCAGCGCAAAGGTACAGAATGCGCCTCCGACTGTAAACACTCGCCGAGGGGGAGAGCCTGCGCCTCTGTGGTAGATAGGCTTTGATTCTTAGCCTCTTTGAGTTCGCCGTTGAGTTCGCGCATAATTGCGCCTCGCCGAAAAATTGAGAATACCAACATGGTTGAACGCGTTAAGGAAATAGACGACTTGCACATCATCCGACACGAGGAGCTTGTGACGCCTCAGCAGCTCAAGGCAGAGCTGGTACTCGAGGGTGCTGCGCTTGAGACCGTGCTTGCGGGGCATCGCGCTGTGAAGGCCGTATTGGATCGTGAAGATCCGCGTCTCATCGTGGTGGTCGGGCCGTGCTCGATACATAATCCTGAAGAGGCGCTGGCCTATGCGCGCAAGCTCAAGCCTATCGCCGACGAATTGGCAGGCAGTCTACTCATTGTCATGCGCGTCTATTTTGAGAAGCCGCGCACCTCGGTTGGCTGGGAAGGGTTGATCTATGATCCTCATCTGGACGGCAGCCATCGTATCGATCACGGCTTGAAAATCGGCCGCAGACTTATGCTCGACATCGCAGACATTGGCTTACCGATCGGTATCGAAGCGCTAGACCTGATCACCCCGCAGTATTTACAAGACCTCGTTACGTGGACAGCTGTTGGCGCGCGCACTACGGAGTCTCCGACACACCGTAAACTTGCAAGCGGCATTTCTTCGGCAGTAGGTTTTAAGAACAATATTGATGGCAGCCTCACGGTCGCAGTCAACGCGATCCGATCGGCGGCGGCTAATAACAGTTTTATCAGTGTTACCGACGAAGGCAAGGTGGCGCATTTCCGCACAGACGGTAACCCTCACTGTCACGTGATTCTTCGCGGCGGAAAAGAGCCCAATTACGATCGCGAAAGTGTCGCGGCTTGCGAGACCGAGCTGCAAAAGGCGGGGTTGGTTGATAATCTCATGATCGACTGCAGTCACGGCAATTCTCGCAAGGATCCGCAAAATCAGATACCGGTGCTGCGCGATATTGCCGAGCAGATTGCCGAAGGCAATAAGTCGATAATTGGGGTGATGCTCGAGAGTAATCTCGAGGCGGGCAATCAGCCGATACCTGATGATCTGACCGACTTAAAACCGGGTGTATCGATTACCGATGCGTGTATCGATTGGGAGACGACTGAGTCGCTGCTCAGAGAGTTTGCGGCAAGCGTTGCACCGGCGCTAAAAACGCGGAAGTAATCGCGCGAGGCGAAGCGATTGCACAGGCCTTTTTTAATGGCCTGTGCAATCAATGTCGAACTAGCCTTTAATTACAGCTGCGAGGCTGTCGGCTAGGTATTCAACATTGGCGTCGTTTATTCCAGCGACATTGATGCGGCTCGAGTCGACAAGATAGATGCTGTAGTCGCGCACGAGCGTCTGTACTTGCTCGACATTGACTCCCAAGAAAGAAAACATTCCCTTCTCGTTCTGAATAAAACCAAAGTCGCGGTCGATGCCGGCTTTGCGCGTTTGTTCTACCAGCTTTGCGCGTAAACCATTGATGCGATCGCGCATCCCTGTGAGCTCAGCATCCCACTCGCTGCGAAGGGCAGGGTTGTTGAGAATAAGCTGCACGACTTCGGCGCCGTGATCGGGCGGCATCGAGTACATGGCGCGTGCTGAGGCGGCGATTAAGGTTGTTGCAGTCGCTGTCTGAGTGTCGGTTTCACAAATCAACGTCATGGCGCCCGTGCGCTCGCGGTAGAGACCAAAGTTCTTTGAGCACGAGCTTACCAAGACGAGTTCTGGCAAGGATTCAGCCATGAGGCGTGTGCCGACCATGTCCTCTTCGAGGCCATCGCCGAGGCCCTGATAGGCGAGATCAATAAAGACAGTGAAGCCCTGTTCGAGGGCTACGTCGCGCACCGCCTGCCACTGAGCAAGGGTGAGGTCGGCGCCGCAGGGGTTATGACAGCAGCCGTGGAGCAGAACGATGTCACCCTTAGGCACAGTTTTGAGGCAGTCGAGCATTTCATCAAAACGGACGCTGTGCGTGGTGTAGTCGTAGTAAGGGTATTTGCTAATTTTGAGGCCGGCGGTGGTCATAAGCGGAATATGGTTTGCCCACGTCGGATCACTCACCCACACGGTTGCATCGGCGTTCGCCTGCTTTAAAAATTCCGCGGCTAGTCTTAGTCCGCCACACCCTCCGGGCGCCTGCACGGTGACTCGGCGCTTACCAAGGCTTGTGTTTAATGTTTTTCCGAAAAGAAGTTCGGCGACCGCCTCGTTGTATTCGGGAGAACCAGTTGGGCCTACGTATTTCTTACTCATCTGTGTTGTGAGTATGTGCTGCTCAGCTTTTTTGACCGCGGTCATGACAGGTGTATCGCCATTCTCGTCTTTGTAAATGCCGATGCCTAAATCGATTTTGTTTGGGTTCGTGTCTGCGCGATATTCGGCGACTAGGCGGAGAATAGGATCTGCGGGTAGGGCACTGAGAGACTGAAACATGATTATTTCTCTGAAAGTGATGTATCGGTTAGCTATCTGGGTTCGGTTTAGCGGGCTTGATGCGCCTTTAATGTGTTTTGCAATAGCGACGCGCGCGTCATCGGGCCGACGCCTCCTGTCACGTAGGTTATATACGAACACTTGTCTTTTACCTTGTCGAAGTCGACATCGCCAACATTTCTAAAGCCGTTCTTCTTAGTGGCATCGGGCACACGCGTTTGGCCTACGTCGATCACAACTGCGCCTTGCTTCACCATGTCGGCAGTGACAAATTCGGTTTTGCCGATTGCAACAATGAGAATGTCGGCGCTGAGGCAGAGCTCTTTTAGATTTTTGGTTCGACTATGAGCGATGGTCACCGTCGCGTTGCCTGGGTTCGTATTGCGCGACATGAGCACGGCCATCGGTGTGCCAACGATATTGCTGCGGCCTAACACCACACAGTGTTTACCTTCTGTTTCGATTTTATAGCGCGCCAGTAATTCCATAATGCCGTTTGGCGTTGCCGAGATGTAGGTCGGTAGCCCAAGGTTTAGCTTGCCGACGCTGACCGGACTAAATCCATCGACGTCTTTCTTAGCATCGATAGCAAGGATAATTTTGTTCTCGTCTATGTGTTTCGGTAGGGGCAACTGAACAATAAATCCGTCTATGCCGTCGTCTGCATTGAGTTCGGCGACCTTGGCGAGCAGGTCTTCTTCGGACACCGTATCGGGTAACCTAATAGTCGTCGACTCGAAGCCTACCTGGGCGCAGTCTTTCACCTTAAAGGCGACGTAATTTTCTGAGGCGCCGTCGTTGCCGACGAGCACTGCCGCGAGGTGTGGCGCCCGCTGACCATCGGCCTTTAGTGCGTCAACCTTCTGCGTAATTTCTTGGCGAATTTGTTCAGAACAAAGATTGCCGTCGAGTAGCTGCATGAGGGTTGTCCGTAGTGTTCAGTTTTTTAGAGGGCGAGAGTTGGCGCCATGTGGCCCAACGCTTGGGCGCCCTATGATAAACGAGGCGCGTATTTGTCTCAATAAGCGCGGCCAACTTAGGCAGCAACGCGCAGAGGCTAGCGAGTTGGCTTGCCACTGCGTATCATAAGCGGATTAGGGCAAATGAAAAACGTGTGATTCGGACTCGAAGGCCGCTTCGCTAGTGAAACTCAGAGGGGCAGGCAGGGATGGAACTCGCACTCGCAGCAGTGGTTATCGTTATTGGGTCCTATGTGCAGAGCAGCATTGGCTTCGGGCTCGCTATTATATCCGCGCCATTGCTATTTATTATCGATCCGCTCTATGTGCCTGGTCCTGTGACTGTGTGTGCACTCACGCTGTCCCTCGCCAATACCTACCACCACCGCAAAGCGGTCTCTCTTAAAGGCCTTCAATACGCGATTATAGGGCGTATTCCGGGGACGATCGCGGGTGGTTTTTTGCTGCTATGGATCTCCCATGACGCGCTCGCGCTGTGGCTTGGCCTCTCGGTTTTGGTCGCTGTGGGGTTAAGTTTAAGTAGTATCGTGATTCGTCCGAGTAATCCAGCAATGGTGACCGCAGGCTTTCTCTCTGGGTTTATGGGCACCAGCTCTGCCATTGGCGGGCCGCCTATGGCGCTAGTTATGCAGCATGAGGGTAACGACTTTATCAGGGCCAATCTTGCCGCGTTCTTCATTGTGAGCTGCATCATGTCGCTGCTGATGCTCGCCTCTATAGATCGGTTTGGCAGCGCCGAAGCCTTGGTGTCCTTGCCTCTGCTGCCGGCTACCTTGGTGGGCTATTGGCTGGCCAAGAAAACAATGCACAGGATATCGCATCGCAAGCTCAGGCTTTTTAGCCTTACTCTGTGCGCATTAGCGGGCACCTGCTCGATTCTGTCGGTTTGGCTCTAGGGGCTTTTTTAGGGGTTTTTGAGGGCTCGTAATAGCACCGAAGGCTCTTAGTGATGCGCTTTCTTCAAGGAAAAGAAGGCCAGATAGGATTCGAGCGGACGGCTGTTTCGCCGTCACGGTCTATCAGTTAGACTCGACATTCCTAGGCAGTTAACTAGGTTTCGCTCACGGGCATAGATTTGCTCGTTGCCGATATACGTTTGCAACGTCTAATTATTCAGAGGAAATCTCAATGTCATACTCAATTTCGAAGAAAATCACTCAAACAGTGGCGAGTCTTTCGCTTGTTGCATTTTTCGCCTCGGTTTCACAAGTCGCGCTTGCCGACGATTCTGCCGCTGTAAAAACCATTGCGGGCGTGCTCGTTGGCCTCAACCATTTCCCTTCAGCTGATGATAAGGCTGCACTCGCCGCGATCGCAGCTGACGATGCGCATGGAATGGCCGTTAGAGCGCTTGCCAATGCTGTAGCGAATATTCAGCACGCAGCGACCGCAGAAGACAAGGCAGCAATGGAGCAGATAGTCGCGAGTGACATGGCCGATATGCAGTCGAAATCACTGGCGCAGATCGTACTCGGCATTAACCATATGCCAAGCGCCGAAGCGAAAGCGTCACTGCAGGCATTGCTCTAAGCGAACGATCGTTTGTGAATAGTCTTTCAGCTCAAGCCGAAACGCGGTCTATCGAGGTGCCCTGCTGGCCGCAGGCACTTACGATGGAGGCGTTTCGCGCTGCCTGGCCCTTCGAGGGAGAGGCGTTTTGGCAAACTGTTTTTGAGATGCATAGCGATAAAATGCAGATCAAAAATCCCCGCGTTGCCATTGTCAATCTTGAGAAAATCTTTACCGCTACCTTTGCCCTCACGACCGAGAAGGGCTTTCAGGCGATGAGCCTTCGCGATCTCAGTAGCGAAGCCCAAATAAGCATGGGTGGCCTGTATTCCTATATTGGCAGCAAAGAGGATTTGGCGTCGGTTATTGAGGGAGTGCTTCGCGCGTGCATCGATAAAGTGGTCGCTGGTCTTAACAGTGCGAACCTTGAACCGGTTGATTTTCTGCGCACCCTAATTTTCAGCGAAGTCTACATGGTCGAGTTATTGAGGCCGTGGTATCAGTTTTGTTTTATGGAAGTAAAAGGCCTGCCACGTGAGCAGCAGCAGCAGACTCTCGAGCTCGAACTGCGCTTTGAAGAGTCGCTTGTTGAGGTGTTTGAAAAAGGCACGGCGAGTGGCGTTTTTCAGTGTAAAACGCCGAAGCTTTTGGCTTCTCAGGTGACGGCTCAACTTGAGCAATGGCACTTGAAGCAGTGGAAATTTAAACTACGCGGCGTGAGCAATGATGACTACGCGCAGTTTATTTTCGACAATTTAATGCGCTGTCTGCACTGCGCTAGCGCGTGACGTAAGCGGTGCGTGGATAGTAGGTTAAGAGTTCGCCGGTACGAGTCCTTTTTTGTCTGCATAAAACTCGCGTATTTTGTTCAGATCGGCCTCCATGTCACCGGTAGGCTGAAAGAAGTCAGCAAGTCCTGCCTGTTTGTTTTCGCCATCGACATACCCCATTAAAATCGGCACATTAGCGTTGCGCGCTATGTGATAAAAACCGGTCTTCCAGGCTTTGACCTTGCTGCGTGTGCCTTCTGGCGGAACCAACACAACCACCTCGGGGTTTTCGCGATAAAGACGGACCGTGTCATTCACAACGTTATGCGATTTGCTGCGATTGATCGGAATGCCGCCTAGGTATTTCATTAGCCACCCTGCGCCGAAAGGGAATAGGGTGTGTTTTCCCATCCAATAGACTCGCAAGCGAAGCTTAAGGACCACCATAAGCATCAAAGGAAAGTCCCAGTTGCTTGTGTGTGGCGCCCCTATCAGCACAAACCTCCCATTTTTTTGTTCGTCTCCAACGGCCTCCCAGCCGATTAATTTAAGGCCAATTATCGAGACCAGTCTGAGGAGTGGTGTGAGGAGAGGTGTTGAGAATACTGTCATACGCATAGCGGGTTTATTCCTAAATGAGGTGCTCGATTTTCACAGAAATGGCTGTTGCAACGCTTAATCGAGGCCCCATGTCGTAAGGTGATCTTCAGAGGTGTGTGCCACCAAACCCTTCAGAGGGCCGCAGGGAGTGCCGAGATAAAGAAAGCCGACAATTTTCTCATGTGCAGCGACTCCCAAACCCGCTCTAACGGTTTCATGGTAAGCCTTTGAACCGGTTCTCCACATCGAGCCGAGCCCCTGCGCATACGCGGCAAGCGACATACACTGCACTGCCGCTGCAGTCGAATACTCTTGCTCAATACTCGGTACTTTGGGGTGATCTTGAAGAGTGGCTATCGCGACTATTATTGTCGGCGCACGCAGAGGTTTGTTAAGAATTTTTTCTCGTTGTTCGGGGCTTAAGTCGACCCCGTCGGCAAGTTCAGCTGCAACAAAAAGCTCGCCTAACTTGGTTAACGATTGCTCCTGCAATAATAGAAATCTTGACGGGCGTAGCAGGGCATGATCGGCGGCACGTAATGCCGATTGGATAATTGCATCGAGCTGTTCCGCAGAGGGTGCGGGTGTCGTGAGTCGAGGACTTGAGCGCCGAGTGGTCAGGGCTTCGAGTGCGTCCATAAGTGGGTTCCTAAAACTTTTTCTGATGGGTTGCAGCTTACTGGATTTGATCGACTTCGCGTACCCCTCAGCGCGAATCATTTTTACGCCATAGGCGAATAGCCATAAAATTTGCAGGGAATAACGCGTGATAAAACAATGAATTGTCATTATAGAGTGGTTCAAATGCCGTGATACTGTCACATTTTTGATGGTATACTTTTCTCGCAAAGTGACGACACAGTGCAGTAAGCAATTGTGACTTCCCTCACTCGGCACGCGGCCGCTTTAGGCGATCATAAGCAATGCAGGTTAGCCACTGGTCTCACTCGCATTTTCCAGCGTAGGATCGGACATTGGGCGCTAATAAAGTGATTGCTTTTAACGAGGCAAAGCTGCGAAATTTTCTCAAAAAAATAGGATTGCTCTAGTTATGAATTCGAAGGCAGACGTCATCGCAATAAGCACCGAACGTGCGCCGTACCCGCAAGCCAAATCTCGTTGGTTTGGGAGCGTGAAGCGTGAGCGACTGCGTCTCGTGTTCGCCTTCTATTCGCCGGATGGCAATGAGATCGCAATGCCTATCGCGAGTATGTCTGCCTATCTCAAGCGCGACTTTCCTTGGGTCGATGTTATCAACGAGCCGATCTTGATTCTCCGCGATGAAGAGCAATACTCGCCAACCAATTACGCCAAAATGATAGAGGCGCATGACGCTGACGTTATCGCCTTCTCGGTAATGAGCCCGCACTGGTATCCGATGGAGCCTTACTTCGAAGAGCTCAAAAACCTTCTGCCTAACCTACCTATTGTCATCGGTGGTTATCAGGCGATGCTGTCTCAGCAGCAGACGATCGAAAACCCTAATGTTGACTACATTTGCACTGGCGATGGCGAATACGCGATAGGTAACGTGGTCCAGCACTTGAAGGGCACAAAAGACGGTCACGCTGATGGCATGTGGGAAAAGCTACTCGACGGTGAGGTTTATGAATCAGAGCCACATCAAATAGGCGATCTCGCATCGCTGCCATTCCCAGACTACGAAGTATTTGCAAAGGAAGACGGCTTTAAAGATGTGAATTCATCCATCTTCGGCCCGAAGGGCAAGCTAGTGCTGCCAGTTATGACCGGCCGTGGCTGCCCTTACCGCTGCACATACTGCTGCAACACGCCAATTCTCGAGGGCTGGAAAACTAAGAAAACCTTCCTACGAAAATATGACCCACAGGACATGGTCGACGAATTAGTTCGCCTCCGGGATAAATTTAACGTTGGCTATTTCGAGTTCTGGGATGAGCTGTTCTTGTCGAACCTGAAATTTGTACGAGCCTTCTTTGCGCTCTACAAAGAACAGCTTGGGTTGCCGTTCTCTATCAACTCACGCGTTGAGGTGATGAACGAGGAGTTTTGTAAGACGGCTGCCGAGGCTGGATGCCATACGATTTGGTTTGGGATCGAAAGTGGCGACGAAGAGTTCCGCGCAAAAATGTTAGGCCGCAAGATGACGAATGAGCAGGTCATCGCAGCCGCTGAGAATTGCAAAAAAGCGGGAATTAACCGCCTGACATTTAATATCGTTGGCGCGCCATTAGAGACCGCGGAAAATATGCGGCAGACCCTCGAGTTAAATCGACTCATCGCCCCCGAGCACTTTTTCTTCTTTCCGTATATTCCGCTACGTGGAACGCCGCTTTATAACATAGCCAAAGAAGAAGGCCTGCTGTTAGAGAATAAGCGCAATCTGCATTACCTATCAGCTGCGAATGACAAGCAGTTCACGCTCAATATGAAAGAGCGCCCTGAGTTACTGACAGCCGAGGATTACGATCAGATCTGCAAAGAGATGCTTGCCTTCCAAGAGGCGAACAATCGCCTAAGCTATTCGGATGAAGAGACCGGCGAGACTTCGCCGATGACGGTCGAGGACAAGAGTTTCTCGCTCGTGGAAGATCCTGCGCCTCAGGTTAACGCTGAGCCTAACGTTGACTTAGCGCCTGTCGCAGACGACTCTGTGCAACAATTTACGCCTCCTGCGTCGCATATTCCGGCCGCAGAAAAGGCGTCATTGCTAGACGGCGTGAAGGGCTTTTTCCGCAGCTAGCGCGCGCTTGACCGTTACCCAGCTGATTATCGCCATGAGGCTGTTGGCAAAGACGGCGCCGCCGAAAAAGCCTGGCACGCCGAAAAACCTGCTGCCTAGATAAGCGCACGGAACGTAGAGCACAAAGAACCGAGCGACGCTTAGATAGAGCGCCGTCATTGGGCGATGCATGGCATTGAGTGACGAGTTACTCAGAATAATAATGCCCTGCATGCCGTATCCAATCGGTAGAATCCAAATAAAGAGGCGCAGTGTCTCGAGTACCTCTGGGTCTGATGTGAAGACCCTCGCTATCCATGGTGCAGCCAGCACTAGCAAGAGATAGACGGCAAGCTGCCATATCATGATGAAGCGAAGGCTCATGCTATAGGCTTCTTTAATCCTGTCTAAACGACCCGCGCCATAATTTTGGCTAATAAGCGGCGGCAAAGTCGATGACATCGCAAGTATTAGCAATGTCGCTATAGGCTCGAGCCTTGCACCTACCCCAAAGGCTGCGACGACACTGGTTCCAAATCCTGCTGCAATCGCTGTCATCGTGCCCATTGCGAGTGGCGTCATCATGTTGGCGCCCGCAGCTGGCAGTCCTATCCTTAGCATTTCACGTGATGAGCTTATCAATATTTGCCGACTCGGAAGGCGAGTGGTAATCAGCCGGTGTTTAATAGCAAGGTGATAAAAGAGATAACCATAGCCAACTGTCCAGGCGGCAAGGGTTGCGATTGCTGCGCCTTTAATACCCATCGCAGGGACAGGTCCGTAACCGAAGATGAGCAGAGGGTCGAGGAGGGCGTTAATTAGTCCAGATCCTGCCATGATAATGCTCGGCGTTTTCGAATCGCCATGGGCGCGGAGGATGCTGTTCGCGGTCATTAAGCCGACCAAAAGCACGCTGCCTGGAAACCAAATGCTCATATAGTCGTGAATAAGCGCAATGAGACCTGTATCAGCGCCCATCAGGGCAAAAAGGGGCTCCATGAAAAACCAGCAGGCTGCTATGAGCACCGCAGCGAAAAGCAGCGCAACGTAGTTGATGACCGTCGAGCTTTCTTTCGCGCGCTCGAGATCTTCGCGGCCAATGTATTTGGCGACGACAGCTGAGGCTCCAATGCCGAGGCCGATCGCGAGGCTCATGATGGTGAAGGTGACGGGGAAGGTGAAGCTGATAGCCGTGAGCTCGGCGGTACCAAGCAAGCTAACGAAAAATGTGTCTACAAGGCTAAACGTAAACATCATGAACATGCCGACGATCATCGGCAAAGTCATACGGATTAGTGAGGCCTTGATCGAGCCCTCAATGAGGCTGTGTTTTTTTTGTTGGGTAGGCGTCTCAGTGCGCTGGCTAGTATTCGATGACTCGTTTGACATAGCGCGCCTACCCCGTGTGATTGCTATTGAAAGCGGTTATTTCTTAGCCTGACGTAGCTTAACCATCTGCTTAAGAATTTTAGGGTTGGCAAATAAGAGTTCTTGAGCGCTTGAGTAATCTGGGCTTGCGAGCTCAGAGCCGATTAAGCCGCCTGCCTCTTTAAGTATTAAAGCGGCTGCATCGATTGAGTGACCAGCTCCCGCATCGTTGGGCGCCCAGCCGCCCTGAAGTCGATCTGCGGCGGTACTCAAGATATCTAAGGCTGTACAGCCTGAGATCCGCACGCGAGCGCCGGCAGCAACGACAGCGCGCTGCAAATCAAGCAGCGTCTCAATATCATCTGCCTCGCCGTTAAGCCCAACGAGCGCGCCAGCGACAAGCTCTGTCTCACGACCGACGCGGAGTCGTCGAGAATTCAGTTGGGCGCCACCACCACGAGAGGCGACAAATTCTTCGTTTGTCATCGGGCAGATAACAGCTGCGTGTTGAATTACGCCGTCTACTTTGCAGGCAAGCGACACAGCAAATTGAGTGTAGCCGCGCGCGAAATTACGATTGCCAATGAGGGGGTCTATAAGCCAGACGATGTCTTTTCGCGCGCCGGCACGGAGGCCAGTTGCGCGTGAATCGATGCTGTGATCGGGGTAGGCTTTGAGTAGGTGGTATTGCAGCGTCTTGTCGGAATCGAGGTCCATCGACGTTAGAAACGAATCGGGCTCGTCGTTAATCACTTTAATTCGATCAAGTCTATCGCTGCTGTGGGCTATCGCCTCGGCGGCATCACGCGCTGCTTTCAGCGCAATATTTATCATTGGGTGCATTAAACCGGTCCTATCAACGTGGTCCCTGCGTGCGCAGTTTTTCGGGCCGATTTACGAGAAATAAACTCGATGGATAGGCGCGCGAGGCGAAAGCAGAAAAAGTAAAGAGCGAGAGAGCCGCCGAATCTAGGCTGCGATAAGAGGTCTCCAATGGCACGATGATAACAGAAGAGTGGTGATGCGATGAATTTGTTTATCGATATCCCCGCGTTATTTGGCTAGTCGATCACTGCGTGCATACTGCTATAATACGAAATTACTGCATTTTCCCGAGGAATCCTCCACTTGAACATTGAGAAAAAGCCCTCTGCTGCCGAATGGATGCCAGCATTAGATCCAAGCCAAATAGCGGTGGTGCTCGTTAATACCTCGCATCCTGGCAACATTGGCGCTACTGCTCGGGCTATGAAAAACATGGGGCTTACACAGTTAATCCTCGTTGATCCCGAGGATTTTCCTAGCGGTGCGGCTACCGCACGAGCTGTCTCTGCGGTCGATATACTCGAGAACGCGCGTGTTGTCAGCACGCTCGAAGAGGCGGTTGCCGATAGCGGTCTCATTATTGGCACTAGTGCTCGGTCGAGAAAGCTGCCCTGGCCCATGCTCGACGGCGAAAGCTGCGCCGATAAGGTCTTTCTAGAACACAAGACCAACAAAGTTGCCCTAGTATTTGGTCGCGAAGATTCGGGCCTGAATAACGAGGAGCTGCAACTCTGTCAGTACCACGTTCAGATACCAACCTCGCCCGAATGCAGTTCGCTTAATTTGTCGGCGGCGGTGATGGTTATTACGTATGAACTAGCAAAGCGGGCACGCCACCGAGCTGTCTCTTATACACATCTGACGCTGCCGACGACTCCTTACGTGTAGATCT
>OJEO01000485.1_pt1 | contig 14390 bp, 10 predicted proteins | sample 1593621 | NCBI WGS metagenome assembly OJEO01 (sample SAMN05416875, study PRJEB24817) | seawater metagenome | isolation source: Sea water | place: Canada:Atlantic | collected 2013-11
TCTCTTAACTTCGCTGCTTCTTCGTATTTTTGCTTTTTTACTACTGAATTTTTAAGCTCTCTTACTTCTTCAAGTTTCGCTTCAATTTTCAATATTTTATCTGGCACATTAATATTTGTTATATGTACTCTTGAGCCTGCTTCATCTAAAGCATCTATCGCTTTGTCTGGAAGGAAACGCTCGGTCATATACCTATTTGTCAATTTTACACAAGCTTCTAAAGCTGCATCGGTATAATCAACATTATGATGACTCTCATATTTATCTTTGATGTTTTGCAATATTTCTAACGTTTCTTCAATGTTTGTAGGCTCTACAATTACTTTTTGAAAACGTCGCTCTAACGCACCATCTTTTTCAATATGCTGACGATATTCGTCTAAGGTTGTAGCACCAATACATTGAATTTCTCCACGTGCTAAGGCTGGTTTAAACATATTGGAAGCATCTAATGAACCTGTTGCTCCTCCAGCACCAACAATGGTATGGATTTCATCAATGAAAAGAATAATATCATCATTCTTTTCTAGCTCGTTCATTACAGCTTTCATACGTTCTTCAAACTGGCCACGGTATTTTGTACCAGCGACTAAGCTTGCTAAATCGAGTGTAACCACTCGTTTATCGTATAAAATTCGAGAAACTTTTCGTTGAATAATACGAAGTGCCAACCCTTCGGCAATGGCACTTTTACCAACACCGGGTTCTCCAATTAGTAATGGATTGTTCTTTTTTCTCCTACTTAATATTTGTGAAACACGTTGAATCTCGTTTTCACGCCCTACCACTGGGTCTAATTTATCATCTTCGGCCATAGCCGTTAAATCCCTTCCGAAGTTATCTAAAACTGGGGTTTTGGATTTTTTGTTTCCTTTTGAACTGCCTCCGGTAAAAAGGTTTTCCTTTCCGCCATCAGCTGCCGAAGCATCATCATCGCTTGGAAATGACTCAGCGCTTGGGCTATCTATAAAATCTTCATCGTTTGCCATCATTAGCTTAAATTGATCTTTAACACCGTCGTAATCAACTTTCATTTTTATCAATAACTTGGTGGTTGGGTCATTCTCATTTCGGAGAATACACAACAATAAATGAGCGGTATTGATAGAAGAACTTTGAAACAGTTTTGCTTCTAAAAAAGTTGTCTTTAATGCTCGTTCTGCTTGACGGGTTAAATGTAAATTCTTTTTATCGTTTGTATTGCTTTCAATATTTGGGTTTGCAGGGCTTAGTATTTCAACCTTTCTTCTTAAGTGGTTTAAATCTATATCCAGTGCGCTCAAAATAGACACAGCCTTACCATTGCCATCACGTAATAAACCTAACATTAAATGTTCGGTTCCTATAAAATCATGACCCAATCGTAACGCTTCTTCTTTACTGTAAGCTATTACATCTTTTACTCTCGGTGAAAAATTATCATCCATATATTAAATTCCTTATACTTCTAAAAATACTAAATTACCCTTAGTACGACAAATATTATACCTTATTTAAGAGTATAGTAGTAAAAGGACAAAAAAACTTACTAATATCAAAGGGTAAGTATGTATAGTTATTAACTATTTTAAGTGTAAAATATGTTAATAAAATAGTGAATAATAGCCTTCAAAACACTTCTAAAAAGCTTGGAAATAGTGTATATTGCTCGTTAAGATTAAAAGTAAAATTAAACTATATATTTTATGGCTGAAGGTGAAAAATTAATTCCCATAAACATTGAAGATGAAATGAAATCGGCCTACATTGATTATTCAATGTCGGTCATTGTGTCACGTGCGCTTCCTGATGTACGTGATGGGATGAAGCCTGTACACAGAAGGGTTTTGTTCGGTATGCATGAATTAGGTGTTCGGTCGAACACTTCTCATAAAAAATCAGCAAGAATTGTAGGTGAAGTTCTTGGTAAATACCACCCACACGGTGATACATCTGTATACGATGCTATGGTGCGTATGGCTCAAGAATGGAGTTTACGCTATATGCTTGTTGATGGTCAAGGTAACTTTGGCTCTATCGATGGTGATAGTCCGGCAGCGATGCGTTATACAGAAGCACGTATGCGGAAGATTTCTGAAGACATGCTCGCCGATATCGATAAAGAAACTGTTGACCACCAATTAAACTTTGATGATACTTTAGAAGAACCTACCGTTTTACCAACTCGTGTTCCTGGATTGTTAATTAATGGAGCTTCTGGTATTGCTGTAGGTATGGCAACTAATATGCCGCCACACAACTTAACCGAGGTTATTGATGGAACCATCGCCTATATTGAAAACAACGATATAGACATTGACGGACTCATGCAACACGTAAAAGCACCTGATTTTCCTACTGGTGGAATTATTTACGGATATGAAGGGGTAAAAGAAGCTTTTCATACAGGCCGTGGCCGGGTAGTTATGCGTGGTAAAGCTTCGTTTGAAGAAGTAAATGGTCGAGAGTGCATAGTTGTTACTGAAATACCGTATCAAGTTAACAAGGCGCATATGATCAAGAAAACCGCCGACTTGGTAAACGATAAGAAAATAGAGGGGATTTCAAATATTCGGGACGAATCTGACCGAAATGGAATGCGTATCGTTTATATATTAAAGCGTGATGCTATTCCTAATATAGTATTGAACATGCTATATAAATATACAGCTCTTCAGTCCAGTTTTAGTGTAAACAACATTGCACTTGTAAAAGGACGACCCGAATTATTGAACTTAAAACAATTAATACAATATTTCGTAGAGCACCGTCATGAAGTAGTGATTCGTCGTACCAAATACTTACTTCGTAAAGCGGAAGAACGTGCACATATATTAGAAGGATTAATTATAGCTTCAGATAATATAGATGAAGTAATTGCATTAATTAGATCCTCTTCAAATACTGAAGAGGCACGTCAAAAATTAATTGACAGGTTTGAACTAACCGAAATTCAAGCAAGAGCCATTGTTGAAATGCGCTTACGTCAATTAACAGGACTGGAACAAGATAAACTTCGTACTGAATACGATGAATTAATGAAAACCATTGAAGGCTACCGAGAAATTCTTGCTAGTGAAGATCGCAGAATGGAAATCATTACAGAAGAATTAGAAGAAATACGTGAAAAATATGGGGATGAGCGACGCTCAATAATTGAATACGCTGGTGGTGACGTAAGTATTACCGACTTAATTCCAGATGAGCAAGTTGTTATTACAGTTTCTCATGCCGGTTATATTAAAAGAACCTCTTTAACTGAATATAAGAGTCAAAATAGAGGAGGAGTTGGTTCTAAAGCTTCAACAACACGTAATGAAGATTTCTTAGAAGATCTATTTGTAGGGACCAACCACCAATACATGTTGTTCTTCACTCAAAAAGGAAAATGTTATTGGATGCGAGTTTTTGAAATTCCTGAAGGAAGCAGAACTTCAAAAGGGCGAGCTATTCAAAACCTAATTAATATTGAGCCAGACGACAAACTAAAAGCATTTATTTGTACAGAAGATCTTAAAGATGAAGAGTACATTAATAGCCGCTATGTCATTATGGCAACCAAAAAGGGACAAGTTAAAAAGACATCTCTAGAACAGTATTCAAGACCTCGATCTAACGGGATTAACGCCATTACTATTAAAGATAACGATGAGTTGATAGAAGCAAAGTTGACCACTGGTGATAGTCATGTTATGTTAGCTGTAAGGTCTGGTAAAGCCATTCGTTTTGAAGAAGAAAAAACTAGACCGATGGGCCGTAACGCTTCTGGTGTACGAGGTATACGATTAGGAAGTGACGATGACGAAGTAGTAGGAATGGTTACCATAAACGATGACGAATCTAATATTCTTGTAGTTTCAGAAAAAGGATACGGTAAACGATCAGACTTAGAAGACTACAGAATAACCAATAGAGGAGGAAAAGGTGTTAAAACCATAAATATTACCGAAAAAACTGGTAAATTAGTGGCAATCAAGAACGTAACCGATAGTGATGGGCTTATGATCATCAATAAATCTGGTATTGCCATTCGTATGGCCGTGGAAGATTTACGAGTAATGGGTCGCGCTACACAGGGAGTTCGCTTAATAAAAATGCGCGATGACGATGCTATCGCTGCGGTAGCAAAAGTTAAAAACGAAGACGATGATGACGATATCATTTCAGAAGATTCAACAGAAACTGAAAATGATTCTGGCACCACTCTTGATACTAATGATGAACAAACCGAAAACAACGAATAAAAATTAAGAAACAATGAAAAAGCAAATTTTAATAGCAGGTGCATTAACACTATCTGTTATAGCATTTGGACAAAAAAGAGAAATTAGAAAAGCTGAAAGAGCAGTAAACGATAGTGATTATACTGAAGCTGTTTCCCTGCTTAAAGAAGCAGAAGCCTCATTAGCATCTGCAGACAATGAGCTTAAAGCACAATATTATCTTGTTAAGGCTGAAACATATGCAGGCAGTGCAGGCGATGATTTTGCAAAAATGAAGATGGCTACTGATGCATATCAAAAAGCAGTTGAAATGGATGCTGCAAGTGAGTATGAACAAAGAATGAATGCCCTTCAGAAAAACCTACGTGCTGTATTAGTAAATAGCGCAATTAAAGATCAAAATTCACAAAACTTTAAAATGGCTGCTGATAAGTTGTACAACAGCTATATGGTTAGTAAAAAAGACACTTCAGATTTATATTTTGCTGCGAGTAATGCTGTAAATGCAAAAGATTTTGATACCGCATTAAAGTATTACCAAACTCTAATGGATTTGGACTATACAGGAGTCGCTAAAGAATATGTTGCTACAAATAAAGAAAGTGGTGAAATAAAGACCTTTGCTTCTAAGTCTGAACGTGACTTAATGGTAAAAGCTGGGGATTTTATTAAACCTGAAGAAAAAATGACCGATTCTAAGAAAGGGGAAGTTCTTAGAAACATGACTTTAATTTACATTGAAAATGGTGAAGATGATAAAGCTGCAGAGGTGATGGCTACAGCCAGAAAAGAAAACCCTGATGATATTTCTCTAATGCAAGCCGAAGCTAATATGGCTTATAAAACAGGAGATAAGCAACTTTACAATGACTTAATGCAAAACATAGCTAAATCTAACCCAAATAACCCAGAAATATTCTTTAACCTAGGAGTTACTAATGCTGAGTTAGGTGAAAAAGAAAAAGCTATAGAGTATTATGAAAAAGCAATTGAACTTAAGCCAGATTACGCTGCAGCTTTAATTAATTTAGCTGTTTTAAAACTTTCTAAAGAACAAGAAATTGTTGAAGAAATGAATGGTTTAGGTACCTCTAGAGAAGATAACGCAAAGTATGAAAAACTTAAAAGTGCGCGACTCGAAATGTACAAGGATGTTCGTCCAAATTTAGAGAAAGCAAATGAAATACGTCCTGATGATATTGAGATTACAAGGACATTAATGAATATCTATAGCCAATTAGGTGAGGATGCTAAGTTTAAAGAACTGAAAGCTAAATTAGCCGAATTAGAAGGTAAATAAGCAGTATCTATAAACTAACAGATTAAAAAAGGCGCTTTTTAAAAAGCGCCTTTTTTTATATTATACGTTTAATAACTCTCAATTTGTGAGTGTGTTCTCTAGCTTCATAATTAAATATCCCTGTATGATCTATACGGTCAATTCTTACTTTTCCGTGGGCATGGATAATATAATTATCTTCCATTATAATACCAACGTGAGTAATTAAGCCTTCGGCATTATCAAAAAAAGCTAGATCTCCCGGTTCACTTTCCTCAATAAAACTTAGCGCTTCGCCTTGAGTAGCTTGTTGACTTGCATCTCGTAATAGCTTATAACCATTTAGCTTATAAACCATTTGTGTAAATCCGCTACAGTCTATACCAAAAGGTGTTTTTCCACCCCATAAATACGGGCTGTTTAAATATAAAATAGCGGTGTTGATTATTTTTTCTTTCGGAAGTTTTTCAGAAATAGATTTTCCTTCAAAAGTATGAGTTAAAAATTTACAGTTATTAACTTGACATCCTAAAAATATGGAAAGTAATTGATTTTCTTTGGTCGTGACTATATCAACCAGATCAGTTGCATAAATGGGGGATTCTTTCTTTAATGTTCTATATTCCTCTTCAGAAATTAAAAGAATTTGTTTATTATCAACCCACCCCTCATATTTGTCAAAAAACAATCGAATCCGACTCCATTTCTTTCGCTGTTCTACAACCTTAAAAAGCTCACCATATAATACTTGTGAAACAAGTTCACTTGCATCAGATGGCTCAGCTCGCAACGGAACAACACTTAAATTACATAAGCCGTATTTCATATTCTTTTAAATCGAAAACTTATAAGGCTATACTATTAATTTCTTTCGATTACCATTGCAGATGCTCCTCCGCCACCATTACAAATAGCTGCAGCACCAAGTTTAGCATCATTTTGTTTTAATACATTTAGCAATGTAATAAGGATGCGAACACCGCTACAACCAAGTGGGTGACCTAACGAAACAGCACCTCCGTTTACATTTACGTTTGAAGAGTCAAGCCCTAATATTTTCATATTCGCCAATCCTACTACTGAAAATGCTTCATTAAACTCAAAAAAGTCAACATCACCTTGTGAAATACCAGCTTTTTCTAAAGCTTTTGGTAATGCTTTCGCTGGAGCTGTAGTAAACCATTTTGGTTCTTGGGCTGCATCAGCATAACTTTTAATGGTTGCAAGTGGGGTTAAACCGAGTTCTTTTGCTTTATCAGCACTCATTAAAACCATCGCACCAGCACCATCATTAATAGTAGAAGCGTTGGCAGCTGTCACTGTTCCGTCTTTACTAAAAGCAGGACGTAAGGATTTAATTTTTTCCATTCGTACGTTCTGATATTCTTCATCTTGTTTTACGATAACAGGTTCTCCTCGTCTTTGAGGAACTTCAACAGGAACAACTTCCTCATCAAATTTCCCTTCTTCCCATGCTTTAGCAGAACGATTATATGATTCAATAGCAAAGTTATCTTGATCTTCTCTGGAAAAATTGTGTTCCGTAGCACAAAGATCTGCACAAACTCCCATGGCATTTTGATCGTAAGCATCAACAAGTCCGTCTTTCTGCAATCCATCTATTAAAGTAGCAGGTCCAAACTTTTTGCCATTACGCATATGTACATAATGAGGAATATTGCTCATGCTTTCCATACCACCCGCAACAATAACATCGGCATCGCCTAACGCTATGGCTTGAGCAGCTTGCATAACAGCTTTCATACCCGAAGCACACACCTTATTAACCGTTGTACAAGGCACAGTATCTGGAATACCTGCACTCAAAGCAGCTTGACGTGCGGGAGCTTGCCCTACACCTGCCTGTACTACATTACCCATATAAACCTCTTGAACCGTTGTTGGATCCAAGTTAATTTTACCTAAGGCACCTTTAATGGCAGTGGCTCCTAATTGGGTTGCCGTTACAGAAGATAAACTTCCTAGAAAACTTCCAATTGGTGTTCTTGCCGCAGCTACTATTACAACTTCTTTGCTCATTATATAATTCTTTTTATTTTAAATTTCTATCTATATTGCCCAATACATTGGAACAATTAAAGACTGCGAATTTACGGATTTTATACTGAAATATCAATCTTTAGGTTTCCTGCTTTTGGGATTAGTCAGCGGTTATTTATACCTTTACTTATTGAAAACTACTTATGAATAATTTTTTCGCGTTATTTTCTAAAAACCAATCCCTTATTTACAAGGGGTTTCTCTTTATCATTTCTACATTTTTGGTTATTTACTTATTACCAAAAGGAGGTCAGTTTAAATATAACTTTCAAAAAGGAAAACCTTGGCAATATGAAAACCTATACGCTCCTTTTAGCTTCACAATAAAGAAAGATGCCAAAACGCTCGAGGACGAAGAAGAGACTATAAAAGACAATGCAACTCCTTATTTTGAATATGATGCAGAAATAGTAGAAAACAGCAAAGAAGAATTTTCTACTTTATTTGAAGATGCCTTTGTAGACAGCTTATATACCACTCCAGAAAACACAGCAAAAAACGAGGGACTTTCTGTTTTTAATGACATATACAGCAAAGGGGTTATAGATAAAGTGTATCCCTATGAAAAGGATAAACTAATCTATTTAAAAAGAGGAAATGAAATTGAGCAAGTGGCCTATTCGCAGTTTTCACAAAAAGAAAATATAAAAAGCAAAGTATCCAAATTGGTTTCTGAAAATGCTACCGAAGACATTAAAACTCTTTTGCAAAAAGTATTGGAGCGAGCGATTGTAGCTAACGTAAGTTTAAACACAAAGCTTACCGAAGCATCCATTCAATCTGAAATCGACGCGATAAACCCTAATAGAGGCGTAGTGGAAAAGGGCGGAAGAATTATCGCCAAAGGAGAAGTGGTAGAAGGCAATACTTTTCAAGTTTTAAATTCATTAAAAGCTGAATACCAATCACAAGTATGGAGTAAATCAAACTACTATTGGTTAATTGCAGGGTATATTATTATTGTATCGCTGGTGTTTTTAATGTTGTTTTTATTTCTGAAAAAGTACCGTTTCGATATTTTCAACAACAATACTAAAGTCACTTTTATTTTTTTCAATGTAGTCTTGATGGTTTTCTTGACCACAATAGTTGTCAATCTAGATGCCAAATATGTATATGTAGTTCCACTTTGTATTTTACCTTTAATTTTAAAAGCCTTTTTCGACCCAAGGTTAGGTATGTTTGTACACGTACTTACGCTCATGCTATTAGGGTTTGTTGTCCCCAACAGTTTTGAATATTTATTTTTACAATTAATCGCCGGGATCGTAACTATTTTAACGGTTTCTGAATTATATAGGCGTGCAAATCTATTTATTTCAGTAGGGCAGATCACCTTTGTATACATTATAGGCTATTTTGCCTTCTTTATTCTTCAGGAAGGAAATGTTCAACTTATTATTTGGGAGAACTTCGGGTATTTTATTCTTTGTGGTTTGGCCACTCTTTTTGCACATCCACTTATTTATTTATATGAAAAGATGTTCGGCTTAGTGTCTGATGTTTCTTTATTAGAGCTTAGCGACACCAATACCAAGCTTTTAAAAGAATTATCCAACAAAGCCCCAGGAACGTTTCACCACTCTTTAAACGTTGCAAATTTAGGGGAGGCAGCCGCCAATGAAATTGGAGCTAACTCCATGTTGGTAAGGGTAGGGGCGTTGTACCATGATGTCGGTAAAATGAGAAACCCAACGTATTTTACTGAAAATCAAGTGAATTCTGTAAACGCACACCAAGAATTAGACCCTAAAGAAAGTGCTAACATTATAATAGATCACGTTATAAACGGAATCGAAATAGCTCGTAAAAATAATCTACCTGATCGTGTAATCGATTTTATTAGAACCCATCACGGGACTAGCTTGGTGTATTATTTTTATATGAAAGAAAAAGAACAAAATGAAGACGTTGATGAAGAGGATTTTCGATATCCTGGACCAATACCGTTCTCAAAAGAAACTGCTATTTTAATGATGGCAGACAGTGTGGAAGCAGCTAGCAAAAGCCTTAAAGAACCTACTTCTTCAAAAATTGATGCTTTTGTAGAAAAAATAATTGATGGACAAATGGCGCAAGGACAGTTTTTAAATGCCAATATCACGTTTAAAGAAATACAGACCATTAAAAAGGTCTTGAAGAAAAAACTGAATAACATCTATCATCTACGAGTAGAGTATCCGGAATAGTTTTTGCTTTCTTCCGAGTTACACAATACACTCTAAAACTTATCTAAAACAAAAAATCCTCACCAAAAGTGAGGATTCAATGTGAGCCCGATAGGATTCGAACCTATGACCGCCTCCTTAGAAGGGAGGTGCTCTATCCAGCTGAGCTACGAGCCCGTAGCATTAAAATTAAAAAAACCGAACATTCTCATGTCCGGCTTTTTGTCGGGGTGGCAGGATTCGAACCTGCGACCTCCTGCTCCCAAAGCAGGCGCGATAACCGGGCTACGCTACACCCCGAAGTCTTTTTAAACTTCTTTTGTTTTTTAATATATCAACTAAAAATCAGTTTACAAAATATTCAAGACTGAATTAGTATTGCGGAGAGGAAGGGATTCGAACCCCCGGTACCCGTGAGGGTACAACTCCTTAGCAGGGAGCCCCGATCGACCACTCTGGCACCTCTCCAGTATGTAAAGAACGTTTATTCCTTAAATGCGGATGCAAATGTAGGGTAACATTCCGTTTTTAACAAACAAAAACTAACCTTTTTTACAATAAGTTTTTAAAATATTGTAGACTACTAATTTACGAGCCGATTAAACTGAATCTTTTATCTTAGAACAAATTAAAACGACCTTTTTTAAGGTGTAAATCGTAGTAAAAAACAAATATACATCACCTCCATCTTTTATTTTATGTTTTTTTCGAATGTTAGTAACAGATTCTGGAAAATTGCGGGTTGTGATGTTGGCCTTCTTAATAGCCTGTTTTTTCAGTTCTTTTCTTGAATAGGGCACAATGGTTTCAATTTTAAACCGACGCCCTGGAAACTCCCGAAGTGCTTCACTCGTATATAGGTGTGTGTTTTCGTGAAGCTTTTTCAGCTTAAAGTCGGTTGAGATCAAATTAAATGCGCCACTTTTTAATATCGCTGAATTTGGTTCGTATAAAAAACGCTTGGGCTCGTCATAGACAGCTTCAGATGTTTCATTGTAATTAAACCGATATGTTTCAGTTTCATTCTTTTTAAAGTTCTTGGTGATTATTTCTACGGAACCACTATAATCTTTTTTCAATAACCAAAGCAATTCTTTTACATCGTTATTTACTGCCACAACATGGACTTGAAACACATGGGGCAGCTCTTCCAATCCCGCTGAAATATCCAACATCGGAGCCGTTTTTATAAGTAACAACTCGCAAGAGGTTAATAATTCTGAGGTATGATTCGGAATATTTGGCTCACAATCTTTCAGAAAAAAAACCTTGCCTTTTGTTTCATGCCTTCGCGAAGGGTCTACATAAATAGTATCATAGATTTTACCCTGGATTCCTTTTAGTCCATCAATTGTTTCACAATTAATATTTGAAACTCCTAATTGTTTAAAGTTGTGTTCTGCAATCTCAGATAACGATTGGTTTACTTCAAAATGAGTTACCTGTTGTGCTTGTTTTGAAAAATAATAGCTATCCACCCCAAAACCACCTGTAATATCGGCTACTGTTTTTCCTTTAATTAAGGATGCTTTGTATTGTGCCGTGATTTCAGAAGAAGTTTGCTCAATATTTAGCTTGTTTGGGTAATAAATATTTTTAGCAGTGTACCATGTAGGCAGTTTTTTATCTGCTTTTTTTCGGCTTTCTATTTGCTGAATGAGCTCTTGTACCGTTATATTTTTAAAAGGACTTCCAGAAAAAGCAAGGGTAGAAATAGAGTCAGTATATCTTTTTATAAAATCCTGAACCTTACTATTTAATATTTCTTTATTGAAAGTGATACTATAAATTTTTGGTCAATCGTTTTACAATCTTGTATTCCGAAAGAAATTCCTTCGCAATCACTTTTAATGTGGTATATGTTGGTACGGCCAAAATCATGCCTGCAATACCAAATAGGTACCCGCCAATAAGAATAACGATAAAAATTTCTAATGGGTGTGAGCGTACACTTTTTCCGAAGATAACGGGCTGCGTGATTAAATTATCAAATAATTGCGCCAATGAATACCCTGCAAAGGTGTATAAGAGCAATGGTAATAATTCCGAAGAAAAATCGGCTCCTAAGTTATTAGACAGCACGACAAGCATCATCAAAGCGCCTGCGATAATAGGACCTAAATAGGGCACAATATTTAAGAACGCACAAATTAAAGCAATTGCTATGGCGTTGTTAATGTCTAAGAACAACAGCAGCACCGAATAAAACAGTGTTAATATCATTACTTGTAATAAAAGTCCGATAAAATAGCGAGATAGGAGTGATTTGGTTTTATTAAGCACCAATAAAATTCGTTTTTCACGCCCTTTTTTGGCAAAAGCCGTGACCATATTGGGAATTAGTTTTTCATCTCGTAAGAAAAAGAACGATATAAATAATATGGCAAATAAACCTACGAGAAATGTTCCTATGTTTCCGAAGAAAATATCAATAAAACTCGGGATAATCTCCATATCAAAGTTCTGCACATAATCTGTCCGCTTTATGCCTTCGACAATATCAATCTGTTTAACCCCTAGATAATCGGCTGCTTGAATGCTAAGTTCATTTAAATCGCTTTTAACAAGGTCAAAGTCTATGTTTGAAATACTCTTACTTTGTTCTACTATAATGGGAACGAAAATACGTAGCATTACTGTTATTATCGAAAGTATCAACAATAATGTTAAAATCGAAGCTATTGTGTTGCCCATTCTAAGGCGGTCTCTAAAAAAGACAAGTGCTGGGCGGCTTATTAAGGCAATAACAGCGGCAACCCCTAAATAAAGCAACAATGCTTGAATTTGAAAGACAAACCATAACAATATCAAAATACCGGCAAGGACTGCCAGTGCTCGTAAAATACCTAAAGAAATGGATTTAGCTTTTTCTTTCACACAGTAAATATAGCATAATCACGGTACACTATTTTAAAAGTTTTGTTAAGTTGAATAAAGCGATTCCCGTTGCTTGAACTACATTTAAGCTACTGTTATCTCCAAACATCTGTATATGAACACTTTGTGATATTAGATCTAATACAGCTTCTGAAACCCCATGCTGCTCATTTCCAATTACTAACGCTATTTTTTCATCGGTTTGAAGTTTTATTTTTTCCAAAGCAATGCTTTCGTCGGTAAGTTCTAAAGTGATGACTTTATAATTTTCTTTCGTAAGTAAATCTATCTCTGCCAAAATATCTTCTGAAATACGATAAGAAACCGTTTTATCAGTATTTCTGGCTGTTTTGCGCAATCGAGAGGAATCAAAATTAATGTCTGCATTGCAAAATATAATTTCAGAAACGCCAAACGCTTCACTAACACGGAACAATGCACCAACATTAGCTGGACTCTGTAATCCGTCGCATACTATTTTTATTGGAAACTTTTTACTGGGGAAGTCTGTTGAAGTATGGGTAAGTTGATTGGGCATTAGTTTTCAAAAGCGTATTTAATGATGTTGGCGCCCATTCGTAAGGCTTTTAACCTAATTTCTTGTGGATCATTATGTATCTCTGGGTTTTCCCAGCCGTCACCCAAATCACTTTCTAAAGTGTAAAGCAACACCAATCTACCTTCATATTCAATCCCAAAAGCCTGCGGTCGTTTGCCGTCGTGCTCGTGTATTTTGGGTAATCCTTCTGGGAAGTTAAATTGAGAACTAAAAATAGGATGGTTGGCCGGTAATTCTTTTAGTTCTTTGTTTGGGAATATTTTCACCAATTCTTTCCGAAGGTATTCGTCTATTCCATAATTGTCATCAATATGTAGAAATCCGCCGCTAATTAAGTAATTGCGAAGGTTTTCAGCTTCTTCAGGAGTAAAAAAAACGTTTCCGTGCCCCGTCATATGTACAAAAGGATAATCAAAAAGGTCGATGCTTCCTGGGGTAACCGTTTGAGTTTTTTCTGAAATTGCTGTATTAATTTGTTGATTGCAAAAAGTAGCCAAATTAGGCAATGAAGTAGGATTGCTGTACCAATCACCACCACCACCATATTTTAACACGGCGATCTCCTGAGCGTGTACATTTCCGAAGAAAAAAAGGAATAATAAACTACTTACAAGTATTCGCATAAGACCAAAAATACAAATTAAACTGCAAGGAATTATAGCTTACTTCGACTTAATGTTTGTAAAAAAGATTTTAAAGCTATGAAATATATAATCGCATTTGTTGCCATCCCTTTGTTGTTAGCAACCACATATTGTAAACCAAAAAACACTAAAGACCTGCCTGTAGACAAGACAGGGAATAAAGATTTGGCGTATGCCGAAACCTCCAATGCAAACCCATTTGCTGTGGTACAATTATTTACCTCGCAAGGCTGCAGTAGTTGTCCGCCAGCAGATCGCTTATTAGACAAAGTAAAAGAAGATTATGATAATGTTGCCGTGCTTTCATATCACGTAGATTATTGGAATCGATTGGGTTGGAAAGATCCTTTCAGTAAAAAGGAATACACTGAACTACAATATGCTTATGGAAACAAATTTGGTGGAGGAAATGTTTATACACCGCAAGCTGTCATTAACGGAAAACTACATTTTGTAGGTTCTAATGAAGCGAAAATGAAAGGAAATCTATCTAAGTTTCTAAAAGATTCTGCGGAAAACACCGTAGCTATTTCTGACATTTCTAAAAGTGGAAATACGATTTCTTTCAACCTGTCTCTTATACACATCTGACGCTGCCGA
>OJEO01000486.1_pt1 | contig 14372 bp, 9 predicted proteins | sample 1593621 | NCBI WGS metagenome assembly OJEO01 (sample SAMN05416875, study PRJEB24817) | seawater metagenome | isolation source: Sea water | place: Canada:Atlantic | collected 2013-11
ATGTAGAGAGGTCTCGTGGGCTCGGAGATGTGTATAAGAGACAGCGTCCTAACCCTTCAATATAGAGTAAGGTTTTCTGTAACAGCACAAGCTGCGGTTGCACTTCCATATTAAAACGACGTGCCGTATTGAATAAATTAACTAATACTTGTCCAAAGGAGATTTCGGATAATGGTTTGTTGAAAATAGGCTCACAAACAGTGCGGATGGCGAACTCAAATTCATCAACACTGGTATTGGCTGGTACCCAACCAGAATCAACATGTAGCTGGGCAACTTTGCGATAATCTCGATTAAAAAAGGCGACAAAATTTTCAGCTAAATAACGTTTATCTTCACGATTTAAGGTACCAACAATACCACAATCAATGGCTATCCAAGTAGGATCTTCTGGTTGAGTCGCATCAACAAAAACGTTACCAGGGTGCATATCTGCATGAAAAAAACTATCACGAAATACTTGCGTGAAAAACACTTCTACACCACGCTCCGCCAGTAATTTCATATTTACGCCAAGTTGGTTTAGCGTGTCTACCTCTCCTACACCAATGCCGTAAATACGTTCCATTACCAAAACATTTTCAAAACTATATTTACTATAAATTTCAGGAACGTAAAGTGCTTTATCGTATTCACTACCTTGCTCAAAATTACGTTTTAGCTGGATAGCATTTGCAGCTTCTCGATTAAGGTTTAATTCATCGATGATAGTTTTTCGATATTCTTCAACCACTTCTTTTGGGCGTAAACGCTTACCATCAGGTAACCAACGTGCAACTATGCCTGCAAACAATGACATTACTTTAATATCAGCCAAAATAGTTTTACTAATTTTAGGGCGCAATACCTTTATAACGATATTTGTCTCTTGATCCGCATTTAGTAAAGTTGCGGTGTGAACTTGCGCAATAGAGGCCGAAGCCAGTGGAGTAAAATCAAAGTCTGTAAAGTGTTTTTCAAAAACATCTGCCCCCATGGCTTTGATGATGATGTCTCTTGCATGTTCACCATCAAAAGGTGTGACTTTATCTTGCAGTAAAGCGAGTTCATCGGCTAACTCAGGTGGTAATAAGTCACGTCGCGTTGACAGCATTTGGCCAAATTTAATAAAAACGGGCCCTAAAGATTCTGTCGCCAATCGGAAGCGTTGTTCTGGGGTTTTATCTTTATGTTTATTTCTCAACCAAAATAAGCTTTGTCTGCCTACTTTTGCATACCATGGCAACATAGCCGCAGGGATCATTTCGTCTAAACCGAAATTCAAGAAAGTTTTAACTATTTGATAAAGACGTTGACTACTCACAGTGGTGATTATTTCCTATGTATTATTAGCGGCATTCGCTAACTAATATTTTATTATTTACTCGCTGTATCGGCGATTAGTTTATCAATTCGAGCAGACAAGGCGTCAACCTGATTAGCAACGTCTTTTGTCATTTGGTTAAAAGTATTAAGTTGAGTACTTGTTACCACTAAACGTTTTTCATGCACAAGATACTCACTAACATCCGCTTCAAGCTGTTTACCTGTGGCAGCAAGCGATTTGGTAATTTTATTACCAAACTGTAAAAGTTTATGAGTCGGCACATCACCAAGATGTTTAGCAAGCTCTGTTTGCCAATCTATTTCAAGTGATTGTGTAATGTTGGCAAATTGTTGTGCTATTTTTATATCACCACTCACATCAAGTTCATCTTTTTTAATCAATTGAGTTAGAGACACATTGGCTTTTAATTTCTTAAGGGTGTTTATGCTGGTCTTTATGGTGCAATCACTACATTCATGATTAGAGCTAACAATAACGCCAACTGAACTTGAAACATTATCTACCGTAAAACATAGTGGGAACGGCAATTCTGCCAACTCAAGTGTTAATGTTTTTTGAGCTACACCAGCAAAAGATACTGATTTATTATTCAAGCTCAACGCTTTATTAATAATCAATTCAAGGATTGCCGTGACAGCCTGCGGTAATAATAGGTCGTTGCTTATTTGAGTGACAACCTGGTTATTAAAAGCTGTCATGGTTAAAACTTATAACCTTTGTGTAAGGCAACGACACCACCAGTTAAATTTTTAAAGCTCGTTTGTTCAAAACCAGCGTTTTCCATCATGTCTTTTAAGGTTTCTTGATCAGGATGCATCCTGATTGATTCGGCCAAGTATTGATAACTTTCACCATCTTTTGCTACCAGTTCGCCCATTTTAGGCAATATGTTGAATGAATAAAAATCATAAGCTTTGTTCAATAATTCATGCTCTGGTTTTGAAAATTCTAAAACGAGTAAACGCCCACCTGGTTTTAGGACGGAATAAATAGAGCGCAAAGCTTTATCTTTATCCGTGACATTGCGTAGACCAAAAGCGATGGTGACGATATCAAAAGTATTCTCTTCAAATGGTAAATACTCGGCATTGGCTTGCACATATTCTATATTTTGCACTAAGCCTTTATCGCGTAATTTATCACGACCTACATTTAACATTGAACTGTTGATATCGGCTAATACAACTTTGCCTTCTCGACCAACTAATTTGGAAAACTTAGCGGTTAAATCACCCGTACCACCAGCAAGATCTAAGACCTTATTACCAGGACGTACACCACTGGCATCAATGGTAAAACGTTTCCACAAACGATGGATACCAAATGACATTAAATCATTCATCACATCATATTGTTTGGCAACCGAGTGAAATACTCCTGCAACCATAGAGATTTTATCGTCTTTTTCTATCGTTTTATAACCAAAGTGTGTCGTACTTTCATTGTCGACATTAGCTGGTGTTTCTGGGGTATTAGGTAAGTCACTGGCTTGAGAGTTTTGATCTGTGGGGGACATGATATTTTCACTTAAAGCAATATTAAAACTATAATTGCCGATAGTTTACTGTATGCATGCTAAATCACCAAATACCCCACTGACTTTTTATTGATCTAACTAAAACAAAGGTGTCATAAATCAGCAATAAATACTTAAAAGACATTTATATAGCACTGCGACAATGTAATAAAACAACACAGATGAAATTAAATTACAAAAAGACTTGCCAATATAGAGCATCTACTCTATACTTCCTTTCGTTCCCTAATGCGGACGCTTGTTGTAATAATTGAATATTCTAGCTTTCCTCATAGCTAAGTCACCGATAGCCCTGCTATCGGTTTTTTTTTGCCTGATTTTTATCTCTTGCCAAAATTATTCCCATTGTGCCAATTTCAAGTAGCTCTACTTCTAAAACAATACAGATACCTAATTAACCCACAATGCTAACTTCTACTGTTTATTGGGCAAACTCTATCATGTTGTTTGCCAAGCGCTAACACGGTAAAATACTAGTCATCTATACAAACCTCCTAGGCAACTATGTCAATCAGCAGCGAACAACTCAACACGATAGAACAGTACGATGAAGAAAAGCGTTTAAGCTACTTACTTCAACAAGTAGTTAGCAACAAAGAAATATGGATATTAGCTGATGAACATGGTTGTGTAATGCTAAATACCGAAGATGAAGATTGCGTGCCTGTATGGCCAAACAAAGAATTTGCACAACGTTGGGCAACGGATGAGTGGCAAGAATGTAAAGCTGAAGCCATATCATTGAATAAATGGTACAGCCGTTGGAGCACAGGCCTAGTAGATGACGACCTAGCGTTAGTTACTTTTCCAAATCAAGATAATCAAGGTTTAGTGCTATTTCCAGAAGAGTTTGAAGAAGCTTTATTAAAAGAAACTAAGAAACAAAACCGAAAATAAGAAGGTTTTATAGCTACATCGCTTTGAAATAAGTCGATACCGACCGAGTTTATCTAGTTAGTGATGTTATTAGCGTGCTAATAAGCTCTCAATGAGCAGACTATTTCATTTATTTTGAAAATGTTAACTCAGAAAATCAAAGTATTTTGAGGAAAGTATGAAAGTCTGCATTGGATCACTAACACACCCAGCAGTCATCGTATTGCTAGAACAACATCATCAAGACATGTTATTACACTCTCCCCCAGAAAGTGTACATGCCCTCGACTTATCAGCATTAGCACAAAAGGATATTACCTTTTTGTGTGTTTGGAAAGATAATGAACTAGCTGGTTGTGGCGCCTTAAAAGCGTTAGATGAGACTCATGGAGAAATCAAATCCATGCGTACTTCTGTAAAATTTTTACGTCAAGGCGTAGCTAAGTTTCTTTTGGAGCATATCTTTGCAGAGGCAATTACCCGTGGTTACCAAAAACTCAGTTTAGAAACAGGCACGATGACCGCATTTTTACCCGCACAAAAACTTTACCAGCAACTTGGCTTTCACCCTTGCCAGCCTTTTGCCGATTATCAAGAAGATCCCTACAGTACCTTTATGTCAAAGAGCATCGGCTAATTTAGCTATGATGATTACTATCAGGTAACCCCCCCAAAAAAAACTACTACTGAAACTAGCCACTATAATTTTGTCCTTGAACTGAAATAAGAGTAAGTTCACATTTAAACGGCATCCGAAAAAGAATCCACCTAGGTTGCTCATGGCTCAATCTAGTTATCTAGCATCCTGTTATAATGGTTAACCATAATCAGTATATTGTGAAAAGGTAGTAAATAGAGTGCAGGCAGATGGCTTTTCTTTTACAGTATGAACTGATAATTAAATTATGACTGAACTGTTTTATCATTATGAAGTTACACCACATAGATGGGCATATCCAAACAATTTTGCTCGCTGAGTATCCTGACAAATTGCTACTGCTTGATGGCTGCTGTCGCTCAGACATTTCAATGCTCAAGCACTTTATCACTAAGACATTGCAACGTCCTTTCAATGATTTATCTTTAGTTGTAGTCACACACATGCACCCTGATCATGCGGGTGCTGCGAAAAAACTACGAAAACTCACTGGCTGTAAAATCGCAGCTGCCAATGTCAGCGGGCAATGGTATTCGGGTTTAGACGGCAGACTCATGCACCTAACTGATATATTTCTAGCTAAATGGGTAGCAAAACGCATGAATAAGCCTCGGCTTAATTTTTGGTATTCTAGTCAGTTAATCGCGGATTATAAACTTAATGATGGCGAGTCGTTGCCTGGATTTTCTGAGTGGACTGCTATAGCAACCCAAGGTCATACAGATAGGGATATATCTTTACACCACATACCTAGCAATAAGATCTATGTTGCTGATTTAATAGTGAAGGTAAAGAATAAATTCATCCCCCCGTTTCCTATTTTTTATCCTAATCGTTATCGAGCCTCACTCCATAAAATTATCGCATTAAAACCTGAGAGTATTATTCTGGCCCATGGTGGAGAGGTAACCCCAACACAACATGATTACCAACATTTATTATCTTTGGCGCCTGAAATACCCAGAACACATTGGCGCTCAGTTAAAGCTCGGTTATTCAAACCATTCCAAACATCTAGTCATTAGATTCAGTATAGTAAATGATAAATTCCAAAAACGAAGAAACCTAACGATTAGGCTTATGATTTTTCCAAATCAATTCTATTCTTAAATAATATGACTGATGCACATATACACAGATAAAAATAAGTAAACGATTCCATCATTATATAATCCAGAGAAATATTTATATATTAAGTTAACAATTTAAGGGTTGTATTTGAAGCTTTGCAAAGATGGCAGATTACAGAAGGCAAGAGCGATGAAATAGAATTGGATTAGTGGTCCAAACCACCGGAATATACAGCTGTAGATGCCAGCTCAAATAGCAATACCACTAATAAAAAATTGCCAGTATTCGACTCAGAACTTGCCAACATATCAGGTGAAAATAAAACTAATGCTGCTCTTTCTTCATCATATTTACCTTTTTGGCAGCAAACTTAAATACTCCCGACTGCCTTGATAAAAAAACACAGACTAGGACAAGTTTTTTAAGGATAATTTGCCCTGATATTTCAACTTCAATTTAGGGCGTCCCTTTTTATCTCTAATGTAACTCGTTAACTTTTGATTCTATAGCTGTATTTAAGTTTTCAGACACAAATATTGTGTCTGGATGATTTTCGCCCAAAATATCCAAAAAAATCTGATAGGAGTCACTTAGGTGTTCAACGACTTTATCAGAACGTTTGGCCTTGTTGTAAACGTTGGCAATATTATTATGTTTATGAGCTAATGCAATATGACTGGAGCCATAGGTGATTACATTTGAATCGATGGCTTTTTGATAGTAAGTAATAGAAACATCAAATTTCTCAAGTGAGCAATAGATACCCGCTAATGTAGCCCAATCTCTCGCTACCACAGGATGGTTTTCGCCAAAGCTGCTTATGTCTGATGCTAATGCCAATTGTATAACTTGAAGAGCCAAATCATGCTGCGAATTAGTATCAAGAAGCGATGCTAGGTTGTTTCTTGTTGAGGCAATATCGGGGTGGGCTTCTCCTAAGCTCTTAATATCAGATTCAATAGCTTTTTCATAAAACATTATCGCACTTATATCATCTTCAAATTTTTCACAAACATCCCCCAAATTATGATAACTATTGGAAATTTCTGGATGTCCTTCTTCAAGTATTTCAACGCGAATATCCAACGAGATATTTAACTGTTCAAGAGCCATTTCATAGTTACCTAGGTGAAAATATATTAATCCTATGTTATTCCTAGTTGTTGCTACATCAAGGTTGCATTCACCCAATATTTCGAGTTGCCTTGGCAATGCAATATTATACTGCTTGATAGCATGTTCAAACTTACTAAGTTGTCTGTAAATTTCCCCTAAATTATTGTGAGCCATCGCTACCAGTGGCTTTGTCTTACCATCATTTTCACACTCTACATTCAATGCTTGTAGATAATACTTTTCCGCATCGTCAAATAGCGCTAATGCCAAATAGGATGCCCCTAGGTTAGCGAGGTTTTGAATTCTATCTAATTTTAATTCAGAATCGTAGCTCTGCTGAGATTGCTCATAATACTCAATAGAAGTTTCGTAATTTCCTTTAGCATATTCGAGCATCCCCAAAACGTTTAGGCTCTTAGCGAGTTGCTTCTTGTTCTCAAGCGAATGAGAGCGCTGAATCGACTCTTCAATAAACACTATGGCGAATTCATACTCCCCAATTTCATAAAAAGACCACCCTAATTCATACAGTTCTGGCAAAGAAAAATCTTTTTTATCAATTAACTCAAGTAACAACTGGTAGTAGTAAATAGCGAAGCCATAATCTTCGAATTCATACCAAATTTTAGCCAGCTTTCGTAAAAGAAATATTTTTACAAAATGATACTTATCAAAATAATAAATAGTAAGGGAAAGCTTAAATAGTTGATGTGCCCTAATTAAATAACCAAGCTTAAAGCAAATATTTCCTATAAAAACTAGCGGTGAAACTAGCGAACAGTTGAAAGCACATAATAGAGATGAAAACATGAATATCCTTATTTATCTGAGAATTAGGTACATATCATCCTTTGATACGAAAAAATTAAATAACACAAGGATACTGTTGTAAATATCATAGTTAGTTTACACAATATTATATTAACCATTGGGCGTAACATTTGTATTTTCACTACGGGGGATTTCACTGCTACTAGCATCTGCGTGATTAATAAAAAAATCTCTCGTATACATTTTTTCTCTATTTAAATTATAAATATCTAAACGATATGTTGAGGCATCATCACCAACAGAGACTTCCTTTATCGCAGACCATTCATCAAGGGGGTTACCCCACAAAAACATATTATCTACAATTTTTGTTTCTCCTGAATCGGTTAATTTACTCCATATTGCAATAATTACCGTCTTGTCTTTTCTTGAATCTATACCAGAAAAATCAGTACTAAATTTCAATCCATAGGCTATATCTTTACCTTCTTTTCCTTGAACTCGATCACCTTCATTAACTAGTTCATAATTGCCAGACTTTCCATATTTCTCACTTGCTATATATTCAAAAACACCAGCTTCTTCTATTCCTAACTCGAAATCTACATGAGTCAATTTATAAGTATCCTTTATAAAGCTTTTTAAAAGCGCTAATTCTCCCTCCTTAAAGTCTCCATTGATGAAGGTTTTGGCAATTTCAATTTGACGCCTATTATATAACGACCTTTGTTCCTTATTAGATAACTCTTCTATCCCGTTCAACCTGAAATTTTCAAAGCACTTATCCATATTTTTATGGTTTTCACCTGCAACACAATAAAATCGTCCAAGAAGCATCGTGTGCAACAAAGAATCATCAAGTTCATATGCTTTAGAAAGGTATTGAAATGCTTTGTCATCATCTTTTACTACATCCAGTCCTTCCATGTATAAACGACCTAGACGCCTATACGCTCCAACATAGCCAAGTGCTGCACTTTCTTTATAATACTTTATTGCAGTCTCAATGTTTTGCTCAACTAATTCTCCCCTATGGTAGTAACTTCCAATATTGAATAAAGCTCTTTTCTCTTTGTGCTCAGCAGCTTTTAAATAATAGCGATAAGCTTTTTTAGGATCTCTTTTCACTCTTTGCTCAAAGTCATAAGAGTCAGCCAATAAAACGTAATCCGTAGCAAGTGAGGTATTCTCATCTTCTTTTAATTCTTTATATTTTGGTTCCTTTAATGAAAGAGTGCGGTATAAGAAATCCACCGTAGAGGCCATTTCATGTCTTTCTCCCCACCAAGATGAGTGACCATGACCTGTTTGCCCATAAAAGATAGTTTCTACAGGCTTTTTATTGCGCTTAAGCATAAAATTGAAGCGGTTAGTTTGTTCTATTCCTGAAATTTCATCTTGCTTGCCCGCAATAAGAAATAATGGTGCTTTCAGCTTCTCAGGCGAATAGACGGGTGATAAATTAAGGTGCAAGTCATCTAATTTACCAACCGCTTTAGCAATATATTTTTGATACTCTTCACCAGAGCGGTAATTGCTGGTATTAAAGAGTAACGGTAAGTCATAAATACCATATGCTGCAATTACACATTGGTATTGCTCAGGGTGTTTCATCGATAACATAACGGATGAATATCCCCCATAGCTGCTACCAATTGAACATACATGCTTATAATGATGCGAACCTGTTATCTGATTTACAGCGGCTGTAATATCTTCTTCTATTAGCTTTCCAAATTGCCCTACGCCTTGCTCTAAGAATGACTTACCGTAACCTGCTGAACCTCTAAAATTAACACGTAAAACAGTAAAACCCCGATTAACTAAATACTGGATGTTTTTGTTAAAGTAGTCGGTCTCCTGTATACCTATCGGCCCACCATGAGGCATAACAAGCAGGGTATTATGATCAATACCTTTGGGCTTAGTTAAAAATGCTTCTAGCTCAGTACCGTCTTGACCTATAACTGAAATAAATTCTGTTTTTGCAAAGGTGTACTTCTCTAGCTCTGGATACGATGCATAAAGCCTTATGATTTTATCTTTTGATTTGTCGTAGATATAATATGCCCCAGGATAATCTGAAGCTACTGTATAAATAAGATTCATCATTTGGCTACGATCATTGTCAATAACATAAGCCGTTTGATTATTAAATGTTTTCTCTAAACGTGATGCCAGCTTTTTATTTTGGAGATCAAAATGATGCTTCTTATAAAGACCTTTCTGGTAATAATGAACCGACTCAACTTCGCCCTCTTTGTTAATTTCAGCATTGACCAAATCATATTTAGGATGTTGAAATAGCACTTTTCCAAGTGTTTGAGTATTAATATCAAATTCATGTAACGCAATTTTATCTGTATTTTTATTGGAAAGAACCGCAAGCAAATTATCTGTAATAAAACCTGTCGGTATAATACGGTAATTATCCCCACTATAGGTTAGTAATGTTTTCCAGTTTAAGCTTTTTAATGAACGCCATTTAAGTGTTATAGTTTCATTCTCGTCATTTACTTCTGTCGTGATAATGCGCTCAAGTCTGTCGTCATAAAAGTAGCTTACAATATCTTTTTTCGTTTTATCTATTAATTGAGCATGTTTGAAATCATTACTCTTTAAATCTTCAATTAATATTTTATATAATCGATGGTAATGGGGTCTCTTTTTATCTTTCTTGGCATAAAGTACAAATTCAGGCTCGTCTGGTAACGAGTTTACTAGGTAACCTTCTTTTAATATGTAAAACCCTTTGTCTTTACTTTGAGTATTAAATTCAAAATCGAGAATATACTCAAAGTTTACTCCACCCTTTCTAATATCTAAGTGAAGCTTGTTATCATTTAACCAAATATACTTCTTAACCAATACTTCTGGTGTAAACGCCCCAGCAACAAAAGTATCTTGCGATTCAATATCCACAATAGTAAATGCTGTTTTCTTATCACCTCGTTCTTTTACTGATAAGTATTTGCCATTAGGAGATAGCTGCGCCATGCTATAGACAGGGCTAGAGAACAATCTTTCACTCGGTATAATCTCTGCTCGAACAGAGAATACCCACAGTATTGTGGCTAAACAAAAAAGTACTTTCTTCATTTTAGTGCTCCTCCACAAAATTAAAAAAAGTATCTGTTCCTGGACCACCGTAATACATTTTTCTTTTCGTCAATATTTTCGGAAATTTCTCTTCCATAAACTCTAAAGCATAAGAAGATTTATTAACCAATTCGGTATGATAGGACACTTGCCAAAAGCCGTTACTAGCAATATTGAGATGACCAACATAATTTACTTTTCCTGGCAATATATTGATGTTCCAGTACTCTTCATCCTCCATTTTTACACGCCAATAGTTATTAAGTTCAACTTTTTCAATTACGTACTCACCCGCTGATATATCAACAAGAATAAAATTTGAACCTTGCCGTAAATCTAAAGAGGAAAGCAATATGTTAGTAGGGCCTGATATACGAATGCTTTTTAAATCTCTATTGGTTTCAACCCCTATAAGCAGGTATCCAGTTCCTTCGGTACTAATTTTATCTTTATCATTTTTCAGTGATGTGACTTTTGTTGCACACCCACTTAGTATAAAAGAGGCCAGCACAACTAATAAAAAGCGCATAATATTCCTATTATTAAAAATATCTTATATTTAAAACAGATGAACTAGCATTCAATATTAACTTGAATATAGAAGCCAGTATTTCTCTGCGGTATTACGATAAAAAACCAGCTAATTCTGGCTTAGAAAGTTAACTCAAGAAAAGCTAATACCGCTCTTTCTTGATCAGCTTTATCTTTTTGGCAACAAACTTATAAACCAAACTAAAACACTCACCGCTTTGATAACAAAACACAGGCGAGGAGTAGGTTTTTAAGCATTTTTATTCCTTAATTTTTCCAATTTACTTTAGGACCGCCCCTTTTATTTATTAGATCAGTATTGACCTAGATGGAGTGTATATATTTACTTTTTATTATGTTAGAAAGTCAGTAAAGATCGAGCTTAAGGGCAAAAGTATAATGGATAAAGTCACCCACCCAATGACTATATATCTCATTACGTTTACCTTATTCTTACGATTGAATTTTTTGATTCTCGATGAATATTTAGCTTTATTCTTGATTATTAGGTACACGAATAAAATTATGCAGAAGTAATATAAAATAATACACCATAAAAAATTAACTGTTGCTGCATTCGATACGTCTAACCTAAAAATAGTAGCGACTATCATTAGAAGAGAAATAATATTCAAAAAACTCAAAATCGCTATGAAAAGACTAGCTCCATAACTTGGATTCATGCTGCCTAATTTCTTCATTAAAGTCGCTAAAGAAAAGTGCAAGACACATATGAAATTTTTAACAGATTCGAACATTTACCATAATTCCCTTATTGCGTAAAAAGGTGTTTTAAGATCTCTTAAAAAAGTACCGTCCTTGACAGCTTCATTAAAACGACCATCATATACATAATCCATAGCAAAATACCCAACACCTGCAATAAGAGCTACAGGTGTTCCTATAATTGCAGCCCCAGCCATTACAGAAATATCTATGATCAAATCTTGTCTATCACTACTTTTTTTAGTGGGACCTCTCATTGTCTGCGTTGCAGCTAGCTCTTCCCCAGCTCTAGCTGCAATCCCTATACCAAGCATAGTTTGGCTTACCGCTCCGGCCATTTTTACTCCTGTGGAAACAAACGATTTAAAATTAACAGCCCCATTCCCTTTCCATTGGCTGTAAACTTGCCACCCTTTGGTTTTTGTTTTAGCTGCCCAAACAGGCGATTTAGCTAAATTCATAGCTGTTGTATCTGCGACAACCCCAGCTAGCGTAGAGGCTACTCCCAATCCACCTAAAAAACTCGTTAATTGTGAATTAGTATGACCATATGTAGCCGTTATACTGTAACTTTTCCCTTCAACTACACCTGTTCCCATACTGTGAGAGCCAACAGGCTCATTATGTGAATATGATCCTGTAAATTCATAAGCTTGCGTACCACTCTCAGTAGTGTATGCGCCTGTTTCCCTGGTATTTACCTTTGATATACTATCTTGTCCCTTTATTTCAGTTGTATTTGTTGAACTCACACTTTGTGCCTGTGAACTACCAGCTTTATCAGAGCCATTATCAGGCGCTTTATTTTGACTTCCTGTGGGAGACGCATTTAACATCGTCCTTGGATCTCCACCTCTACATGCATTCCTATCACCTGCACTAACCGCACAATACCCTGTTGGATCTGTCCCTGCCAAAGGATTATTCATAATATACGAATACGGGTTAATCGATTGGCTATTCCCTGGCTCTTGTATAACCGGATCAACCGACAAGAACCTGCCAAGGTTATAATCATACACCCGCCCGTTCATATGAATTAACTGCATTTCATCTAGGTGTTCATGCTGAGTAAAACCACGGCGGGTCACAGAAGCACCATCAATTTCAGTTAAGGTTGGCACTAATGCATTCGAAAAGTCTCCATGTCGCGGTTTTCCAAAAGGGTCAGAACTACGAGTGGTAACAATTTGACCATTATGATCTGTAATAGTAGCCACACTGCCTAATCTATCACCATGTAGGTAATGAATGTATGTACCACGCTCTATTGATTTACCTATGATGGCTATGTTACCAATATAGGCTCGAGGATAGTCTTCATTGTTAACATAATCAACTTCGTAAAGCTTATCAATATAATGAGTTAACGTTGTTTCACCATTGACTACACGCGTTTGTTTATAACGCTTTAAATCCGCACCATATGTTAAAGCAACGCTGTTCCCTTGCTGATTAATTGTTATAGGCTTGTCGTGAACATTATAAGTAAGAGTTCGTTTACCGTCTGACTTTAAGTTACCTCTACCGTCATAACTAAAGTTTACTGTCTCATTGTTTTTCAGGAGAACCGAAGATACCGCATTAGGCTTTGAACCATCATAGTTATAGACACTAGCATAATCAGATTTCAGCGTTAAGTTACCTAATGCATCATAGTCATAGTTAATACTATTACTTAGCCCCTGAGAGGAAAAATTACTATCCGTTAAGCGATGAAGGTTGTCGTAATTAAAGTTTTCTACACTATCGGTTGCGTAATTATGCTGAGTTTTCAGGTTGCCAAAACTATCATAAAAACTATAACCTAAATGCTGCAAGGTAGTTGCAGAGCCTTCAACTTTTATTAACGACATTTGGCCAGTTCTAGGATCATAATTAACATTTGAAGCCAGTGCTCCATCAGTTAAATTCGCTTGAGTAATGTTACCCCAATGATCTTGTGCAGTAATTTTACGATAGATATAACCACCATTAGGGTTATATTCTTCTTCTAGATATCCAAATAAATTATATTTTAAGCCAACAGTTAATTGATTAGGATATACGATTGCTTTTAATCGGCCATAATCATCATATTGTTTCTCAGTTATGTAGTTCTGGCTATCTATAGTTAAATCAACATTTGCTATTTGTCCTAAAGGCGTATAAAAATGTTTTTTATTTACCCCATCAAAACTTTCGCTGAAAATTTCACCTTCTCGTGATTGGTCCCAAATAAAGGCTGCATTTTTGACACTTCCATTAGTGGTTTCTTGTCGAGTTGTAATGCGGCCTAAACCATCGTAGATAAAACGCTGTATATTACTATTAGCATCGGTTTGCTTAACTAATTCACCAAACCCACTATAGGTGAAATAGGTTGTGCCTTGATTTGGATCTTCAACCCAAACTTTACGACTTAAACTATCATATTTTGCATATATCACATTGTTTGCCAAACTTGCTATAGCTTCAATGGCAATAGGATTACCTGCACCATCATATGCATAACGGGTTACCCCCCCTAAAGCATCTGAAGTTCTCATTAACCAATTTAAGCTATTGTATTGACGACTCATCGTCAAACCATCTGTTGAAATAGTCGTTGTAAAGCCTGAATATGTGTAGGTGGTCTGTCTCTTATACACATCTCCGAGCCCACGAGACCTCTCTACATC
>OJEO01000493.1_pt1 | contig 14291 bp, 11 predicted proteins | sample 1593621 | NCBI WGS metagenome assembly OJEO01 (sample SAMN05416875, study PRJEB24817) | seawater metagenome | isolation source: Sea water | place: Canada:Atlantic | collected 2013-11
TCTACACGTAAGGAGTCGTCGGCAGCGTCAGATGTGTATAAGAGACAGTATATATTCCTTCAATCTAGAAACCGGTATGGAGCATTTTCATTATCTGTTTGAAGATGGCGAACGCTTGTACCCCGACCCCAGACCACTCAACCAAATTCGCAACTGGATTATAAAAAACAAATCCCTGTTGCTTGTCAATGAAGATGCCGACAATAAAATACAAGAAATTACTGGCGAAAAACACGTTGCCGTACCCGGAACACGGTTACCAAAGGCAATGTTGTTTGTCCCTTTGAGTGTTGGCACAGACGTTAAAGGATGCTTGAGCATTCAAAATCTGGATCGTGAAAATGCATTCAATGATTCTGATGTTCGGCTTTTAAGCACCTTGGCAAACAGTATGAGCGTCGCTTTGGAAAACGCAAGGCTGTTTAATGAAGCCGAACAGCGAAATGCCGAGCTGTCCGTAATAAACAGTGTACAGCAAGGTTTGGTTGCCGAAATGGACATGCAAGGCATTTACGAATTGGTGGGAGAACGAATACGGTCTTTATTTGATGCTCAAGTGGTTGCTATTTCAACCTTTAACCATAAAAAAAGTTTAGAAGAATTCAATTATATTTTTGAAGATGGCCAGCGGTTTTCGTTAGAACCACGTCCCATCGACACGTTTAGGAAAAAAATAATTATATCTAAAGATTTGATTTACTTAAATGAAAATGCTGATGAAATGTGGACAGAAATTACAGGCGAAGCACCTACCGTTCTTCCTGGCACCCAATTTACCAAATCTGCACTTTACGTGCCTATGATCGCTGGCAAGGAAGTAAGGGGCTATGTCAGTTTACAAAATGTGGAAAGTGAAAATGCCTTTTCAGAATCTGACATTAGATTGTTGAGCACCTTAGCAAACAGTATGACGGTAGCCTTGGAGAACGCCCGTCTTTTTAACGAAACCACCCGCCTTTTGGAAGAAACAAAACAGCGCGCCACCGAATTGCAGACCGTTAACAAAATAAGCCACGCCTTGGTTTCACAACTAGACCTTAAATCGCTTATAAAATTGATTGGCGACCAAATGCTTCAAACCTTTAATGCAGATATTGTGTATTTGGCAATCCACGACCGAAAGGCCAATATGCTTCACTTTCCATATATGTATGGCGAAGATGATGCAAACTCAAGGGAATTCGGCAACGGAATTACCGAAAAAATAATAATCAGTAAAGAACCATTGCTCATCAATGAAGATATGGAACGAGCTTATGAGGAAATAAAAGCCGAAAAGAAAGGAAAATGGGTACAGTCCTATCTTGGTGTTCCTATTGTTGTTGGTGATACTGCAACAGGTGTTATTAGTGTTCAAAGTACCGAAAGACAAAACCGCTTTAATGAATACGATTTACGATTACTAAAAACAATTGCGGCCAATGTTGGAGTTGCCATGCAAAATGCTGAAGCCTATGAAAAGCTTCAAAAAGCATTAAAAGAATTAGAATCTGCGCAAGAGCAGTTAATTCAGCAAGAGAAACTTGCTTCTTTGGGTCAGTTATCTGCTGGTATCGCACACGAAATCAAAAACCCGCTGAATTTTGTGAATAATTTTTCTGAATTGAATTTAGAACTTATTGATGAAATTAAAGACGAACTTAAAAAGTTAGCCAACAGCCCTGAAAAAGAAGAAATAAAAACCATTCTCGATGATGTAATTGCAAACCAGAAGAAAATACACGAACATGGTTCACGGGCTGATAGCATCGTTAAATCCATGTTGCTTCATAGCCGTGGAGGTGATGGCACAAGGGAAGCCTCGAATATAAACGACATGCTTAAAGAGTATGTCAACCTTGCGTTTCATGGTATGCGCGCTGGCAAAAAACCGATGAACGTGACCTTGAACTTTCAGTTGGGCACATCCATTCCCACTGTTCCGGTTATTATAGAAGATATTAGCCGGGTTATCCTCAACCTATGCAACAACGCTTTTGATGCGATGTACGAACGACTTAAAAAAGAAAGCACAGAAGATATCTATCAACCTAAACTGACTATTAATAGCTTCGAAAAAAACAATAATGTAATTATAGAAGTCAAAGACAATGGTTTTGGTATTCCAGTAGCGCTTCAGGATAAAATATTGATGCCGTTTTTTACCACCAAAAGAGGAACTGAAGGAACAGGCTTAGGGCTTTCCATTACAAACGATATTATTAAAGCTCATGGGGGCAGCTTACAAATTGAATCGAAAAAAGGAGCCGATTCATTCACTAAATTCATAATTAATTTACCAATTTAAACATATATGGACATGAAAATATTAATAGTAGATGATGAACGGGACGTGGAGACCCTGTTCCGTCAAAAATTCAGAAAAGAGATCCGGAGCAAAAAACTAGAATTAAGTTTTGCGTTCTCTGGACAAGAAGCCTTAGACATCTTACAACAACAAGATCCGCCCGAAGTAGTGTATGTTTTTTCAGATATCAATATGCCCGGAATGACAGGCTTGGTATTGTTGGAGCATATTAAAAAGAAATTTCCTGCGATCAATGTATCCATGATTTCGGCTTATGGCGATAACGAAAATTATACCAGGGCAATGGATTCCGGTGCTAAAGAGTTTTTTACTAAACCAATTGATTTTGAATCCTTGCGAAAAGAAATAGGAACGCTCATCTAATTGAGAGAAAATCAGTGAACGAATACTTTTATAAATAATAGAAATCATGGCAAAGATATTAGTAGTTGACGACGAGGCAGATTTGGAAATGCTCATCAAGCAAAAATTCCGAAAACAGATACGTGGAGGCGAATATGAGTTTTATTTTGCCGAAAACGGAAGGGTCGCTTTAGAAAAACTGGGAACCGAACCCGAAATGGATATTGTATTAAGCGACATCAACATGCCTGAAATGGACGGGCTTACCCTATTGACCAAACTCAACGAGTTAAGTCCTCTTATAAAATCGGTGATTGTTTCGGCTTATGGCGACATGGAAAACATTCGTACTGCCATGAATCGTGGCGCATTTGATTTTATTACAAAACCCATCAATTTTGAGGACCTCACTCTTACCATGGAAAAAACCCTAAAGCATGCCAAACTTTTAAAAGAAACGCTTCAAGCTGTAAAAGAAAACAACATCCTGAAAATGTATGTGGATGAAAACGTGCTCAATTTCATGGGTAAGAAAGAATTTGAATCTATCATTATGGCTAACGAAACCATTGAAGCCTCGGTCATGTTCGTAGATATTTGTGGCTTTACATCTATAAGTGAAACAGCTTCGGCAGATACCGTTGTTACTTTAATCAATTCATATTTCGATGTAATGGTAAAAGAAATCATGGAGCAAAAGGGATATATAGACAAATTTATCGGCGATGCGATCATGGCTGTTTTTACGGGCGAATATCATTTAGACCGCTCTATAGACGCAGCGCTAGCCGTTTGCGGAAAGATAAATAGTCTGCCCGCTTTTGGCCGAAAATTACAGTTTAAACCGAAAGTGTCTATTGGAATAAAAAGTGGGGAGATGATTACGGGTAATATTGGTTCTGAAAGTTTAAAACGCCTAGATTATACTGTTATTGGTGATACGGTTAATACCGCTGCAAGGCTTCAAGGTGCCGCAGAAGAAAATCAGATTATCATTAGTGAAGATTGTTATAACAAAGTGAAAGAATCTTTTAGATGTGAAAAAGTTGGGAATATTTCACTGAAAAATAAAGCAAACCCGATGACGATTTATCAAGTCTTGGAATAATGTAGATGTTAGATTTGAGACATTAGATATGAGAATTATTGATCAGTTAAATTAAAATGAATTAATAATGGAAACAAACGACCCACTAAAAGAACAAAAGAAAATAGAAGCACAGATTAAAAAACCCTCGCATACTGAAGAATTGGTCGACCATTATTGGGGCAGTATTAATTATGTGTTTGGACTTATAAAAGCTTCTGAAATTAAAGCTGGACTTATCCTTTCGTTTTACGGGATATTATTGAACTTTATCTATCAAAATATGGGGATTGTTTTTGTTCAGCCATCAAAAGATATTCCGTTATATATTCTAATGGGGTTATGGTTTGCCTGTACAGTGACATCTATTTATTTCAGTATTCGTTGTTTTATGCCTAGAATCGAAGCTAAATATGATAAAAACATGTTCTTTTTTGGCGATGTAGTTACCAAGTTTGGTAGCATTAAGGAGTTTTCAAGGGTTTTCTATAAAACTAGCTTGGATGAAGAAGAGCTTTTTGACCAACTAGGACAACAGATATTTATTATTTCAAAAATAGCGGCTTATAAATTCAGAAATGTAAATAGATCCTTGCGGTTATTGGCGTTGAGTCTTGCATTATTATTGGTAGTGGTTGTTTATACTCTAGTAATTGGTTTGTAATTTTATTAAATAAAAGTGCGAGAACATTCCGTCCCTTTAGCACAAATTATAAAAAATTAATACCGGCTATAACAGTCCCTAAATAACCACGCGACACCAAATAAAACTTTTACATTCTATTTGCTTACTTCCTTAAAAAAGTTATCTTTGCACGCGATTTAATCCAACCTCTGGCGAAAACCGTGTATGTTGTTTTAAACAAGAACTATAGATAAACAAAACAATGGAATCGTTAATTAAATTTGTTCAAGACGAATTTGTAACTAAAAAAGAATTTCCAAAATTCGGTGCTGGTGATACAATCACTGTGTATTATGAAATTCGTGAAGGTGATAAAACAAGAACTCAGTTTTTTAGAGGTGTTGTTATCCAAATTAAAGGAACAGGAACTTCCCAAACATTCACCATTAGAAAAATGTCTGGTACCGTTGGTGTAGAGCGTATCTTCCCAATGAACTTGCCTGCACTACAAAAAATCGAGATCAACAAAACTGGTAGCGTACGTAGAAAACGTATTTACTACTTTAGAGGTCTTACTGGTAAAAAAGCAAGAATTAGAGAAAAGCGTAGCTAAGCTCTCTTTCAGAAGAACAACAAAAAAGCGATCTATTTCAGGTCGCTTTTTTTATGAACAAATGTTAACAACCACCGTTTATAAACTGTTTATATTAAATCATTTACATTTCTTGCTTTTTCAAAAAAGCGTTTTATATTTACCCTATCAAAATGATGTAACAGTCATTTCGAAAACATAAAATAACGTTCTTTATATATCTTTTTTTAATTGTTTGAGATGCTAACAATCTCACGAAAGTTAGTTTTTAGATTAAGAAAAGTAGAGACAAGTTTTAGGATTGTACTATATTTTATAATACAATCCGTTCTAATGAATTTGTTCTCGACTGTTGAAATCGCGTCACAACTGCAAGGGTTTAATAAACTTGCTTCACATTGTAAAAAATGAGTTGGTAACGACAGGTTTCACAAGGAGCCATATCAAGGTAGCAATACGATGATATGGCTTTTCTTGTTTATAGCATATCAATATTATTTCTTCAGAAAAAATAAGCTACTATATTCTTCACTTTAATTTTAAGTATCTTTACCAAAATTTTGAAACCCATAACAGCTTATGAAGCTAAGAGCCGATAGTCTTGTTAAATCGTATAAAGGTCGTAAAGTAGTAAAAGGGATTACTGTTGAAGTAAACCAAGGGGAAATAGTAGGTTTATTAGGCCCTAACGGAGCTGGGAAAACCACTTCGTTTTATATGATCGTGGGATTGATAAAACCCAACGGGGGACAAATATTTCTAGAAGGAACCAATATCACCAAATTCCCGATGTACAAGCGGGCTCAAAACGGAATTGGCTATTTGGCACAAGAAGCCTCTGTTTTTAGGAAGTTGAGCATTGAAGACAATATTTTAAGTGTTTTACAATTAACCAAACTCTCTAAAAAAGAGCAACTCATGAAAATGGAATCGCTTATTGAAGAGTTTGGGTTGAGTCATATTCGAAAAAACCGTGGTGATCTTTTAAGTGGTGGCGAACGTCGTCGTACTGAAATTGCCCGTGCCCTAGCAACCGATCCACATTTTATTTTATTAGATGAACCTTTTGCTGGTGTTGACCCTGTTGCAGTAGAAGACATTCAGCGTATTGTAGCGCAATTAAAAGACAAAAACATTGGTATTCTTATTACCGATCACAACGTACAGGAAACTTTAGCTATTACAGACCGTACATACCTAATGTTTGAAGGGAGTATTTTAAAACACGGCGAACCGGAAGATCTTGCCAATGATGAAATGGTCCGCAAAGTGTATTTAGGCCAAAACTTTGAACTTCGGAAGAAAAAATTATTTCAAGATTAATCATAAAAAAACCCCGAAACAAAAATTTGTTTTGGGGTTTTACTTATCAAATATTACTACTTAGTTTTTTAACGATTTCATATCAATTACAAATCGATATTTCACATCGGAGTTTACAACTCGCTCGTATGCATCATTGATATTTTGAATATCGATCATTTCCACATCACAGGTAATATTATGTTCACCACAAAAATCTAACATTTCTTGGGTTTCCTTAATTCCACCAATCACAGATCCCGCTACACGCTTGCGTCCTAAAATTAAACCACCACCGTGAATAGGGTCTAACGGTTCAATAGCCCCTACGAGTACCATCGTTGCATCCCGTTTTAGTAATGCAATATATGGATTGGTATCGTGACCAACAGGTACGGTATTCAGTAAAAAATCAAAAGAATTAGCATGTTCTTCCATTTGCTTTTCATCTTTTGAAATCAACACCTCATCAGCTCCTAAGCTTTTAGCATCACCACTTTTAGAAGGTGATGTTGTAATCATAACAACATGTGCTCCCATAGCGTGTGCAAATTTAACACCCATATGGCCTAAGCCACCTAAACCAATCACACCCACTTTATCACCTTTTTTTACATTCCAATGTTGCAAGGGTGACCACGTGGTTATACCAGCACATAATAAGGGTGCTGTTGCTTTAATGTCGATGTTTTCAGGAATGGATAAAACAAATTCTTTATCCACTACTATTTTTTCGGAGTATCCTCCAAAGGTATGACCGCCCAAATGTTCGTCTTTACCATCATAAGTCATAATGGCTCCGTTTTCGCAATATTGTTCCAATCCTTCTTTACAAGAATCACATGTTTGGCAAGAATCTACCATACACCCTACTCCTACTAAATCGCCTTCTTTAAAGTTTTTTACTTTATCGCCCACGTTTAAAACACGGCCCACGATTTCGTGTCCAGGAACAACTGGGTATTTGGCTCCACCCCAATCGTCATTTACCGTATGAATATCACTATGGCAAACGCCACAGTAAAGGATATCAATTTCAACATCGGTTGGATTTACAGTTCGCCTTTCAATATCTAACGGCTTTAGGTTTTCTTTTTCAGCGTACGCTGCATATGCTTTTACTTCACTCATAGTTTATTTTTTTCTTTTCAGTAAAATAATCAATCTTACAGTAAGAAATAAGCAAAGAGCATAGTTTAACCTTACTTTATCATATACGAAACCAATTATATTCTTCCGTAGAAAAAAAGTAGAGTGGTTATTTTTTGTTCGAAAGAAGAGAGAGTACAATATAAATCCCAATAATAACCGGAATTGCTATAAATTTTAAAAGGAATACTGCTAGTAGGCAAATTAGAATAAAGATATACCGAACTAAGTTGCTCTTAACATCCCACGTTTTAAATTTTAACGCAAACAACGGAAGTTCTGCATTTAAAACTACACAGCTAAATAAAGTTAACCCAATTAAAACCCACGGATTTAGAATAACCGCTTCTATCCCTTCAAAGTATTGAAAGTGCAATATCAGTGGTAAACTTAAAATAAGTAAAGCATTTGCAGGCGTTGGAAGCCCTATAAAACTACTGGTCTGCCGAGTATCGACATTAAATTTTGCCAATCGGTAAGCCGAAGCCACTCCGATGAGTAGCCCAATAAAAGGAATATAAGTATTGAAACCGCTGTTCCAGCTATCTTCAGCAAAGATATCTGTAATAATTAGGGTGTGACCCAGTGTCGCTTCAGATAGTAATTGAACCATTACAATTGCTGGAGCCAATCCGCTTGTAATCATATCAGCTAAAGAATCCAGTTCTAAGCCCACATCGCTCTGTGCGTCAAAAACTCGTGCCGCGAGGCCGTCGAAAAAATCGAAGAAAATTCCGAAGAACACAAAAAACGAAGCGGTTATCAAATCGCCTGAAACAGCGAAAAGAACGGCTACACTTCCGCAAAGTAAATTTAACGACGTGATAATGTTAGGTGTCTGTTTTATCATATAAATGGTGTCTGTTTGTAAAAATAGCAAAGTATTTCCGTCTAACCGAGTATAAATACAATATGTAGCTAAAATTATAGTTTACTATTGTGTAAAATTGTAGGATATTTGCGCAAAATTATAAGCTTGAAGAAGAATTTACTTTTACTCTTTTTAATAACTACACTGGCAGTTCAATCACAAACGACGAGAAAATACTCGAATGAGTTTATGAACATTGGGGTCGATGCCGCTGCTTTTGGCATGGCTAACGCCGTTACAGCTTCTTCAGCCGATGTAAACTCTGGTTACTGGAATCCCGCAGGCTTAATCGCTGTAGAAGACAATCAACTTGCTTTAATGCACGCTTCGTATTTCGCCAATATTGCGAATTACGATTATGCCGCTTTTGCCATGCCACTTGACGATCGAAGTGTTGTCGCTTTATCGGTAATCCGTTTTGGGGTAGATGACATTTTAAACACGACACAACTTATAGATGACCAAGGAAACATTGATTATAACCGTATTAGTCTATTCTCTACAGCCGATTATGGCGTTACTTTTTCCTACGCCCGAGCCTTACCATTAGATGGATTGAATGTTGGGGTGAATGCAAAAGTAATTAGAAGGATTATCGGGGATTTTGCTTCCTCTTGGGGTTTTGGTTTTGATGCTGGACTTCAGTTTACCACTGGCGACTGGCGTTTTGGGTTGATGGCACGTGACATAACAACAACCTTTAATGCCTGGAGCATTGATGAAGACGAATTTGCTACCATACAAGGTGCTGTGGAAGGACAGAATCAAGAACTGCCTGAAACTACTGAAATTACCATTCCTAAATTACAATTAGGTGTTTCTAGAAAGTTCGTATTCCATTATGACTTTTCGCTATTAGCCGAAGTAGATTTTAATTTCCGTTTCGCCCAAACCAATGATATTTTTTCTACGTCTTTTACCAGTATGACACCCGCCGCCGGACTTGAATTTGGCTACATCGATGTAGTATTCGTGCGTGCTGGCGTTGGTAATTTTCAAAACATACAACAATTGGACGGAAGTGATTCGGTAGGTTTTCAACCCAATATTGGAGTTGGATTTAAGTATAAAGGTATTCAGGTAGATTATGCCTTGACTGACATAGGTGACCAAAGTGCTGCCTTATATTCTAATGTCTTTTCCTTGAAACTGGACTGGAGCGTTTTTAGATAATTTACACTTTCTTATTTCTGAAATTTTCCGAAGTACATAAAGAAAGCTTATTTTTGATCTAGCAATTTAAAAATTCTACTGTTCTGAAAGCAAAACTCTTCTTTTCTAAGCCGCTCTACCTTTTTACAGTAATAGTATTCTTTCTTCTGAATACTTCAGTAAAAGCCCAATACACCTCCCTTTCTGAAAGTGCCCAAGTAAGTATTTTAACGATTGGACCCGGGGATCAATTATACGATAAATTTGGGCATAGTGCATTACGAGTTCAAGATGAAGGCAATGGGTTTGATGTAGTATATAATTATGGCGTTTATGACTTTAGCACACCTAATTTTTATACCAAATTTGCGCAAGGCAAGTTATTATATCAACTTGATGTACGACAATATCAACCATTTTATGAAAGCTACGTAGCACAAAACCGATGGGTAAAACAGCAAATACTTAATTTAACCTATTCTGAAAAACAAGCAGTGTTTAATTTTCTTCAGAATAATGCCAAACCAGAAAACAGAAAGTACAAATACGACTTTTTTTACGACAATTGCGCTACGAAAATACGCAATGTGCTTAAAGAAGTTTTAGGCAATGAACTTGAATATAACGATGATTTTGTGGAAGAAGAACAGACCTTCCGCGAATTAATTCAAAAGAACTTGCATTGGAACACGTGGGGAAGTTTAGGGATCGATGTTGCCTTAGGTGCTGTAATCGATAAGCAAGCCACCGCTTGGGAGTATCAATTTCTACCAAATTATATTTTTAAAGCTGCTGAAACTGCAAGTATTACTCGAAATGGTAGCAAAGAAAAACTGGTACAAGACACCACTACTCTATTTAAAAATAATCCGACTGAAGACACCCCCTTCTTTTTTACCAGTCCGCTCTTTATTTTTGGACTACTCGGGGTTTTAATCATTTTTATAACCATTAAAGACCTAAAAAACAACACCCGAAGTCGGTTAATGGATATAATTATCTTTTTAATTACTGGTTTAATAGGTGTGTTTTTATTGTTATTATGGGTAGCGACCGACCATACCGCCACAGCCAATAATTATAATTTATTGTGGGCATTTCCACTCAGTCTGTTGCTTATAGGGGTTGTTGTAAAGCGTTTCCCAAAACAATGGTTACGCAAATATGTTTTCTTTTTAGTTGTACTTTTAGGGTTATTAACGGTCCATTGGATAACAGGAGTGCAGACTTTTGCACCTGCTTTATTGCCGCTGTTGGTCGCATTAGCCATTCGGTATATCTTTTTAATTGGGTATTTAAAGCGACAATAGAGCTGGATGCTTCGATACACTTCGGCTTCGCTCAGTGCACCGCATCTTAATTAATATTTACTTCCAACTCTGTAACGCTGATTGAGTGAATTCGGAAGACTGGCAAGGCTTACGGATTAATACCGAAAATTAAATACTGAATACTAATTTATTGTCCCCTGAAGAAAATAATCGTGCTTAGAGTCTTTAATACAATCTTACTATCCAAGAAAAAGCTACGGCGTTTAATGTAGTACAAATCGTACTGTAATTTTTCAATAGCATCTTCTTGGGTCATTCCATATTTGGCATTTACTTGTGCCCAACCGGTAACCCCAGGTTTTACTAAATGCCGAATTTCATAAAAAGGGATTTCATGTGATAGGGTTTCTACAAACACAGGACGTTCTGGTCTAGGGCCAATAACACTCATATCTCCTTTAATCACATTAATAAACTGTGGTATTTCATCAATACGGGTCCGTCTTAAAAATTTTCCAAAAGGCGTAATTCGAGTATCTTTTTTTTGGGCGTACTGAGCTCCTTTTTTTTCAGCATCAAGAATCATGCTTCGTAATTTATAAATTTTAAACGGTTCTCCGTTTCTACCCACACGTTCTTGTTTATAAAAAAGAGGGCCTCTATTTCCAAGTTGGTTGCCAATTATAATTAAAGGAGAGATTAGCACGCCAAATACTAAACCGATAACCGAAAGAAATAAATCCATCAATCGATGAAAAAATAAGTATAATTTATTTTGATTACTTCGACTAAACGGAAAATATCTGTAAAAATCATCAGCTATAAATTGTATAGGAACTTTACGGTTCAACTCTTCATACACATTAGTATATTCTTTTATAGGCACTCCTCTTTCTAACAATGAAATTAGTTTGTTATTTAGCACAGCCGTCATTTCTTCTGATTTTGAAATCGCTACCACAATTTCTGAAATGGTATGTTTTTCAACCGTTTCTGATATTGAAAGGCTATCAAATTCAATCAACTTATCGGTTTCGTATTTTTTAACTCCTGTGTTTATGTATCCTATTACCCTGTAATTGGGGTCGGATTTCTCTAAGGAGTTAACTACCCATTCTATGTCTTCAGAATTACCAATAAGCAATACTTTTTTAAAAAAACGGGGTGCCGAAATAAACGTTATATAAGCGTAACGCCACACAAATAAAGCTACGTTAATAGCAAAGAAGAAATAAAGAATCTGCAACCGATTGGCTGGTAACGTGGGGGTATAAAAAGGAGTTAATAAATAAAACAGAACCGTTACCGATGCTGTAAGTATTATATTTTGGGTTACAGTTTCTAATTTACTTGCCTTTTGCAAGTTGTATAATTCAAAGATAGTTGCAAAAACAGTTAAATACAGTGCCAATACAATAGACCAAACCCAATGTTGAGAGTTTATTTTAAAGTAATCAAAGTTAAAAATCTGTCCTATTCCATACAGCAATAAAAGCACACTCACGATATCGAAAATACGCAATAGGATTTTTCGTTCGGAAATTTCAAAATGAATGTTTCCCTTTTGAGTCATTGATTGGGGATTATCTTGTAAAAGTAGAAAAAAAATAAGGGTTAAGAAGCTAATTTATTTTTTAGATAGCTAGTCGTCTTGCTTTTCGTGAGGAGTGTTTATGATATCGAATTGTATGGCTTGAAGCATTAACTGAAAGCCTAATATTATAAGCAATGCACTTATCATGATAGTACCAACAGGTGTCAAGGTTTCATTACTAGCATAATGATACCAGTTAATACCTCCAAAAATAACACCTCCAAAAAACAGCAAATGACCAAATATGATATACAATGTTCCTATATTAAAATTGTACACAAAATATGCTTTCCAAATACGTGAAATAAACTTTTTAAATAGGTTAACACTAAAAATAAAAGGCATGTTGCCAATTTTCATGTTTGATATTTCATCGCCATAAATGGCCGGCATGGCAATTTCCTTGATTTTAGCTTTATGAAAATACAATTCTGCAATGAGGGAGGTCTCAAAAAAATAGTTGTTAGCTACCGAACTCTTATCTATTAGCTTTAAGCTTCTTGTTGCAATAGCAAAAAAACCATTGTTAAAGTCAAAACAATTCCAATATCCTGTAGCTACTTTACTCAAAAAAGAGAGAAAGAGGTTTCCAAAACGGCGATTCCAGGGCATGTTTTTAAGGGCTTTAAAATCTCGAAACCGATTTCCTTTAACAAAATCATACGTTCCGTTCAATATTGGTTGTACCAATTGTGGAATGTAATGGGTATCCATTTGGTCATCCGCGTCTAGTTTAACAACTACTTGTACATGTGATATCGATTCAAGGTAAGTAAACCCACGCTTAGTAGCCCCACCAACCCCTTCGTTTTTATCTAGTTGTAAAACTGTAATATTAGTAGATTTTTCAAGTATTTGTTTCGGTAAGGGTTCTTGACTACAATCATCTACAATAACAATATTAGAGCTAAACTGCAATGCTTTCTGCACTACCTTTTCTATTTGTGTACTTGCATTATAATATGGAATTACAATACCAATTTGTTCTTTGTTAAAATTCATTTTAAGTAGGTAATATGCTTGTATTAAGGATTGATATCAAGTTGTAAAATAGATTACTAAGTTGCGTAAAGTTAAAAATCATTTAACCCTGTAAGGTATTATTCCAAAGTTTTTTTACTTTTTTCCAATCATATTGTTCTACTTTTTTTCTTGCATTCAAGGTAATTGCTTCTACATTAAACGAATTGGTCAGCATGCTTTTAATTTTGTTTGAAAAAGCTTCTACCTCATTCGTTGGAGTTAAAAGTCCATCTTTTTTATCTTCTATTAAAAAAGGCATCCCACCCACATTTGTCGAAATCACAGGTAATCCCAAGGCCATCGCCTCAATAACACTTACCGGAGTATTATCAATATTTGTGGTATTTATAAATATATCATATCCCTGTGAATGTTGTATCCACTCGGTTTTGGACAAGCTGCCAGTAAAAGAAACAGGTAACTTTTTTTGGTCTACATATTTTTTACACCTATCTAGAGAGCCATCTTTTTCAGGACCAATCATACAGAGTTCTGCTTCTTTATAACCCGTATGTATCAAATTTTCTAATACATGAATTGCTAACATTGGATTATAAATTTCAGAAAAAGAACGTACCCAAAGAAGTTTTGGTTTAATTTTCTTTCGGAGCAAAAAGGGATAGTCTGCTATTTCAATAGTATTAGGAATATAAACTAAGTTGCCATACCCTTCTTTTTTAAAAGTCTCCAATAAATAATGAGAAGGGGCTACATTTACCTGTGCCTTTCCAAACAATTTTTTGCTTTGTTTTTTACTTTTTTGTATTCTGCTAGGTAAGTTACCTCCATGTAAAATAGGAATATAGGGTATGTTAAAAAAGCGACATAATGAAGCTGTTTGCACTGCATATTGAAAATTTAAAGTACTATAGGTGTCTATTAAAACAAGATCTGTCCATTTTCTATTTTTATACACACAATATAACATCTGTCTCTTATACACATCTCCGAGCCCACGAGACCTCTCTACATCTC
>OJEO01000494.1_pt1 | contig 14284 bp, 9 predicted proteins | sample 1593621 | NCBI WGS metagenome assembly OJEO01 (sample SAMN05416875, study PRJEB24817) | seawater metagenome | isolation source: Sea water | place: Canada:Atlantic | collected 2013-11
GAGATGTAGAGAGGTCTCGTGGGCTCGGAGATGTGTATAAGAGACAGGTATTAATCAATGAAGAAAACTCTATTTTTAGTCAGCTAAAAACTGCGTATTTAACTGATATGGCCAAAGCAAGCACTGCTGATGTTTTGAGTGATAATGAGATAGTTAAAACGATAGTGCTTGAAGATGCCGCTTGGTCTCGCAGAGTCAGTGGGGTGTTTGGTAATGACTTAGCCAACCAATCACCGGATAAAGCCCATATAGTTATTACGCTTAATTCCTTAGAAATGGCTCCAGAGAAGGCAAATGACCTTCAAAACGAACAAAGTTATACTGTAAGTTTACGTGCTCCACTTAATAACAAGCAGGGCGCTGGTGATATCTGTGCTCAATTTCCAACAGGCGGCGGCAGAGCTGCGGCTGCTGGTGTTAATGTTTTGCCTAAGAGCAGATTAGATGAATTTATACAGCACGTTGAGCGCTACTATCGTACTTAAATAAAAACCTTGTTATGAAAACCTACACTCAAAAATAGAAATTAGTATCAAAGTCAAAAACTAAGCGGTAAAATAGTTGGCATCAAGTTGGACTGTTATACTAGGTATTAGCGATCTAATTCATAAAACAGTTCAGTTAATTAATAGAAAAGTAGGGATATAATGAGTTTATTAATCACAGGCGGTACTGGTTATATTGGTAGTCATACCGTTGTTGAATTATTACAAAGTACCAATGAGCAAGAGATTGTTATTGTTGATAATTTATCTAACTCATCAACCAAAGTTCTTGAACGAATCGAGCAGATCACCAATAAAACTGTCAGCTTTATTAAAGCGGATGTTTGTGACGCTGATGCCCTCGACCAAGTGTTTACACAGCACAAAATAGACGCGGTCATTCACTTTGCCGGATTAAAAGCCGTTGGTGAGTCTACTGAAATACCATTGGCGTATTACCAAAATAATGTGTCAGGTACTGTGACCTTATTGCAAGTCATGGCAAAACATCAGGTAAAGAATTTAGTTTTTAGTTCATCTGCAACGGTTTATGGCAATAACGTTTCACCGTTAAATGAAACTATGGCTACGTCAGCGACCAATCCTTATGGTCAAACAAAATTGATGGTCGAGCATGTCCTTTTTGATTTAGCCAAAAGTGATGCGTCTTGGTCAATAGCATGTTTGCGTTACTTTAATCCTATTGGCGCGCACCAGTCGGGTCTAATTGGTGAAAACCCTAACGGCATTCCTAATAATTTATTGCCTTACGTAGCGCAGGTCGCAGTTGGACGTTTAGCGCAGCTTCAAGTTTTTGGCGATGATTATGATACCCAAGATGGCACTGGTGTACGCGACTATATTCATGTGGTTGATTTAGCGCAAGGTCATGTGAAAGCATTAGAAAGTTTAGGTCACGCTCAAGGTACGGTTAAAGGCTGTCAGGCAATTAACTTAGGTACAGGTAACGGTACTTCGGTTTTAGAGATAGTGAATACCTTTAAAGAAATTAGTAAACAAGATATTCCATATCAAATAGTTCCACGCAGAGCAGGAGATTTAGCAACTGTCTACGCTGATGCCTCATTAGCGAATGAATTATTAGATTGGCAGGCTAAACTCGATTTGACTGCGATGATCCAAGATACCTGGCGATGGCAATCTGAAAACCCTAATGGCTTTTAGAAGAGGCGAGTGCTAAGCGTATTGCCTAATACATATACCTAAACATAAAAAAGACTAATGGTTTATATCTTTGGTCTTTTTTTGTCATTTTTTAATGCTTATTATTCTTTGAAAACGTTTTCTTTTTAGTCATTAATACATAACAAAAGCTAAAGAGTAATCCACCTACAGCTCCCCATAAATGCGCATCTATTGCTACATTAGCATCAATTAGCGATGATACTTGCTCGCTTGCTCCGTAAAATTGTTCATGTGCTATTTTTAGCCAAACCCCAACAAATAATAAGTAACCTGTTTTATCCTTATGTCGAATATCCATGATGGCGCCAAAAACGAAAATACCGTGTAAAACGCCGGAAAGTCCAACATATTGACGAGTTTCAGGGGAGAAAAAATACAGTCCGGCACTGCAAATTAATGCCGATATGATAAAGAGTAAACTATAGCTTTTAATATCGTAAAAATGGCCGTGTAAAGCCCACAATAGGGCTAATGCGGCTAAATTTAATAATAAATGAATGCCGTTGGTGTGAAAAAAATGTCCTGTGAAGGTTCGCCATAACTCGCCATGACTTATTAATTGGTATTGATAAACGAAAATATCACTGGTCGCATCATTGAACAAATAGGCAAGAGTGGCGACAAAGGCGATGAGCATAACCATCATGCTGTGTTGTTTTTTTACAGGAAGATTCTTAAAAGATAAAGTCATGTATTTACATAATTCTCATGGAGAGTTAGTGGTTAAAAGTTTTCAGTTAGTGATTTATAAATCACTAATAAAGTATACAATGACTGCTTTATTAATTGCGTTTTATTTTACTACTCTATGTCACGAACACTTTGTCTCAATTGTCAGCGGCCCCAAAAAGCGTGTATTTGTTCTTTTATCGCAGATATTGCAAATGATATTCATCTTGTGGTCTTACAACACCCAAGTGAAGTATCTCAGACCAAAGGGACTGTTGCTTTACTGGCTAAATCATTACGATCTTGCCAAGTTATAGTTGGTGAGAATTTTGATGAAGAAGCCCATTTCTTACAAATGATGCAGCAGTATCAGCTCGTTTTACTTTATCCCGGTGAAACAGCACAAACGCTTAATCATAATGTTGTCACGCAATTGACGAGTCTCGATAAAGCTAAACTTGATGGCAAACCGCTTTGTTTAGTTATTCTTGATGGCACATGGAAAAAAGCTTATCGCATGTTTATGCTGTCAACAAAGTTACAACAAATACCGCAAGTATGTTTACCTGAATATTTAGCGAATGCGGGACAATACCTGATCCGTAAAGTAGCGAAAAAAAATGCTTTATCTAGTTTAGAAGCAAGCTGTTATGCTTTAGCCCTTTTGGAGCAGAGTACAGAACAGATATATAAAAAAACAGAGCAGGGAGCTGATGCTCAGCCGATCACGCCTGAACATGCTGGAAAATACCAGCCTCTGCTGGAAAAATTTCAACAATTTAACCAGTTCCAATTATCTTTTAGACCTGTGAACAAATCCCCTAAGGAAACTTGATGATTCATCATTTAATTTTATTACGACTTTCTACACTAGCATTTATTGTTACTCACCTTTTTATAAGTGAAACAGCGCTGGCTAAACGTGAAATCCGTGAGCCTGAAGCTGCAACGGGTTTTAATCAAAAGAAAGCCGTTTTTTCTGATCAATATATGGTGGTAGCTGCCAATCCTTATGCAAGTAAAGCCGGACTAGCAATGCTTGATAAAGGTGGAAGTGCTGTTGATGCCGCCATTGCCGCTCAACTCGTACTGAGCTTAGTAGAGCCACAATCGTCTGGTCTGGGTGGTGGTACCTTTATGTTGCATTGGCATAATCAAAGTCAAAAACTGACGACTTTTGATGGCAGAGAAACTGCACCACAAAATGCGACCAGTGAATTGTTTTTAGATAAAAATGGCAAACCACTAAGGTGGTCTGATGCTGTTGTAGGTGGTAAATCTGTTGGTGTGCCAGGATTACTGGCGGCGCTTAATAAATCGCATAAAAAATTTGGTGTCTTGCCTTGGAAAGAATTGTTTCAGCCTGCGATTGAGTTGGCTGAAAACGGCTTTATTGTATCGCAACGTTTAGAAAAATTACTAGGGATGAATTTCAATCCAGGCATTCATCTTCTACCTGAAATTAAAAACTATTTTTCACCCAATGGTATTACAATAAAAGCAGGTGATACCTTAAAAAATCCTAAACTTGCAAAAGCATTGCATAGTATTGCTGAAGATGGGGTGGAGGTTTTTTATCAAGGTTGGATAGCAAAAAAAATAGTTGAAAAGGTGCAAAAGTCAGCCATTGCACCTGGGCTACTAAGTCTAGAAGATATGAAGAACTATCAAGCGATAGAACGCGCTTCTGTCTGTGGTCCTTACCATCAATATAAGATATGTGGCATGGCACCACCAAGCTCTGGTGGTATCAGTGTTATTCAAATTTTAGCGCAACTACAATCATTTGAACTTGCTCAGTACCCACCGAACTCTTTACATGCGATACACCTGTTAACGCAGAGCTCACGTTTAGCCTTTGCGGATAGAAATAAATACATTGCTGATAGTGACTTTGTCAGTGTTCCTGTTAATGGTTTGTTAGCAGAGGATTACCTCGCTAAACGTGCTGCTTTAATTAATGAAAAAAGAGATATGGGGCAAGCGACGGCAGGCAGCCCCAAAAATAGTTTAGTGTTAGCAAATGATAATGCCATTGAAAGACCTTCAACCACTCATTTGGTAGTGGTTGATAAACAAGGCAATGCCATATCGATGACCAGTAGCATTGAAAATGGTTTTGGCTCAGCCTTAATGGTGCAAGGGTTTATTTTAAATAATCAGTTAACTGATTTTTCATTGGCACCAAAGCGTGATGGCAAGTGGGTAGCCAATCGAGTAGAGCCTTTGAAAAGGCCACGTAGCTCTATGGCGCCCATGATGGTTTTTAATGAAGATAATTCATTGCGTTTAATTCTTGGTGCACCCGGCGGTAGCCGTATTATTAATTATGTTGCGCAAACTATTATTGGGGTACTTGATTGGCAACTGAACGTACAACAGGCTATTAATTTGCCTAAAGTCACCAACCGAAATTACGTCACGACGTTAGAGTTAGATACTGACGTTGTTAAACTAAAACCTGCGCTTGAAGCGAGAGGGCATACAGTGAAGATTAGAGCGTTAAACAGTGGCGTACATGCAATAGAAGTTTCTAAAGGCAAGCTTGTTGGCGGTGCCGATCCACGCCGAGAAGGATTAGCACTAGGACGGTAAACTCTTGTAAAGCCACTCTACTTAAAACGCCTGAACAGGCATCACTAAATAGAGTGGCAATAGACGTATTAATTCGTATATGTTAAGTACGCACATTGCAAAACAAGCGATAAATTGCTCGTCAATTTATCGCCATTCTCTATACCGGCTCCAATTTACGTCTCTGAATCTATCCCTTATCAGCAAACACGGCATAAGTAGTCGATTGCATACCTACAAAATAGCCATCAATTTATTTTGGTGTGAAAATTGCTTAACTCAATTTATTAGTAGTCCCACTAATACCGACTAAATACCGACAAAATGTTGGCAGGAGTGTAAAATAGTGACCTCGAAAAAACTTCCGAATATCGCTAAAGTGTTATGTGTTTTTATTGTTATGTTGTCAAGCAATAGCCACGCTTTAGAAAGCTCAGTGCAACTTCATAAAGTTGATCAAGATAAAAGTTATGGTTATAGCCTTTCCATTGGTGATGAATTCTTTAATCAAAAAGCGTTTAATTGGCAGGTCAGTTATAACCGTTTTGAAAAAGTGGCAATTAGCGACTTGGATGAAACAAGTGAAGTGTGGGACAAAGCAGGTTTTGACTTCACCTTACAGACTGTCGACTTATCGTTAGGTTATCGATATTACCCTAAATCTTATAATAAATTTATCAGTAGCCTGATGCTTGAATTTCAGTTGGGCGCATCCATTAACCTTAGTGAAAATAAACTAATTCCTGACCCAGATCTTAAATTAGATGATGTTTACTTTGCAGAGCAAGGGGATATCAATCCTGTTATGTCTATTTCCTTGCAAAAAAGTTTTACCAAAAACTCAGCTATGCACATAGGTTTGAAACATTATCCTAGCTATTCTGATTTTGGCAGCATCAGCACCGTATTTATCGGTTTTAATTATCGCTTTGGTCGCCAAGTCGGCTACTAATGTTAGATTTTAATTATTCAAGTTAGATGTACATTGGCCGTTATAAAGAAGATCTGTAAACGGATTGTTGCAGTTAAACTTATTCTATTCCTTTATGCCTCATCGTTTCGATAAAGCTATAAGGCATAAATATCTGGTCTTAATTCCAGATAATACTCTCCGTGGAGAAACGTGTGTTGAAGTATAAAATACGTCGCTTTAAATTGTTAAGCATTCTTACCCTTGCCTTTACTACCAGCGCTTTTGCCGTAGATACTGACGGTGATGGCTACGATGATGCCATTGATTTATTCCCCAATAATGCACTTGAGTGGATTGATACCGATGGTGATGGCACGGGTAATAATAGTGATAACGATATTGATGGTGATGGGTTAGTTAATAGCGTTGACAATAATGATGATGGTGACTTAGCCATTGATATTTATGATCCCCTGCCAAATGATCCCAGCGAATGGCTAGATACCGATAATGATGGCTTAGGTAATAATACAGATACCGATGATGATAACGATGGGGTACCGGATCTTCTTGATGTATTTCCACTTAATTTACAAGAAAGCTTAGATTCTGATCTTGATGGCATAGGCAATAACGGCGATCCTGATGATGATGGTGACGGTGTTCTAGATGTTTATGACCAATTTCCTTTAGACCCTTTAGAAACTATAGATACCGATCTCGATGGAATCGGTAATAATGCCGATATAGATGATGATGGTGATGGTGTTAATGATGGCAGTGATGCTTTCCCATTAGACTTTAATGTCAATGCTGATCTTGATGGCGATGGCATGGGTAATGCGCAAGACCCTGATATTGATAATGATGGCATTGTGAATACCCTTGATATTTTTCCTTACGATAATACTGAATGGTTTGACACTGATGGCGATGGTATTGGTAATAATACCGATACCGACGATGACGGTGATGGTGCATTAGATACCGTTGACAATATGCCGCTTGATCCATTAGAAACGCTAGATACAGATAATGATGGCATAGGTAACAATGCTGATGATGATGATGACGGGGATGGTGTTCAAGATGGAGTCGATGCATGTCCATTGGATCCATTAGAGCGACTTGATACCGATAGTGATGGTCTTTGTGATGGTCCTGATACCGATGATGATGGTGATGGTGAACTTGATGTCACCGATATTTTTCCCTTAGATGCCACAGAGCAGTTTGACCTTGATGGTGATGGCTTTGGCGATAACAGTGATGCCGATATTGATGGTGATGGTATTGCAAATGGCAGTGACGCTTTTCCTTTAGATTTAAATGAATATATAGATACTGATGGTGATGGCACAGGTAATAATGCCGATACAGATGATGATGGTGATATTGGAGCTGGCGGTTTACCTGATAGCACAGATGCGTTTCCACTTGACCCTGCAGAATGGTTAGATACCGATGGCGATGGTATCGGCAATAATGCCGATGCGGATGATGATGATGATGGCATCACTGACCTTTCTGATGCTTTTCCATTGGACTTACTAGAAGACCGAGATACTGATGGCGATGGTACCGGCAATGTAGCAGACACAGATGATGATAATGATGGTGTACTAGATGGCGTTGATGCTTTTCCGTTTGACCCATTAGAGTCATTGGATAGTGATGGTGATGGTGTCGGTGATAATGCAGATCCAGATGATGATACCCATAATGTCACGCTAACGGGTGATGGTTATCCCGATAGTATTGATGCATTCCCTCTTAATTCTGCTGAGTGGCTTGATACTGATGGTGATTTAATTGGCAATAATGCCGATACCGATGATGATGGTGATGGCGTTTTAGATGGCGATGATATTTATCCACTAAATGCTAGCGAGCAATACGATAATGATGGCGATGGTGTTGGCGATAATAGTGACAGTGATGATGATAACGACGGTTTTACCGATGAAGTAGATGCTTTTGATAATGACCCGCTAGAATGGTTTGATACTGACCGAGATGGCACGGGTAATAATGCCGATACTGATGATGATGGCGATGGTCGCCCAGATAGTATTGATTTATTTCCTCTTGATGCAACGGAGTGGTTTGATGCTGATAATGACGGTTTAGGAGATAACAGCGATAGTGATGATGATAATGATGGCATCAGAGATATTGACGATGCATTTCCTAACAACCCAGTTGAAGCTTTTGATACGGATGGTGATGGTTTAGGCAATGTTTTTGATAGTGATGATGATAATGATGGTGTATCAGACTTTCAAGATCAGCTGCCATTAGATGCAAATGAACACCTTGATACTGACGGTGATTTAATTGGTAATAATGCAGATTTAGACGATGATGCCGACGGCATGAGTGATGAATTTGAATTATTACATAACTTTAACCCACTTAATGGCGATGATGGACTCTTAGATACTGACTTTGATGGTGTAACTAACGCAGCGGAGGCTTTAGCTGGCACTCACCCTTTAAGGGATGATTACGCGCCAATTATTACGCCGCCACAAGCTGTGCATATCAATGCCAACCATACGTTTACTCAATTAGATTTACAGCGATTAATTGCTTTAACCAGTATTTCGGTACGTGATGGTCTAGATGGCATTAACTGTTGTGGTTTAACGGCATTAGGTTTTGAAACGGGCGCTAAAAATGTCAGCTCTGGCTTGATTCCAATATTATGGCGAGCAGTCGATAATGCCGGCAATATTTCCAACGTATCGCAAGTTTTAAATATTCACCCGTTAGTGAATTTTTCATCGGCACAAATCGTTGCTGAAGGTGGCGTTGCTAGAGTAGAGGTAGTGTTATCTGGCGAAGCGCCTGCTTACCCTGTGACCATACCACTAACAGTCACAGGTACTGTCGATAATGCGGACTACAATATCGCTGATAACAAAATCATAATCGAACAAGGCACTAAAGGTTTTATTGATATTAATATTAATAATGATTTTCAGGTAGAAGGTGATGAACAACTCCTTCTTAGCTTTGAACAAGGGGTCAACGCAGGGGTTAATGCTGAGCACTTAATTACTATTACAGAAGGTAATGTTGTACCAAACATTAATCTAGCGATATGGCAAAACGGCATACAAGTGCCGAGTGTTGCTAAAAATGATGGTGAAGTGACTGTCGTGTTAAGTATTAAAGACTCTAATGTTCAAGATACTCATCAAATTGACTGGCAAATTCCTGACTACTTAAATGCTGTGCTTTCGACAGATAAATTACAATTTGTCTTTCCAGTGGATGATTTGAGTTTACCTGATGAAAATAAGAGCCTAATTAATTTTAGCGTCAAGGTAACTGACAGTGGTAATACTACCAATAGTGGTACTGAAGAGTTGTCACAAACTAAGCTGGTTGCTTTGGCTCTGTTGACGACTCAAAAAACATTACGCAACTTAGATAGTGATCGAGACGGTTTGAGCGATTTGGCTGAAGGATTTAGTGATGAAGATTCGGATGGATTACCCGCCTATATGGATAATTCAACCATCCCTTATTTACAACCACTGCACATTAACGCGGCTTTATCTAAATTAGCTGAAACTGAGCCTGGTTTGCAGTTAAAGTTAGGTAAGTTTGCACTGCTGCGAAGCTCTGATGGCGTAGCACTGTCGCAACAAGAGATAGAAGATACTGGCTTAGTTGAGAAAGACAGTTTAAAGAATACAATGGGCTATTTTGATTTTGAAATACACAATATTTCACCTTTTGGTCGCTCAGTTGCTATTGTTTTGCCTTTACCTGCTGCTATCGTTGAATACTCTGTTTATCGTAAGGTAAACGCAGAAAATCAATGGGCCGATTTTGTCGAAGATAGTAATAATGTTATTTCGACCAGCGCAGCTGTTAATGGTGTTTGTCCGCCGCCTCATAGTGTTCTTTATCAAGCTGGTCTTAATGTTGGTGATACCTGTTTGAAACTATTTATTGAAGATGGTGGCGCAAATGATGCTGATGGCATTGTTAATGGCGTCATAGATGATCCAGGTGGCATAGCTGTAGTTGACAACACTACTATCTCACTTGATGTTACCCCTGAAAAATCCAGCAGTGGTAGTTTGTCACTCTTCGTTTTATTATCTCTCTTTTTAGTGGCTTTATCGCGGTTATTGCGAACGAAATAGCTAACTAAATAGTGGCTTGAATATAAAATAGATAGGGATTTAAACGCCAATATATATCCTTGATTAATTAGGCTCTCATGATGAGGGCCTTTTTATTTCTATAAACTTGGCATAGTCTAAATGCGGCTAATTTATGATAACTTGAGATAATTTACGTTAATTTCGAGTAGATTATCGATAAATCATATTTTTGGTTGAATCCTTGGCATATTCTTGCTCAAATGGCGCCCCAGAGTCATAAATAATTAACATTGGTTACTCAGCTCGCATGTTTCCTCAATACACCGATGGATTTAACAGTGAATTGCAATAGATAACCTAGACATAATAAGCAACAGTCACATAAATGAAATATTCCCGCGTCTTTATTAATAGCCTAGCTTATGAACTGGCCCCTGAAGTGGTAACCAGTACAGAGCTTGAATCTCGTTTGACCCCGTTATATCAAAAGTTTCGTATTCCGATGGGGCAACTCACAGCATTAACCGGGATTGAAGAACGCCGCTGGTGGCCATCCGATCATATGCTTTCAGATGGTGCTATTGTTGCTGCGCAAAAAGCGATGAATGAAACAGGCATTGCCGCGGCAGATATAGGCGCTGTTGTCTATACTGGCGTTTGTCGTGATCAGCATGAACCAGCTACCGCTTGTCGAATTGCCGCTAAACTTGGCGTATTAAAAGATACCGCAATTTATGATATCAGTAATGCCTGTTTAGGTGTGCTGTCGGGCATTTTAGACATTGCTAACCGTATTGAACTTGGACAAATTAAAGCGGGTCTCGTTGTATCGTGTGAATCTGCACGTCATATTGTTGATGTCACCATTGATGACATGCTCGCAGATCCAAGCATGCAGAATTATGCACGCTCTCTTGCCACCTTAACAGGGGGATCGGGTGCTGTTGCCGTGCTACTTACTGATGGCAGTTTAAACCTAGACACCGAACGTAATCATCAATTATTAGGGGCGAGTCACTTATCAGCACCAGAACATAATAATTTATGTCAATGGGGTTTAAAAGAAGTGGGCCCACAACTGTTCCGTGAATTTATGCGTACTGACGCTGTCAGTTTACTTAAAGAAGGGGTTTCTTTAGCTAAAGATACTTGGGAGCACTTTTTAGAGCAACGCGAATGGGTTGAAGAGCAAGTTGATAAAGTTATTTGTCATCAAGTAGGCGCTGCCAACCAAAAACAAGTGTTATCTGCACTGAATATTCCAGCCGCTAAAGAATTTCCCACGTTTCAACGTTTAGGTAATATGGGCACAGTCTCTTTGCCAGTAACGGCAGCGATGGCCCATGATCAAGGTTTTTTACAAAAAGGCGATAATGTTAGCTTTTTAGGTATAGGCAGTGGCTTGAATTGCATGATGCTAGGGCTTAAGTGGTAACTATGTCTGATACTATGTCAAAAAGCATGTTAGAAAATAAGTTAACAAAATTATTCCCTTTTACCCGCAATTTTATCAATCGTAATGGCCATCAATACCATTATGTCAATGAAGGGCAGGGCTCTCCCGTTGTGATGGTTCATGGCAATCCAAGTTGGTCTTTTTATTACCGAAACCTTGTCAGCCAATTGAGCAAAAATCACCAATGTATAGTGCCAGATCATATTGGTTGTGGTTTGTCTGATAAACCCGATGATGATGGTTATGATTACACCCTAGCAAATCGCATAGACGACCTAGAAGCATTACTTGAACATTTAGACGTAAAAGAAAACATAACCCTAGTGGTACATGATTGGGGGGGAATGATAGGAATGGGTTATGCTGCGCGCTATCCTGAACGAATCAAACGTCTAGTTATTTTAAATACTGGCGCTTTTCATTTACCTAAAGCCAAAAAGCTGCCACCTGCGTTATGGTTAGGTCGAAATACTATTGTGGGAACGCTATTAGTGAGAGGTTTTAACGCCTTTTCAAGTGTTGCGTCTTATATTGGCGTAAAGCGAAAACCCATGTCGGCAGAGGTACGCGAAGCATACGTAGCACCGTTTAATTCATGGACAAACCGTATTTCAACGTTACGCTTTATTCAAGATATTCCGTTAAAAATAGGTGATAGAAATTATCAGTTGGTCTCTGATATTGCGGCTAGTTTAGCGCAGTTTGATAAACTGCCTATGTTAGTTTGTTGGGGCTTAAAAGATTTTGTCTTTGATAAACACTTTTTAGATGAATGGCAGCATCGTTTTCCTGAGGCACAAGTTCATGCGTTTGATGATTGTGGTCATTATATTTTAGAAGACGCGAGTGATGAAGTCGTGCCTTTAATAGATAACTTCTTAAAGACGAGCGAAGCCAAGTAACTTAGTAGGATTTATTTAATAGGTAAAGTGTAAATGACAGAGACCATGGATAAGTCCAATCAAGCTAATTTATGTCGCCATCTCGCCCATGCAGCAATAGCAACGCCTAACGTGTTAGCTGTTGCCGTACAAAAAGGCCAACGCGGCAAACTTACTTATCAAGAAATTGATTTTGTTACTTTACACCAACGCAGTGATGAAATTGCCTATGCGTTAACTGCTTATGGTTTGAAGACAGGCATGAAAGCAGTGTTAATGGTAACGCCAAGCATTGATTTTTTTGCCTTAACCTTTGCCTTATTCAAAGCTGGCATTGTGCCTATTTTAGTAGACCCTGGAATGGGCATTAAAAACCTTAAACAATGTTTTTCTGAATCGTCTCCTGATGCCTTTATTGGTATTCCAAAAGCCCATATCGCCAGAATATTATTTGGCTGGGGTAAAACCAGCGTTAAAAAACTATTAACCGTTACTGCAACTAATTCTGGCGCAGGCGCAAATGCATTCGCCTCGCTTATTGGTGGTATGAGTCTAACTAAATTGTTGACTCGTTACCCGATGAAAAATGATGCAGGAACAAAGGTGCAAAGCTCTTTTGATATGGTGAAACTTAGCGATGATGCTATGTCGGCTATTCTTTTTACCAGTGGCAGTACAGGTACGCCAAAAGGTGTGGTCTACAGCCATAAAATGTTTGAAGCACAAATTACTGCCTTAAGAGAAGATTATGCTATTAAACCAGGCGAACGCGATTTAGCAACCTTTCCCTTGTTTTCATTGTTTGGTCCGGCATTAGGCATGGCTTCAATTGTGCCTGATATGGACGCGAGCAAACCGATAAAGGCAAATCCAGCTTTTATCTTTGCCGCTATTGAAAAATATCAATGCACTAATTTATTTGCTAATCCAGCACTGATAGAAGTATTAGGACAAGCTGGAGCAACGAATGTTTCAGCCACAAAAGCAGATACTGAGTCAGTTAATAATACTGGCGTAAAGTTGCACAGTTTAAAAAGAGTAATTTCTGCAGGCGCGCCGGCAACCTTGAGCTCAATAGAGCGATTTACCCAACTTCTTAGCAACAATGTGCCTGTGCTAACGTCATACGGCGCTACCGAGTCGTTACCATTAACTAAAATAGCTAGCTCAGATTTACTGGAAACCAGCCATATAACAGACAATGGTGGTGGTATTTGTGTGGGTAACCCGGTTAACGGTGTTGAACTCAGTATTATTGCTATTAATGATGATGTCATTGAAACATGGCATGACGACTTAGCCTTACCCGTAAACACCATTGGTGAGATCGTTGTTAAAGGCGACATGGTCAGTCATCAATATTATAATCGGGCATCGGCGACCGCGCAGGCGAAAATACGTGATGTTGATGCTAAATGTGCAGATAGTCGTGTTGTCCGTCACCGAATGGGAGACTTGGGTTATCTTGATGATTCAGGGGCGCTATGGATGTGTGGCCGTAAAGCTCATCGTGTTGAAACTGATAAAAAGGTTTTATTCTCTATTCCTTGCGAACGCATATTTAATACTCATCAATCGGTAAAGCGAACTGCGTTAGTTGCAGTGAAAATTAACCATAAAACTGTGCCGTTACTTTGTATTGAGCTAACAGATGAAGCTAAAAATAACAAAAATTTTGATGAAGCCATTCTCTTTTCTGCGTTAAAAGTGTCTGCACTTGCTCATAAGCAAACATCCGCTATATCACACTTTTTAATCCATGATGATTTCCCTGTGGACATACGTCATAACGCTAAGATATTTCGTGAAAAGCTTGCCGTTTGGGCACAACAAGAACTTGACTAACATATCAAATAATTAGAGCTTCCAATGATTGAAGATTCGCAAAATAGTGCTATTCCTACTCAGTGCAAAACCAACAGTGTAGACTGTCTCTTATACACATCTGACGCTGCCGACGACTCCTTACGTGTAGA
>OJEO01000495.1_pt1 | contig 14274 bp, 13 predicted proteins | sample 1593621 | NCBI WGS metagenome assembly OJEO01 (sample SAMN05416875, study PRJEB24817) | seawater metagenome | isolation source: Sea water | place: Canada:Atlantic | collected 2013-11
GAGATGTAGAGAGGTCTCGTGGGCTCGGAGATGTGTATAAGAGACAGGCTTGTAAACGAGTTAGATGAAGTGTTTTTAGGACCAAAATTGACAGGTAACTTAGAAACCGATCTAAAAAACATTAAAACGGAAAAACAAATCGATTTTTACGATGTGGGTATCCCTGGTTTTAGGGGGGAACCCGAAGAAAAGATACCAAACCTTGTAGGACAAGTTATTACACCGCTTTCGGTTGATTTGGAGGGGCTTTATAAGTACATGAACGGTTATTATAAAAAATTAAAAATTAAAAGAAAATGGGAAGCTGAAAATAATACAGTTGTCAGGATTATTAATTTTTATACCCCCGCTTTTTTTAAAGAAGCTTATCAAATTCCTGAAAATCGATTGTACGATTTTTTATTGTTTTGTATAGAAACTACAGATATTCAAACAAATTTTAAAAAAGAAAATTATGTAAAAGTAGTTTCTGTGTTTGAAGAAAAGGGTGTTGAGTATTCAAATCGACTTAAAGAGCATAAACAAGAAAAAAAGGAATAAAGGATAATTGTTGTAACAATAACAAGTATTTTACGTCCAATAATTACACAGTTTACTATGAAGTTTTTAAAAATTGCAATTCTTATTGTTGTACTTCCTCTAATAACGGCATCTACTGCTGTACATAAGTTTTATGTAAGTACCACCAATATTGAGTATGTACCTAAAAAACAATCGATTCAGATAATCACAAAGATTTTTATAAACGATATTGAAGATGTGCTTCAAAAACGCTACGATCCGTCTATTTCAATAGCGACTACCAAAGAGAAAGAGGAAGATGTAGCTTACTTAAAAAGATATATTCTTCAAAAGTTGAAAATTAACGTGAACGGAAAACCTGCCGAATTAACTTATATAGGTAAAGAATATGATATTGACGTGGTAAACGCATACATTGAAATTACAGATGTTAAAGAATTACATTCCATAGAGGTAAAAAATGAGATTTTAATGGATCTTTTTGAAGATCAACAAAACATTATTCATATTAAAACCCCTAAAACAAAAAGAAGTTTCATCTTGGATGCCGATAATCCTAAAGATATGTTAAACTTCGACTAATTCAATTTTCATTAAGCATAAGAAAAACTACATTTAAACCCTTTTTAAAATTACAGAAACTTTTATTATGAAATTACTCAAATGCCTTTCCTTGGTAGTATTATTCCTTTCAGCAGGAATGATATACGCACAGGACGAAAACAATAGTGACGAACGGGAACCAGGTCACATTAACAACAACCGCTTTAAACAACTGTACGAAGAGTTTTCTACTCCCAATCAGTATAGAAGCGCTAGTGGTGCCCCTGGGCCAAAATATTATCAACAACGAGCCGACTATAAAATGGACATCGAACTTGATGATGTAAATAGAAAAATATCGGGTAACGAAACCATTACCTACACTAACAACTCTCCAGATGTATTGGAATATCTTTGGGTTCAGTTAGATCAAAACGTTCGTGCTAAAGATTCAAAATCTCCATTGATCGAATCAAGTGGGGCAGCTCCTGCAGATGCAGCGGGTTCTTTTGTGCAAAAACACATGGGTGCTGCTTTTGACGGTGGTTTTAACATTCAAGAGGTTAAAGATGAAAAAGGAAGAAACCTTCCTCATACCATCAACCGTACTATGATGCGTGTTGAAATGCCAAAGGACTTAGAGCCTGGAGACGATTTTACCTTTTCTATTAAATGGTGGTACAATGTGCCAGACCATACAATAGACAGAGCACGTAGTGGTTATGAGCAATTTAAAGATGGTAACCGTGGGTATGTAATTGCGCAGTTTTATCCGCGTATGGCAGTTTATAATGATGTAGAAGGTTGGCAGAACAGTCAATTTTGGGGACGTGATGAATTTGCATTGCCTTTTGGTGATTTCGAAGTAAGCATAACTGTTCCGGCAGATCACGTATTAGATGCTACCGGTTCGCTTCAGAATAGAAAAGATGTGTTCACTAAAGAAATGATGAACCGTTATGAAAAAGCAAAAAAATCATACGATAAACCTGTAATTATTGTAACCCAAGAAGAAGCTGAAAAGGCTTCAAAAGGATTTACAAAAAACAAAAAAACGTGGAAGTTTAAAGCTGAAAATGTTCGTGATTACGCGTTTGCGTCTTCTAGACGTTACATTTGGGATATGATGGCTGTTAAACAAAACAATGGTAACGATGTAATGGCCGTTTCATTATATCCACCAGAAGGTAACCCACTGTGGGAAGAATTTTCAACGAAAGCAGTTGCTAGTACATTAAAGTCATATTCTCGTATGACGTTTGATTACCCATATCCAAAAGCAATTTCAGTACACGCTAAAAATCAGGGGATGGAATATCCTATGATTTGTTGGAATTACGGTCGTCCAGATGAAGATGGAAATTACAGCGAGCGTACCAAATATGGAATGATTTCAGTAATTATTCACGAGGTTGGGCATAACTACTTTCCTATGATTGTAAATAGTGATGAGCGCCAGTGGACGTGGATGGACGAAGGTTTAAATACATTTGTACAGTATGTGGCTGAGCAGGATTTTGGTGAGTGGTATCCAGATGCTATTGCACCCAATAAAAAATACCCTTCTCGTAGAGGACCGGCTAAAAATATAGTTAGTTATATGGCAGGTGACCAAGACCGAATTGCCCCAATTATGACGAAAGGGTTAAATACGTATAACTTTGGAAGCAACGCGTATGGAAAACCAGCAACAGGTTTAAACATTCTTCGTGAAACCATTATGGGCCGCGAGTTGTTTGACTATGCATTTAAAACCTATGCACACCGTTGGATGTTTAAGCACCCAACACCAGAAGATTTTTTCCGTACCATGGAAGATGCTTCAGCAGTTGATCTTGATTGGTTTTGGAGAGCTTGGTTCTATAGCACTGAATACACAGATATTGGTGTGAAAGACGTAAAGCGTTTCTATGTTACTTCAAAAATGAATAAAGAAGTTCGCGAAATGATGGAAGCTCGAGGAATGAAAGAAAGCGACCTTCCGCCATTAGTTTATATGGTTGAAGAAGGAAGTGAAGATTATGAAGAAAGCATGAAAAATGCTTCTTTAGATGATGTTTCAACCCTGCAAGAGTATATTATGGATAATCTTTCTGCTGAAGAAAGAGCTAACTTGGAAAAACCAAATTACTTTTATGAAGTAACATTTGAAAAGCCAGGTGGTATCCCAATGCCGATTATTGCAGAATACACCTATAGCGATGGAAGCACAAAACGTGTAAAGTATCCAGCTCAAATTTGGAGAAAAAATGATAAAGAAATAGGGAAAGTAATTGCTTCAGATAAAGAAATTACGAAGATAGTAGTTGATCCAGATGAAGAAACAGCAGATATTGATACTGAAAACAATAGCTGGCCTAAACGTAAAAAATTAGGTGAATTCGATAAATTCAAAAAAGAAACCGAGAAGAACTAATAAGCTCGATATCATTTTTTGCAAAAAAGCCTCGTTACTTTAACGGGGCTTTTTTCTATAAACATATAATCTTGTTTATATTTGTGGCATGTATTTACAAGCAATATTTTTATTTATAAGCGGTACTGAAATTGTATTTATACTTTTCATCGTCCTATTGGTGTTTGGTGCCGATAAAGTGCCCGAAATTGCTAAAGGCTTAGGTAAAGGCATGCGTCAACTTAAAGATGCAACAAACGATATTAAGTCTGAAATCACCAAGAGTGCCGAAAAACAAGGCCTCGATATCGATATTACAAAAGATGTGCGTCAAGAAATAGACAAGGTAAAAGACGATGTCGATGAAATTACCGGTCCTATTAAACGTAAATTTTAATGTTCGAAATACTGAAGGAATGGGACAGAGAGCTATTTGTATTTCTTAACTCATTAGGAATTGAAAGGTTTGACAATTTTTGGATTACCGTCACGCAAATAGAAACTTGGACGCCTCTTTTTTTAATTTTCTTTTTTTTTATCTTTTACTATTTTAAATGGAAACGGGGAGGAGCAATCCTTTTCTTTCTATTGCTAACCTTTGGGATTACTATTTTTTTTACTGGAATTGTAAAGGATTATTTCGCTAGACTCCGACCTAATAATGTTGAAGCGTTATCTGAAATTATTCGCATTCTTCAAAAACCCAATAATTACAGTTTTTTTTCAGGACATGCTTCTTCTAGTTTTTCGCTAACCACTTTTATGGCTTTAATTTTAAGGCAGAAGACCAAATGGATATACTTAGCTTATCTCTGGCCTTTCTTATTTTGTGTCAGTAGAATATATGTAGGCGTTCACTATCCAAGCGATATCCTTGTAGGAGCTTTAGTGGGTACTGTTTTTGCTATTATTTTTTACAAGCTTTGTAAAAAAGCATTACAGCATGATAGGTTGAAGGTTAAAGACTTAGAATAGGCTTCTTATGTATCCAATTTGTATTTTTTGTATCTTGATGTTTTATTAACCAAACCATCAAACCTATGAAAAATTTACAGTTACTGGTATTGGCCCTATTTGCAATCATTGTGGTAGGTTGTACCAAAGACAATCCCCTAACAGAAGAAACTCTAGAAACTGATCTTACTTCTAAAACATCACAAGAATTATTAACCATCCCCCAAATCAACAAAATCATTGACGAACAACTACGCCGTACGGGCGATTTTAGATGGGATAAAACTTCCGATCAAGTATTGTGGAGCGCCACAGTACACGGAAGCGGAATTCTCACAATTGGTTATGGCGATATGGGAGAAAGTTTTAGCACAGAAAAGAGTGCCAGACTTATTGACTCAAAGAATTCTATTGTTTCTCAAATTATTTCAATAGAAAAAGAATCAAGGAAACAAACCCTTTTTGAAGATGATAATGTGCTAAATGTGATTGATGTTCAAGTGAAATCGCTTAAAACCATTACTGAATTGAGAAAAAGAGATGACATTCGGTATTTAGAACCAAATGCATATTCCTTTTTTTACAGTGAACAATACCCCCAACAACGGTCTTCAAGTGGTTGTGGTAAGGATGGGCAAACTTTGAATAACAATGATTACCGAACTGTTGCCCCAGGATCGTTAGTGAGCTGGACGTATGATAAACATAATATCGAGCAAGCGTGGAGTTATAGTACTGGATCTGGTGTAACCGTTGGTTTAATTGATACCGGAGTTTCACAAAGTCAACCGTTATTAGGAAATAACTTTAATGATGGCTATAGCACAGGGCGTACGATTCAAAAATATGGAACGTTTATCGATTCTGCTTGGCCATGGTCTAACAATTATGATGGTCCACACGATAAATGTGGTCACGGAACAAGTATGGGATCAACCATTGCTTCGCCTAGAAATAATGATAATTTACCAGTTGGAGTTGCTTATAATTCAAACTTAGTAGCCTATCGTGCAACGGAAGATGTATTATTAAACGATTACCACGAACGAAAAGGCGTAAAAGATGCCTTACGACAATTAGCAGACCGTAGCGATGTAAAAATAATTTCTATGTCTATTGGCTATCCTTGGTCTATTAATAATGTAAAAGATGCTGTTCGTTATGCCCATAGCAAAGGAAAATTGATCTTTGCAGCTGGCGGAACTTCGTTGGATTTCACCAATTGGTATCCCGTTATCTTCCCTGCGAGTATGAGCGAGACAGTAGCCGTAACCGGAATTACCGATGATGGAAGCTATCAACAATGTGATACTTGTCATGATGGAAGTGAAATAGAATTTACAATCGTGATGCAACGAGCAAATGATAACGGACGTACTAGTGCTGTATTAGGCTTTAATAATGGCGATACCGATTATGTAGGTGGGTCTTCAGTAGCGACTGCAACAACAGCTGGAATTGCAGCTTTAGTCTGGGAACGCCATCCAACGTGGAGTAGGAGTCAAGTGCTAACTAAAATGCGACAAAGCTCTGAGTTTTATCCTAATAAAGATAGTACAAAAGGCTATGGAAATATTGATGCCTTACAGGCGGTGCAATAAATTTTAAATAAAATTAAATTAAAAAGGTTCAGAAATATTTCTGAACCTTTTTTTCGTACACACGAAGGTGTACTTTTGAAAAAAATTACATTTTAAATAAAACCTTCGCCAAAATCATGGTCGTTTTTGACAAGAGCTTTGTTAATTTCCAAAAACAACTACAGAAAATACACTATTCGTAAGAGCTGCGCTGCTTTGTAGCCTAATAGCAACCCTAAAACTGTTTGGGGATACTTCTTGATATCCAGCAATTTCTGGAGTAGCGGTTGGATTTGTAAATGGAGTAATCATAGGCACTAATGATACGGTACCATCGGCAGGGTTGTCGACAGTAATTAAATATGTACCGGTCGCTTCATGTACTACAGAAGTTATCCCATAACCTGAGTCTATATTCCCACCATCACTTATTTTTCCAAAAGCAATAGGCAATGAATTACCATACACCGTATTGGCATTGGGTGAAGTAGTTGTTTGATTTACTTCTACGCTTCCTTCTGTAGATATTTTTCCACTTCCCAAAGTAATGCTGGCATTTTTTAATCCAGCGCCTATAAACTCAACTTTGTCGTCAATGTCGTTATAGCCAATTCCCCAATTAGTAAAAGCAGGAGAATGGTTTACAATCATTTTATCGCTGTTAAAGGAGCCTGAACCATAAAGCATAACCGCACCACTTTGCATACTGTGTAAGGCAGTAGGAACACTACCCATCTGGGTTTCTCCAACATCGGTACCGTCCATGGTAACTTGTAACCAAGGTTCAATTTCTAACCAGTTGATTCCAGCCATGGGTGTTACACTACCTATTTGTGCAGAGAAAACACCATTGTCATCTGTAGTAAGGTTTTGTGTTTCATTGTAAACTGCTGTGCCGCCGGCACCATCCCGTATTTCAAAATCGATAGCTACATTGGCATTGGTCATTAAGTTACCTCCAGCATCTCTAGCGACAGCTTGGTAATTAATAAGCTCAGCAGCGGCTTGTTTTTTATTTTCCGTAGTAATACCTTGTGTTTGCAGATTTTTTTGAGCAATCACTTTTTCAATTTTATCAACTTTGTTGAATTTGATAGACCTGTTACTGTTTTCTCTATCTATTTCTTGCGAAAAGGCAGACATGTTAGTCAGTAAAAATGTAAAAATTGTAATATAAGTTATTGTAGTTTTCATAATTAATAATTTTTATTGTTTAATAATTTTATAAGTTTTGGATGTATTGTTGGATTGCAAAACAATGCTCAACAAATAGGTTCCACTGTTCAAGGAACTTAAGTTAATGACCTCTGTATTGGCAATCCCTGTCATCTGTTTTTTATAAACTTCTCTTCCAAGAATATCATAGAGGACCAATTCAATATTTTGGCCTTCCATATCGGTAAAAGAAATGTTTAAAAAATCTTTAACTGGGTTAGGATAGAAGGAGGTTTCTATACTCGAATTAAAATCTTCATTGCTTAATACTACGCCTTCAATGGCACCAAGCCAAAATCCTTGCCCTAATGACTCCCCGTTATCTATATTGCCAATAACTGGCTCACCCATAGTAAAATTCAAGGTGTTTGAAGTCCCATTAAGTGTAACTCCGCTACTTGCTATAATATATTGGCTAAGGCTCTGAGAATGACAAAGACCACCAAAAACAAGTATAAAAAGTATGGTAAAAATTGTGTTTTTCATAATTTAAAATTTTAAAAAGTTATTATTAAAAAGGTTGTTTTTCATAAGCATAGGTTTTAGTTGCTAATTCATTTATGAGTACAAATATGAAACTATTGAGTAGCATTGATTGCAGTCAAAAAACTGAAATTTATACTACTAAAGCCCCTTTTTAAAAGGGGAAATACCTGATAAAGTGAAAGGAATTAAACGGGCAAAAAGATATTAGGGGGTTTAAAAGAAAGTTACTAATGAGTTAGAATAAATTGGAGAAAAGAGAAGGTCTATAAAACAGCTTACAATAGAATATATAAGCCTGATAGAAGAACTACTGGCGTATAAATTGCAGTTTATTAAATAGAATTAAAGCTTTTTTAATAAAGTAAAGGGAGTGCTATAGCACTCGGCTAATGGTCAGTCCATCCCGAATGGGTAATATAACTGTTTCCAGTTTTTCGTGTGTATTGAGTAATTGATTATATTCTAGCAAGGCTTTCGTGTCTTCATCATTCTTTTTTAAGGGCTCGACCACTTTCCCGCTCCATAATACATTGTCGCTTAAAATTATCGATCCGCTTTTTAACTTCGGAAGGATGATGTCGAGGTACTTTGGGTAGTTGCTTTTATCGGCATCTATAAAGACCAAATCAAAAATTTGAGCTAGTTTTGGAATAATTTCTAAAGCATTTCCAGTATGTTGAATAATTTGCTCTCCAAAACCGGAAGCATCAAAGTATTTCCGTTGAAAATCGTGCAGTTCTTCATTGATATCAATAGTGTGTAATTCCCCTTCTTCCTGCATTCCTTCTGTTAAACACAAAGCAGAGTAGCCAGTATATGTACCGATTTCAAGAATGTATTTGGGGTTTATCAATTTGGAAAGCATACTCAACACGCGTCCTTGTAAATGACCGCTCAGCATTCTTGGGGCTAATACTTTTTGCCACGTCTCCCTATTTAGCTTTTGTAAAAGTTCTGGTTCGGCTTGCGAATGATTTTCTACGTAATTGTTTATTTCTTCAGGAAGAAAGTCCATGTTATTTGTTTAATGTATACCACCCATCATTTTTTTAATGAATGGTGAAATTAATATGGCAAAGATACCCACAATTATACTAATAGTACCAAAACTAGCATAGACTGAAACATATGAAAATAACTGTTGCAAACCTTCACTACCCGTCAATACACTTTGAGTGGTTAAACCAGATACTTGTTCTGTAATGGTTCCAAAAAAACCGGATGAAAAAATAGAAGGTTCTTCACCTGAAACAGATGTAAGCTTAGCAATTTTCCCTGCAAAAAAGTGTCCGAAAAAATTAGCCGAAAACCAAACGCCCATAATGAAAGCGGTATATTTTAAAGGGGATAATTCGGTCATTTTAGATAAACCGATGGGTGATAAAAATAATTCTCCGATTGTCAGTACCATATAGCCTAGTATTAAATACGTCATAGAGGTTCTTGCAAAATCATCAACACTATTGGCAGACATGGCAAATATGAGAAACCCAAGGCCAAGAAATAATAGTCCCAATCCGAATTTAACTGGGGAATTTGGATTGCTATTTCGTTTGCTTAAAAACGTCCATAACATGGAAAAAGGTACCGCAAAAAGAATAATAAATCCCGCGTTGATACTGTTGGTTCCCGCAGCGTCCATCCAAACAAGATTTACATTTCTATCGGCAAATAAGGTTAAGGAACTTCCGGCTTGTTCAAAAATAGCAGCGAATAAAGTATACAATAGAGTAAAATATACCGCGACCAATAATCGTTTCTTTTCCTTCATACTTACGGTTGAAATAATATAGGTGATATATGCAATCAAGAACAGTGAGACGATCCACACTAAATAGCTTTCAAATTCGTGAAAACGAACAATCGTAGCAAATAACACTACTAAAACCACAGATAAGATTACAATCCACTTTCCTTTGTTTAAACCGAGTGTTTTTAGGTTATACGTTTCAAGGGACGGTACTTTTCCTTTCGTGCCAAACACATTGCTTTTCAAGCCACTGTTAAAGACCAAAAGACCGGCAACCATCCCAATTCCTGCTAAAACAAAACCATAATGCCAACCATAATTTGCGGCAAACCATGCACAAGCCAAAGGGGCAATTGCGGCTCCTAAATTGATTCCGAGGTAAAAAATGGTAAATCCGGAATCTCTTCTGCTGTCTCCTTGTTGGTATAGTTCGCCTACAAAAGATGAAATATTAGGTTTAAAAAAACCATTACCGACGATAATCAGCCCCAAGGAACCATAGAAGAAAATAGGAAGTTCAATAGTAAGAAAAAAGTGTCCCAGCACCATTAAAACGCCACCAAGTATGATTGATTTTCTATAACCTAAAATTTTATCTGCTAAAATTCCACCGATCATAGGGGTTACATACACTAAAGACATATAGGCTGCATACACACCAAAAGCCATATCGTCATCAAACAACAGGTGTTTGGTCATGTAAAGCACCAAAAGGGCTCGCATTCCGTAAAAAGAGAACCGTTCCCATAATTCAGCAAAAAATAAGTAAAGTAATCCCTTTGGATGTCCAAAAATCTCAGTAGGTCCGTTGTCGATTGTCGTATTGCTCATAGTTGTATGTTAAACTTTTGAGCAATGTAAAAGCGAGTCATTGAGTTTGAAATGACTGTTTTAAATTATAACAAAAAATAGTGGGTTGTGAGTAATTGTAAGTAAAGCAACAATTAGTAACAAATAGCTTTATATTCTTTATTTTCAGGTGTTTCTGAAAATTCTTCTAACAAAGCTTTGTCAATTGTTATATTTTCAGGAATGATACGTAAGCGGTACCTGCTTTCGCCTATAAAGATAAAAAGATCACGTCTATCTAGTTTTTCACTTCCCTCTAATTGTAGAATATCATTAATATTTTCGATAATTCGGGTGACGTAGGTTTGGTTTGTTATTTCACCGCCTAGATTTACCAAAATACTTTGCGAAACCCCTTCAGCATATTTCCGCCTAATGGCAAACTTCAGTAAATTTTTATACTGTGTGGTTTTAGAACCAAAATCAATCACCTGATCAACAATTCCTTTGGTAGGGATATTAATTTTAACCAGACTCCAATCTAGAAAAGAGATGGCCATTTCGTTTGGTTTCGGCATATTGGCAAGTCGAATTACCCAAATAGTAGCCAATACTAAGAAAACAGCGATTAAAGACGTTTTGGCAATAATTTTAATAAAGTTATTGCTGAAATCATTTCCGAAAGTTAAAAAGGCTTCTGAAACCTGAGAAGTGAAAGTTAGTACAATTACCAAAACAGCGATTATTCCTATTAATTGTAAACCTCGATAGGCAAAGGTTCTATAAAATGAAACACCTAATAAATAACATAAAAAAGCAGATAGTAATAGATCTGGAATGCTACTTATTTTTACGTTTTGAATGGTATTTGAATTCCCTAAAAGTTGCGGTAGGATAAATGTAATAGCAGCCGTAGCGATGATTAAAGCAATGATTTTCTTTATGTTTTTCTTATTGTGATAAATAAACTGTGGCGCGTAGTAAAAATAAAAAAGCGCCAACAGTAGAAACATATTGTTTACAATAGAAAGCAGATTTACTCCTAATTGATAACCCTGGGTATCTATAAATGAAAAGACCATTCCCGCATAACTCCAGACTCCAGAAACAACCCAAACGAACATGGCAAAACTTAAATAGAGTAGTGCTTTATCTACCCTTTTTTCAGATTCGTCTTCTTCTAAAATGTGTTTAAATTGTTTTCGAATGTGATACCAAATCGCCAGTAAAAGCACCCCACCAATTAATGCTATAAAAATGTGGGATAGAATATAAAACCTAGCGACTTCTGTCATGGGTGTTAACTAAGAATTCTATTAACCAGCTTCTTTTTTGCAGCTTCGTCATCGCCGCATAGCCATTGTATTACATTATCTTCCCAAATGGCATCGCATTCATCTTTTGTTAAGATGTTTCGTTCTTGGGCAAGATCTAAAATTTTACCGGGATACGAAGATTGTACGGCACTTTCCATTTCTCCTAACGGATACGGATCATCTAGACCCATTATAACTTGCTTTGGGTCTTGATTTTCTACCAATAATTTTAACGAACCTGTATCGTGTACTAAAGTGTCAAAAAATATGTTTTTATGTCCAACTGCTTTTCTAGGGTGTGTTTTTCCTTCAAATAAATCAGGCCGACCATCAAAACCTTGAATACGGCGTCCTAAATTTATTTGTGCTAATTGTCCGCCGTGTGCAAAACACGTACGCATATTGGGGTATTTGTCTGCATATCCATTCAACGTTAAAAAGTGATAGGCATCGGCACATTGCGCTAACATCCAGATGAGGTGGAAGCGCCAAGATGTATTTTCTAATTTGATAAATTTTTCACCATCGTATGGGTGAATTTCAACTGCTAAATTATACTTGCTGGCCAATTCAAAAATGGGTTCGTTTTCCTCATCAAAAATACAGCGCCACGTTCCAATGGTATCCATATAGTGGGTTGGTAAACATAAAAGTTGAAGGCCTAGTTCTTCTACACAACGTTCAATTTCCCATAAGGCACCTCTTACAAATCCTGGGTGTACTACAAATCCGCAGGTAAATTTTGACGGATTATCATGCTGCACTTTCGCGTTAAAATCATTCTGAAACCGTAAGGCTTGCTTCATTTCTTCAACACGAAGTCCATTTCCGTAGAGTTGCGAAAGATTTAAAACAACCGCATGGTCAATTTTATACCGCTCCATCCAAGCCAATTTTTCATCCAAGAAGAAACTGGAATCGGTTACCGGACGGCTCCAATCTTTCTGAAGCATAAACTTTTTATCTTCATCCACCCAAAAAATCTCCTTGTCTTTCATAAACTGAGGGATTTGTTCAGGATACGGAAGTAGATGCGAATGGCCGTTAATGCGAAGTTTTCTTTTCATATTCATTCCCTGCAGAGGCAAGGATCTTTTTAATTAAAAAATAGAATTATGCTAAATATACAAACTTTTTTACAGCGATTTCGTTCTTCCACCATCAACCGGAACATTAATTCCGTTAATGTAACTTGCAGCTTCACTGGCTAAAAAGGCTACCGCATAGGCTATCTCTTCAGGTTGGGCAAAACGTCTGGCAGGAACCAAACTTTTCATAAATTCGGATGCTTCTTCTTCAGTACTGGCTTTCTTTTTGGCTGCATTTGCAACAATGTTATCTAGCCGATCCGTTGCAGTGAAACCTGGAAGTACGTTGTTAACGGTGATTCCAAAACCACCTAACTCACTGGCCAAGGTTTTACTCCAATTGGCAACCGCACCACGAATAGTATTGCTTACGCCCAACCCCTCAATAGGTTGTTTTACCGAAGTGGAAATAATATTGATTATACGTCCGTAGCCCACTTTTTTCATTCCGGGAACAACCGCTTGCACTAAAATCTGGTTGCAAACCAAGTGTTGTGAAAATGCTTTGGTAAACTCTTCGGTATCTGCCGAAAAAAGAGGTCCTCCTTTTGGGCCGCCGGTATTGTTCAACAAAATATGAAACACCTTGTCTTTTGTAGCTGCTTCAATTTTTTCTTTAAGCGTTTCAGGATTTGAAAAATCGGCTACTATATAATCGTGCCGCTGTCCGTCACCAGTGGGTAATTGTGACAGTACACCTTTCAATTTCTCTTCATTTCTGGCAACCAAGGTGACGCTGGTTCCTAACGAAGCCAACTCAATGGCCGATGCTTTTCCTATTCCGGCACTACTTCCGCAAACAAGCGCCGATTTAAAATTCAAATTTAAATTCATGAGTAACTAATTGAGCGATTTATATACTTTGTCCTGTAAATATACTATGATTTTATGGGACACTTTTGTGTTATACCCTATTTCTGAAATGTGATGTCTTTCCACAATTTTTAAGTATCTTGAAAATTCAATTTTACTGAAAATAGCGCTATGATTTTTATTGAAAATGAAGGGATTACCAATCCACACCTTAATTTAGCTTTAGAAGAATATATTGTCCGGAACTTTAGTTTTGACAATGATTATTTGTTGTTCTATATAAATGAACCTTCTATTATCATTGGTAGAAACCAAAATACCTTAGAAGAAATTAACCATGAATACGTAGAAGAAAATAACATAAAAATAGTTCGGCGTGTTTCGGGCGGGGGAGCGGTGTATCATGACTTCGGAAATTTAAATTTTAGTTTTATAACCGATCACGACATAAAAAGTCTGAATAATTTTAAAAAAGTAACAGCGCCTGTTGTAAAAGTGCTGAACAGTATGGGCGTTCCTGCCGAAATGAAAGGAAGAAATGACGTAGTAGCAAACGATAAAAAAATATCCGGTAATGCACAATTTTCTACCGGAAAGCGGATGGTAAGTCACGGCACCTTGTTGTTGGATACTGATTTAAGTGAGGTTGCTAATGCGTTACAGGTTAAAATGAGCAAGATTGAAAGTAAAGGTCATAAGTCGGTACGGAGCCGGGTGGCTAACATTTCAGAATTTTTGGATGAAAAGGTCGATATTGAAACTTTTCGATCTTTAATTTTAAAAGGATTATATGAAGCGCGAGACGATTTTGAAACCTATCGAC
>OJEO01000501.1_pt1 | contig 14186 bp, 13 predicted proteins | sample 1593621 | NCBI WGS metagenome assembly OJEO01 (sample SAMN05416875, study PRJEB24817) | seawater metagenome | isolation source: Sea water | place: Canada:Atlantic | collected 2013-11
TCTACACGTAAGGAGTCGTCGGCAGCGTCAGATGTGTATAAGAGACAGCTATGAAATTTTCAAAGAAGAATTTGAGCATAGAAACCAATCACAAGGCGAAATGATACGCGCCATGTTAAAGCGACTTATTATTAAAGGAACGCGACTGGCAATTAAAAAGAAAATGAAAAAAACGGTTCCGAACGAAACGTATGATCTCATTCGAAAATTTCACATTTTAGTTGAGAAAAATTTTAAAAAGCTGCACAAAGTCAATGAATATGCCGATTTGCTATATAAATCGCCAAAAACGTTGGCGAATGTCTTCAATAAATACAGTGACACAACCCCATTGACAACCATAAACGAACGAATATTACTCGAAGCGAGACGGTTGCTCCTATTTTCAGACAATACTTCCGAAGAAATTGCTTACGAACTTGGGTTTAATGAACCTAGTCATTTTTCAAGATTTTTTAAAAAAAACACAGCCTCTACCCCCTTAAACTATAAAAAAACCGCTCTATTAGAGAAAAAAGGGAACAATCTACCATAGTAAGGGAATTATCTACACACCAGCTGTTCTACTTTATAGATACTTTTATTAAAAATTGTTATGTCAAGGATATTGGCTTGCCTTAAAATTACTATTCAAGGCACGTTTTCTTATGATTGATAGCAATATCACTACAAACAAAAATTAAAAAAGAAAGATTATGAAAAATTTATTTTTAATGCTTTTCTGCGGAATAGCATGTACGCTTACGTTTACAAGTTGTTCAGATGACGATACGGGTGGCGGTGATCCCGACCCAGATAATACGGTCGCAGGATATATTTACACCACCACCAATGGTGAATCCACAAATCAAGTGATTCGATTTGATAGAATGGACGATGGATCGTTAGAAAATGAAACAGCTTATACAACAAACAGTTTAGGTGGAGCAAATGTTAGTGCTGGTGGAGATGCCCGTGGAGATTTTGATTCGCAAGGCGCCATAAAAATAATTGGAGATTATTTATTAACGGTTAATGCAGGCGGTAATGATGTTTCGGTATTTTCTTTAGATCGCACCAACGGGGAGCTTTCCTTAGAAAGTAACACAGGCTCTGGCGGAACACGCCCAGTAAGTATTACTGAAACACCTATTAACGGAAGTCCTAATCAATATTGGGTAGTTGTAGGTAACCAATGGAACAATCCTAACATACAAAAAGATCCACCAAATATTCAACGGTTTCCAAACGATGCATTCTTTATGCAAGATCTTACTCAACCCGATGCAACCGATGCCGAACGAAACATTCAATTATTTCGCTTTAATGCAACCGACGGAAGTTTAAACCCTGTAAGCCAACTAGATACTTATGTTAGAGAAAATGGTGGGCCAGTTTGCGTTACCTTTAGTAATGATGGAACTAAATTAGCAGTCGGTACATGGGGAATTACTCATTTTATGGCTGAAGACCCATTGCTTTCAGAACAACATCCAAGTAGGGTTTATATATATGACTTTAATAATGGAGCGGTTTCCAATAAGCGATTTTTTGAAGAAGAAGGAATTGCCGGAACCATTGGTTTAGATTGGAATCCTAATAATAGTAATACTTTATATGCTACCAACTTTAATACAACAGTAGCAAAAACCGATAACAGTTTAACTGTACTACAAGATACCGGATCTGATGTTACCAAAATAAACAATTCTACCACAGGGGAAGAAGACGACCTTGATGAAGCATGTTGGACTGCTGTAAGCCCAACTGGTGACCGATTATATGTTGCTAGTTTTACAGGAAATGTAATTACCCCATTTACATTAGATGGTTCTGGGAGTGTTACAGGAAAATTACCTTTTGAAGCACGTGAGGACAATGCTCCACCAGCAGATTCAAAAGATTTGTATATCACTTCAGATAACAAATACTTATATAATTTAGGTGCGTTTCAGTCGTATTCCATCAATATTTTTGATGTAACAGCTAATGGAGTTGATTATGACGAACAAGTGGTATTGGAAACCACACAAGGAAGTATTGGTCAGCCAGGTGCTTTTAACTTTCTAGGATTAGTTGGTTTTGACGTGGAACAATAAAGCAATAGATACCTAATTTAAAAAAACTTAATAATGGAAAATTCGAAAGCGATTCAATTACAAAACATAGGAGCATTCATAATTAGATATGGGCTTGTAGCAATATTGTTATGGGTGGGAATGTTGAAATTTTTCGCCTATGAAGCCGAAGGTATAAAACCTCTTGTGGAAAATAATTTTTTAATGTCTTGGGGATACGACCTCATGAGTGTCCAAGGCTTTTCCTACGTGATAGGATTTATTGAGATTGTATTAGCTTTGTTGATTTTGACGCGCTCCTTTAATCCAAAATTATCTGCCATAGGCAGTGTAGGGGCAATAATTATGTTTTTAATTACCCTAACATTTGTGTTAACAACGCCCGGTATATGGCAAAAAGGATATGGATTCCCCTTCCCTTCTCCAATGCCCGGACAATTTCTATTAAAGGATTTAATGTTATTGGGAGCTGCTATATGGACAGCTGGAGAAGCACTTGTTGCAATAAAACTTCAACATAAAACAAAACCTGCTTACGGATAAACCAACCATTTTTCATAGTTTGGGCATTTTGTAAACTATGTTTGTTTATTAGTTTTGATAGTCCCTTTTAAAGTAAATCTAGCTTTAAAAGGGACTTCTTTATATTTAAGTTTAACATTAGCACGTTGAAAGTAAATTTTACGAAGTGAGCTAAAAAAGTTGCATTATTTATACTTCTGAAGAATTTCTAACAAAGCCGCACGCTTCACTTTACCTGTTTCAGTATAGGGAAATTTAGACAAACTGATTACTTTTTTGGGGCGTTCGTATTTCGAAAGCACTTCAAAGGCTTTAGAATAATCTGGAATGGAATCAGATTTCATTTCTACTACTAAAATAACCCGTTCGCCTAACTCCTCATTTTTTTCCGAAGCAATTATAAATGGCTCTGTTATTTTTTCAGAAAGCTTTTCTTCTACTTTTTCAGGAAATATCTTCACACCACCACTGTTAATGACGTTATCATAGCGTCCCAACCACACAAAAGAAGTTGCTGTTTGGAGTGCTACCACATCATTCGTCACTACTTTTTCTTCGGAAATATCTGGAGCTGAAATAACCAAACATTCCCGATCATCCAATGAAAATTTTACATTTGGCAATGCAGAAAATGTTTCGCTACGTGCAGGACCGTTGATACGCCGCACTGCTACATGCGTAATCGTTTCGGTCATTCCATACGTACCAAAAGCTTCCGTAGAAACCGATTGTAAAGCCTCTTCTAGTTCTTTTGAAACAGGTCCGCCACCAATAATAATCTTTTTTACCTTGTTTAAATCTTGTAGCGAATGATGTACTTGATAAGGCACCATTGCTACAAAATCGTAATCATTATCATATTGAGTCAGTGCATCTTTTTCAGGTGCTACTACGTGTAAATTCCAGCCCATAACCATCGCGCGTACGAGCATCATTTTGCCAGCAATATAATTGGCCGGCAGACATAATAATGCGGATGTGCCTTCTCCTAATTTAAAATACGCAGCTGTAGCTTTGGCGCTATTGACCATTGCTTTTTTGGATAATTGTATTTTTTTTGGCTTTCCAGTAGAACCCGATGTTTTCACTTTTACAAAATCGGTATCGTCTAACCAAGAAACTATAAATTCGCCTATATGAATTTCGTATTCGTCCCCTTCGTTCTGTAAGCTTTTAGCAAAAGTGTGCAGTTCTTCTTTGGTTTCATACTGAAGCCCATTGAAGGTAAATGCTTCATGAAAAGGGAGTTCCATAAGGTGTAAACTAAGATTCTATAATTTCGTCCGTTTGTCCGCCAAGTTGAGAAGGTTTTGGAGGTGGCGTCACTTTTCCGAAAAGCTTTTCGCCCCAATTGGTCCATTTATATTTCCAAGCCATAATACCCAAGAAAACAGGGTACATAACCAGTACTGGTACTAAAATATCAAACCCTGCTGTGGGATCGGAAACATCTTTTAAAATAGAATTGGTCTGGAATACCGTCCAATCTGCTGTTACCAACAAAGCAGCGATTAAGTTATTACCAGCATGAAAACCAAGAGCGAGTTCCATCCCTTCGTCCATTAGAGTCATGATCCCCAAAAAGAAACCTGTACCAATATAATAGATCATAATAATATTGCCTATTTTATCCACTTCCGGGTTAAAAAAGTGAAGCCCACCAAAAACGACTGAAGTAATTATTAATGGCAACCACCTGTTTTTGGCCATCACGCCAATACCCTGCATTAAATATCCACGAAATAAATATTCTTCAAAACTGGTCTGTAACGGAATCATAAGAATGGCTATAACCGCTAAAATTAAAAACGGAACGGCTTCAAATTGCAATACATAATCGTCAGGATTGCTATAATAATCAATAACAGTCAACACAACGGTTGTAATAGCTATCAACAAAAACGAAAACCAAATACGTCCCCAGTCAACCTTTTTTCGAGAAGTAGTTGCAGCAATTATGGGTTGTTGGTGCAAAAATTTAATTATTAAAATAACAACGATCAACCCCACTACAAAACTAATTAGCATTAAAAACAACGTTAAGTTAGAGTCTAATATGGTCATTAATGTCGCGGGATTATCAAGCGCACTAAGATCGCCTCCCTCATTCATTAATTTAAAAGTAGCTATCAATACAAATGGGATAGCACCCAACTGAGAAGCTACAAAAATAGCAATAGCGCCAACTACATAGCGCCATGAATCGTGTAAATAGTTAAAAGCTTGTTTTATAAACATTACGTTTCCGTTTTATTTTAATTTGTTTAATAAGGAAAGATTCCACTGCTCGTTAGTATCATATTGTATACTTCCGTTACATACTTTTAGTGGCGATTCTATATTATTGGTATATAAACTACCCGTCCCTAAACCTTGCGGCAAGGTAACTTTTTTTGTAAACGTATATTGCGAAATTGCGTTTAAACCTACGTTGCTTTCTAACGCAGAAGTAATCCACCAATCAATCTTCAGATTTTCAGCTAAATTAATCCACGTGTCACTTCCTGTAAAGCCACCAATAAGGCTTGGTTTTAAAATAATGTATTGTGGTTCTACAGTTTGTAGTAGCTTTTCTTTTTCTTCGGAAGAAAATACACCATTTAGCTCTTCATCCAATGCAATAGGAAGTGGTGTTTCTTCACATAATCGTGCCATTTCTTGCCACTGCCCTTGTTTAATGGGTTGCTCAATACTGTGTAATTCTAATTCTGATAAAACTTTCAGCTTTTCCATTGCTTCGGAAGGGGCAAAAGCTCCGTTGGCATCGACCCGTAGTTCAATTTCTGAAGCGGAAAATTCTTGCCTAATGGATTGTAAGAGTTCGATTTCAGTGTCAAAATCGATTGCTCCAATTTTCATTTTTATGCATTGAAACCCTTTTTTTAGCTTTTCTGAAATCTGCTGTTTCATAAAACTTTTATCTCCCATCCAAATAAGCCCATTAATAGGAATGATTTTTGAACCTTGAGAAAATTCCGAAGGAAAAATTTGAAACGGGTCTGTTGCCTGTAGCGATTTAAAAGCCGTCTCCACCCCTATTTGAATGGAAGGAAATTCGGTTAGATTATTGTACAAATAATCTTTTCCTTTTTCAATATTGTTGCACACCCACCTCAGCTTTTCTTCATAATCAGGGCGATCATCGATACTTAGACTTCGTAAAATGCCACATTCCCCTATACCCCACTTCTCTCCTTCTTCAATAATTATAAACCAGGTTTCTTTAGTACGCAAAACGCCCCGGGAAGTTCCACTGGGACGTTTAAAATTTAAGATATGTTTTTTGTAGGTTGCTTTCAAGATAGTTTGTTCGTATGTTGGGTTATTAGATTGTTGGATTATTCTAAGGTTGATTTAAACTTTGAAGTCATTTTGATAATTGTTTCTAAATTTTCCAATTTTAGTTTAAGTGTTTTTTGATCTATAAAACCCAAGTCATTTGATAAGATTATTTGTGTTTCTATCTCATAACACGAACCAATTGCAATTTCTAGAAATCTAGAAAAATCTTTATTTACCTTCTTGAAGCTCCCTCCGCTATATTAGAAGGAACTGATACACTCGCTCTTCGCAGTTGATTTATTAAACCAAACTTTTCAGACTCTGGAAATAACGATGTAATTTCATATATGTGTTTACAAAAAGCTCTACTTTTCTTTCAAACCTCTAACTGTTTAAATCTATGCATGCTTTTTATATCTAAAAATCAAACTATCTAATAATCTAACCTACTAATTAAAGTTCTATCGATTCTCCGATTTCTAAAAGCATTAAATCCTTATCGGCATCGTAGAATTTCTTTTTCGCTTCTTCGTGGTCAATTTCTATGTAGCCAAAGGTATCGTAATGTACGCCCAAAACCTTATCACATTGTATAAAATCACAAGCGATAATAGCATCATCCACACCCATTGTAAAATTGTCGCCTATCGGTAAAATAGCAAGATCCAATTTAGTTTGCATTGGGATGAGTTTCATATCCATAGTTAGAGCGGTATCTCCAGCAATGTAAATATTTTTGTGTTCACCTTCAATTATAAATCCACCGGGTTGACCGCCGTAACTACCATCTGGAAAAGAACTTGTATGAATGGCATTCACATATTTTACATATCCAAAGTCAAACTGCCAGCCACCGCCGTGGTTCATAGGGTGAACATCAAAGCCTTTTTCTTCATAATGATTAGCGATTTCAAAATTACTAACAATGGTCGCCCCTGTGTTTTTAGCAATTGCTTCGGCGTCCAGGATATGATCTTGGTGTGCGTGTGTTAGCAAAATGTAATCTGCTTTTAAATCGTTGATATCAACTTTGTCTTTTGAGAGGTCATTTCCTGTAATAAAAGGATCTATAATTAAGTGTTTTCCGCCAACTTCAATGGCAAGACTGTTTTGACCGTAGAAAGTAATTTTCATAGTAGTTTCTTTTGAAATAAAGATAAAAAGAAATAATGATTTTATAAATTTTAAGTAAAATACTATATTTAGCAACAATCTAGACATTCCTACATGCGCTTTCCCCACTTTTTAACTCTCTTGTTTTTTAGCTTGCTATTTCAACCTGGTATTTGTCAGACTCCAAAAATTGATAGCTTAAGGACCGCAATAAAGCTAAATAATCCTCCAAATATTGAGGCAACGCTTCACCACGATATATTTCAGGAGTTTTATAATAGCGGTGTCTACTATGACAGTGCCTTTTACTATGCTAAAAAAGGATATAATTTTACTAAAGAGAAAAACCTTCAAAAAGAACAAGTAAATGCCCTTTTCGATCTTGCTGCTGTATATAATGTAGTGGAAAAAAGAGATTCTGCTTTAAAATATTATAAAAAGTCTATTAGGCTGTCAAAAAAACTAAACTACACAGATAGAATCCCTTCCATCACTAATAATATTGGGGATATATACATGGAAAAGAAAATGTATAGCAAGGCGATGTCCTATTTTAATGATGTATTAAAATTAGCTAAGAAACAAAACAACAAACAACTAGAAGCAATAGCCTATTTAAATATTGGAGAGGTTTATTTTTATACTGGAAAACTTAAAAAGTCTAAAACGTACTTTCAGAAATCAGAAAAACTTTATGAAACCATTCCGAGCAAACCCATAGCTACCAACTACCTACTAGCTAGAACAGAGAATGCATTAAATGAAATTGATCTTGCAGAAGAAAAAGCTTTAGAAGGTTATAATGCAATTAAAAATAGAAAGGAATTTCAGACTCAATTTAAGTACGCACTTTTACTTTCAGAAATATATACTAAAAAAGAAGACTTTAAAAATGCCACATATTTTAATCAACTTGCTTTATCCTACAATAATGCTATGCATGAAAATAAGAGTGTAAGTGAAATAGAAGAACTTTTCATAAAAATGGAACTTCAAGAGCAAAACAACAAACTGCATATACTAGAACAGAAAAATAAATACCGAGCCATTATATATACTATTGGCGGTCTTCTTGTTATTTTATTAGTCATTTTAATCTTTCGACAGCTTAAAATTGTTAGGATGACAAAGAACATCCATGATATCCAAACTTCGTTAATTGAATATGAATTAGAGTTGAAGAAAAATAAAAGTAAAACAGCTTTTGATGCAACCGTGAAAGAAGACCAACGATTTACCTTATAATAGTTGGGTAATTAAAAACAAAACAGAGAATAAAAAAGTACTCAAGGCTACCTTTTTCAATTCAGGATCTAGTAAAGGCGGCGAATCGTTTTTATACACTTTAATCACATTTAAAAACAACGGTATAAATGCTAGTAAGGGAATGAATTCTAGTATCGCTTCTGCTTTCAGTATAAAATAAAGCATTGCTATTGTAAAGCCTACTACTATTAATAAAGTATGGTAATGCTTAACCTTTACACCGCCTAAAACAACCGCTAATGTATTTTTATTTACTTTGGCATCAGCGAGTCGGTCCCGCATGTTATTTAGATTTAAAACGGCTGCACTTAACAAACCAATTACAATAGCCGGTAGAAGTATTAAGTCTCCCAGATTTTTACTGTATAAAAAGTAACAACCCATTACGCCTAACAAACCAAAAAAGACAAAAACAAACAAATCGCCCATCGCTCTGTAGCCGTATGCTTTTTTACCAACCGTATACGTTACCGCAGCAACAATGGCTGCAATACCGAGATTGAAAAATATAAAAGAAAGTAAAAAGTTTTCATTACCAAAGGCACTAAAAATTAACATCGTTGCAATTAAAAGCGTTAATGCCGCTGTGATAATCATTCCTATTTTAAGATCTTTCGCTTTTAAAATACCGCTTTGCATTGCCCGCATGGGTCCAACTCTATCCGCATTGTCGGTTCCTTTTACACCATCGCCATAGTCATTTGCAAAATTAGAAAGTATTTGAAACCCCAACGTTGTTATAATTGCAAGAATACAAATAGTAAGATTAAAATTTGCTTCGGAAATAGCCACTGCACTCGCGGTAAGAATTCCCGAAATAGATAATGGAAGCGTTCTAAGTCGAGCTGCAGAAATCCAGGCTCGTATTTTTTTTGTCATGCAACGAATCTTTTTAGTGTCGCAAAAATACAGTTAAAATTTGTTTTTGTATTTTTAATTTTTACTAATCAAACCCCAAACTATGAATGCTACCTACCACTTAGGCTTACTCTTTTTACGTTTATCTTTTTCCGGAATGATGCTTACCCATGGAATTCCTAAATTAATCAACCTTATACAAGGTGACATAGCATTTGGCGACCCTATTGGATTAGGACCTACTGTTTCATTAATACTAGCCGTAATAGGCGAAGCTATTTGCCCAATTCTTATCATTTTAGGTATAAAAACTAGAATTGCGGCTATCCCTACTATTATTACGATGGTAATTGCCGCTTTTGTTGTTCACGGTAGTGATCCACTGGGCACTAAAGAATTGGCTTTACTTTATTTATTTGGTTTTGTTACAATTGCATTATTAGGCTCTGGACGGTTTTCATTGAATAGAAGATAAACCGTTGAAAAAAGTTACTAGTTGAAAATCTTGACTAGCATTTCTTTCAGTAAATCGCCTTGTTCAATATTGGCGGCACCTACTCCTTTGCTTTTCATATCGACTTCACGAATGCTACTAATAATAGCACTTACTTTTTTCATGGGGTAATTTCGAGCTGCAAGCTGATAGTCTTTAATAAAATAGGGACTTACGCCCAATGCTCTTGCAGCTTGGTTTTTGTCGCTCAACGCATGGTATTTTAAGAGCTTTGAAAAAAATGAATACAACAGGGCAACCGTCATAACCATTGGGTTGTTTTTTGGGTTTTGACCAAAGTACTGCACGATTGAATACGCTTTTTTAATATCCCTCGCTCCTATCGCATTTTGCAGCTCGAAGTTATTAAAATCTTTACTTATCCCTATATTCCGTTCAATAAGTTGTGGAGTGATTTGTTCTCCCGATTTTATAATTAGTTGTAATTTTTGCAATTCGTTATTTACTTTGCTTAAATCATTCCCTAAAAATTCGGTTAACATTTGGGCTGCTTTGGGCGTTATTGTATATCCTCTACTCGCTAAAACACGTTTTATCCAATCTGGCACCTGATTTTCATACAGTTTTTTACTTTCGAAAAGCACCCCTGTTTTTTTAATTTCTTTTGACAGCTTTTTTCGCGCATCGAGCTTTTTATATTTATAACAAAGCACTAAAACTGTAGTGGGTTGCGGGTCTTTTACATACGCTACCAAATTTTCAATGGTACGGGAAAGATCTTGTGCTTCTTTTACGATAACCACTTGCCTTTCGGCCATCATAGGATAACGCTTGGCATTACTTACAATTTCGTCAATAGTAACATCGCGACCGTATAACACCATTTGATTGAAACCTTTTTCTTCTTCGGAAAGTAAGCTATCTTCAATAAAGTTTGCAATCCCATCGATATAATACGATTCTTCACCCATTAAAAAGTAGATGGGTTTAATGTTTCCACTTTTTATGTCGTTGATGATGATTTTAGCTTTATCTAAAGGCATAGTTAGGTGTTAGATTTTAGACGTGAGACTAGAGAGGTTTTTTAAAGAAAACTTTCTGTACAAATTTTGAACCTATTACAGGAAACTGTTACTTTGTTACATGCAGCAACTCCAATTTCCAGCATATTCATTTCGTTTCAAAAGTAGCGAAAACAAAACATTGATCTTTGACGAAATTAGAAAAAAATTTATAGTTCTTACACCAGAAGAATGGGTAAGACAGCATGTACTACAATTTTTGATTTCTGAAAAAAATTATACTAAATCACTTATTAATGTTGAAAAACAACTTAAAGTGAAGGATACCATTAAACGGTACGATGTTGTAATCTATAATCGAGATGGAAGCATTTTTTTAATTGTAGAATGTAAAGCGCCGTCAATCCCCATTACCCAAGAAACTTTTGATCAAATTGCACGGTATAACTTAGTTGCCAATGCTACTTATTTAATGGTTACAAATGGGGTAAACCATTATTATTGCCAAATGGATTACGAAAATGAAGCGTATATTTTTCTAAAAGATTTACCCGAAAAATAAACATTAATTCGCCACATCACTAATAAACTTAATTCGGTATAACCGCAGTTCTTCTTCATCATAATCCCCATCAAACTCTTCCATGGCTTCATCAATTTTATCATTTTCAGCTTCTAGAAAATACTCATGAATCTCTTCTTGTTGATCTTCATCGAGAACATCTTCTAGCCAATAATCGATATTAAGTTTTGTACCGCTGAACACGATAGCTTCCATTTCTTTTATAAATTCGTTCATATCCAATCCTTTTCCATCAGCTATCGTATCTAAAGGAAGTTTTTTATCAATATTTTGAATAATGTACAATTTTAAAGCACTGTTACTCCCTGTAGATTTCACCACAAAATCATCGGGACGAAGAATATCATTTTCTTCAACATACCGCTCAATAAGGGCTATAAAACTTTTTCCGAATTTTTTAGCTTTGCTTTCACCCACACCGTGAACGTTGGAAAGTTCCTCCATCGTAATAGGGTATTTTAACGCCATATCTTCTAAGGAAGGATCTTGAAAAATTACAAAAGGAGGTAAATCCAATTTATCGGCTACTTTTTTACGCTCGTCCTTTAATAATTTGAACAAGTTTTTATCCGCTGCATCTCCAGCTTTTTGGTTCGTGACGATAGTATCATCATTGGCTTCTTTAAAACTGTGATCTTCGGTCATCATAAAACTAGAGGGAGATTTCATAAAGTCTCTTCCCGTATCGGTTAACTTAACTACTCCATAAGTTTCTATATCTTTTTTAATATATCTAGCCACTAGAAGTTGGCGCAATAAGGCCATCCAGTACGAAGACTCCTTTGCTTTACCTTTGCCAAAAAAGGGTTGCGTATCAGTTCGGTGCGATTTAATCATAGCATTGGTTTTACCTACCAATACATTTACTACTTCTTTCGCTTTATATTGTTGTTTGGTTTTGTCTACTATACTTAACAATAACGCTACATCTTCTTGGGCTTCATGTTTCTTTTTTGGGTAGCGCATATTGTCATCCATATCGCCGCCTTCCCCAGTTTTAGTATCAAACTTTTCACCAAAATAATGAAGAATGAATTTTCTTCGAGAAATAGATGTTTCAGCAAAGGCTACTACTTCTTGAAGAAGCGCATGTCCTATTTCCTGTTCAGCAACAGGTTTCCCGCTCATAAATTTTTCAAGCTTTTCTATGTCTTTATAACTATAAAAAGCCAAACAATGTCCTTCACCACCATCACGACCTGCTCTACCGGTTTCTTGGTAGTAGCTTTCAATACTTTTAGGAATATCGTTATGAATTACAAATCGCACATCGGGTTTATCTATTCCCATACCAAAAGCAATGGTTGCTACCACAATATCGGTATCTTCCTTTAAAAACATGTCTTGATGTTTCACTCGGGTTTTTGCATCTAATCCTGCGTGATAGGGTACTGCTTTTAATCCATTAACCTGTAACGTTTGAGCCAATTCTTCTACTCGTTTTCGGCTTAAACAATATACAATACCGCTTTTTCCTTCGTTCTTTTTTACAAAGCGAATAATATCGGCATCTACATTTTTAGTTTTTGGTCGTATTTCATAATATAAATTCGGCCTATTAAAAGAAGCTTTAAATGTATTGGCATTTTGAATGCTTAAGTTTTTTAAAATATCTTCTTGTACTTTCGGAGTTGCCGTTGCGGTAAGCCCTATTATAGGTATGTTATCGCCAATGCGCTCAATAATTTTTCGTAGATTTCGGTATTCAGGTCTAAAATCGTGTCCCCATTCGCTTATACAATGCGCTTCATCAATTGCCATAAAAGAAATGGTCTGCGATTGTAAAAAGTTGACGTATTCATCTTTGGTAAGCGATTCTGGAGCAACATACAATAGTTTAGTGATCCCATTTTCAATATCACTTTTTACTTTTTTTACCTCGGTTTTATTTAATGAAGAATTTAGTACATGTGCAATTCCTTCTTCTGAAGAAAGGGAACGCAACGCATCTACTTGATTCTTCATTAACGCTATTAAAGGGGAAACCACGATTGCAGTTCCTTCTTCAATTAATGCGGGAAGCTGATAGCAAAGAGATTTCCCGCCTCCAGTTGGCATAATAACAAAGGTATCTTTGCCACCAAGTATACTTTTAACTACCTCTTCTTGAAGTCCTTTAAAAGCACTGAATCCAAAATATTTTTTGAGTGCTGCGTATAATTCGGTATCGGTCACGCTGCTATAAAAGTTTAAATATTAATATAAAAAGGAAGTAAAATTAAATTGCCATAACAGATGAACAATTGTAATTTTGCAACCAACAATGTAAAACGTATCTTTAAACAGAAGTTTAAACCAGTTAGTGCATTTTGCATTTTCAATATACTAAATTCTGAAACAGTTTCAAACATTCAAAAGCTTAAAATTTGAACAAAGAAGAACAAATAATTTCTGTTGCACGAAAAACTATAGAAACTGAAAGTAAGGCTATTGCAAAATTAGCCCCTTTGGTAGACGCCGAGTTTGCTGCAGCAGTAGATTATATTTTCAACTCGCAAGGAAGGGTTATTATTACCGGAATAGGCAAAAGTGCGAACATTGCTACAAAAATTGTAGCCACTTTAAACTCTACCGGTACGCCTGCCATTTTTATGCACGCAGCCGATGCTATTCATGGCGATTTAGGTACTATTCTTCAAAACGACATTGTAATTTGCATTTCAAAAAGTGGAAACACACCTGAAATTAAAGTCCTTGTTCCATTAATTAAAGCAATTGGAAATAAATTAATTGCTATTACCTCTAATAGAGATTCTTTTTTAGGGCAAAAAGCAGATTATGTGCTCCACGCATATGTTGAAAAAGAAGCCTGTCCTAATAACCTTGCGCCCACAACCAGCACGACAGCACAATTAGTAATTGGTGATGCTTTGGCCATGGCTTTGTTGGATTTACGCGGATTTTCTAGTAAAGATTTTGCAAAATTTCATCCAGGAGGTTCTTTGGGTAAAAAACTGTATTTACGGGTAAGCGACCTTACTTCTGTCTCTTATACACATCTGACGCTGCCGACGACTCCTTACGTGTAG
>OJEO01000502.1_pt1 | contig 14164 bp, 14 predicted proteins | sample 1593621 | NCBI WGS metagenome assembly OJEO01 (sample SAMN05416875, study PRJEB24817) | seawater metagenome | isolation source: Sea water | place: Canada:Atlantic | collected 2013-11
TCTACACGTAAGGAGTCGTCGGCAGCGTCAGATGTGTATAAGAGACAGCTTTATAATTGTATTTTCCTTGCACAATCCCATAGATAAAAGACACAAATGGTATTGCCGCCAAACCTAAACTTATTTGAGAAATAAACTTTCTTCTACCTGCTAAAGGCATTGTATTTCCTGAGGTAACTGCTGAAATTAATTTTAAGATCCATCTATAAATATCTTCACCAAACATAAAAATAAGTACTACCAATTTCGGTATTAAAACTGTTAGTAAAATACCCATTGCCATTTGAAATTGTGGCGTTTGCCCCTGGGTTCTATCATACGTTAAAGCAACATATGCAAAATTTGCATAGACGGCAATACTAACAAATAGCCAAGAATATCGAATAACTTTGCTTTTAGTAATGGTCTTTATAGCCTGAAACGCATATACTTCTAACAAAACGATAATGACAAATAAGATAATTAGACTAATTGCTGTCTTCATAAAACAATTCTATTTTAAAAAATTTATCAAAGATAACTGTTATAATTCCGATTGAATTTTAATAGCATGTTAAAGTTTTGTAGCTTTACTGCAGCGTCTGCAGTGTTGCATAGTTTTCACTCATTCTTTAAAAAAATCATCCATAAATAGATTACAAAACGAATATGTCAGATCAAAAAAGAGTTTTTTTAGTTGATGCTTTTGCATTGATTTTTAGAGGATATTATGCTTTTATTAAGAATCCACAGATTAACTCTAAAGGCTTAGATACCTCTGCAATTATGGGTTTCATGAACTCGCTTTTAGATGTAATTAAACGAGAAAGACCAGATCATTTAGCAGTTTGTTTTGACAAAGGCGGAAGTGTAGACCGCGTAGAAATGTTTGAAGCCTATAAAGCAAATAGAGATGAAACACCAGAAGCTATTAAAATTGCAGTGCCTTATATTCAAGAAATTTTAAAAGCGATGCACATACCTATTATGGTAAAAGCAGGTTTTGAAGCAGATGATGTTATTGGAACCCTTTCTAAACAAGCAGAAAAAGAAGGCTATAAAACTTTTATGGTAACACCAGATAAGGATTTTGCACAACTTGTTTCTGAGAATATTTTCATGTACAAACCTCGTTTTGGCGGTGGTTATGATATCTGGGGAGTGCCAGAAGTACAAGAAAAATTTGGAGTAACAGACCCTTTACAAGTGATTGATTTTTTAGGAATGATGGGCGACTCTGCCGATAATATTCCTGGTTTACCTGGCGTTGGAGAAAAAACAGCAAAGAAGTTTTTAGCTGCTTATGGCTCTATGGAAAACCTGTTAGCAAATACCCATGAGCTCAAAGGAAAAATGAAAGAGAAAGTAGAAGCTGCCAAAGATTTAGGCTTGCTTTCTAAGAAATTAGCAACCATTATGCTAGATGTTCCCGTTACTTTTAACGCGAAAGATTTTGAACTAGACCAACCAGATATAGAGAAAGTAACAGCACTTTTTAGCGAATTAGAATTTAGAAATTTATTAACCAATTTCACAAAAACTTTTGCTGTTGAGAGTGCAACTAAAGTAAACTCTGCAGAAAGCACTTCGAAAGAAAAGACATCTGAAACAGCTAAAAAAGCAGCACCAAGTACTGAAGGCCAATTCGATTTATTTGCTGCTCCTGGAACTGGAAGTATTTCTGAGGAAGAGGTTGCATCTGGATTTAAAACCATTGCCAACACAAATCATTTTTACCAACATGTAGATTCTCCTTTCTCGAGAAAATTACTACTTAAAAAATTAATGGAACAAACTTCTGTTTGTTTTGATACGGAAACCACAGGTCTAAAAGCCTTAGAAGTTGAGTTGATAGGAATTGCTTTTTCTTACGAAATTGGCAAAGGATATTATGTTTCGTTTCCTGAAGACCTCGCAGAAACAAAAGCGCTATTAGAAGAATTTAGACCGTTTTTTGAAAGTAACATAGAAAAAATTGGGCATAATTTAAAGTATGATATTAAAGTCTTATCAAATTACGAAATACCCGTAAAAGGAAAATTATTTGATACGATGATTGCCCATTACTTAATCAATCCAGACATGCGTCATAACATGGATATATTAGCAGAAACCTACTTAAATTATCAGCCAGTATCTATTACAGATCTTATTGGTAAAAAAGGAAAGAATCAGCTTTCTATGCGCACAGTTCCTATTGCAGAGCAAACAGAATATGCAGTTGAAGATGCAGATATTACCTTTCAATTAAAACAACTTTTCACAGGTGAGTTAGAGAGTGGAAATGTAACCAAACTTTTTAATGACATTGAATTGCCGTTAGTTTCGGTTTTAACAGCCATGGAAATTGAAGGGATCAATATCAATATTGATTTTCTAAATAAGCTTTCTGTTACTTTGACAGAGGACATTAATCGTTTAGAAAAAAATATTTACGAGCAAGCGGGAGAAGAGTTTAATATTGCTTCACCAAAACAATTAGGGATTGTTTTGTTCGAAAAAATGGAATTGGTAAAGAAACCTAAAAAGACGAAAACTGGTCAATATGCCACTGGAGAAGATATTTTATCTTTCTTAGCAAAAGAGCATGAAATTATTAGAAATATTCAAGAATACAGACAATATAAAAAATTACAAAGTACGTATGTAGATGCCTTGCCTAACGAAGTGAATCCTAAAACAGGAAGAATTCATACACAATATATGCAAGCAGTTGCAGCAACAGGTAGGTTAAGTTCTAACAATCCTAATTTACAGAACATACCTATTAGAACAGAACGCGGTAAAGAAGTTCGTAAATCATTTATTCCAAGAGATGAAAACCATGTGTTATTAGCAGCCGATTATTCTCAAATAGAATTAAGAATTATTGCTGCTTTAAGTGAAGAAGAAAACATGATGGAAGCTTTTAAAAACGGTGAAGATATTCATGCATCTACCGCTGCAAAAGTTTTTAATGTTCCTTTAGAGGAAGTGACTCGTGAACAAAGAAGTAACGCTAAAACGGTAAACTTCGGAATTGTGTATGGTGTTTCTGCATTTGGATTGAGCAATCAAACAGACTTATCTAGAAGCGAAGCTAAAGAATTGATTGATACGTATTATGAAACCTATCCGAAGTTGAAAGCATACATGTCTGCACAAGTAGATTTTGCAAGAGAAAATGGTTACGTAGAAACGGTTTTAAACAGACGTAGATATTTAAAAGACATCAATTCTAGAAATGCAATGGTTAGAAGTGGTGCAGAAAGAAATGCTGTAAATGCACCCATACAAGGTTCTGCTGCAGATATTATAAAACTAGCAATGATCAACATTCACAATCGTTTTAAGAAAGAAGGTTTTAAGTCTAAAATGTTATTGCAAGTGCATGATGAGTTGGTTTTTGATGCACATAAAGAAGAATTAGAAATTATTAAGCCTATTATAAAATACGAAATGGAAAATGCTTTTAAAATGAGTGTACCATTAGATGTTGAAGTTGGGATTGGAGAAAACTGGTTACAAGCACACTAGAATAAATGGAATTAGATTATATAGAAAATGTAAATGGCCTTGGCGAAAATGTTGTTCGATTGTACAACTTTAACAAAGCAGAAGCCATTCAATTTAGAACTTTATTAAAGGAAAAAATTATTGATAAAAAACTAAAACTAGACTTGTCTGAAGTCGATTTTATTACGCCACGTAATTGCAATTTAATTTTTGGGTTGTTTAAGTCTGATGAAGGAATTATTACAAAAGACAACGAAACTTTCTTTTGTGTTTTAACCTTATCTGGTTTTAAAAATATGCTAAAACTACTAGAACCATTTTGCAAAAAAGAATCCAGAAGCTTTCAATATCTATACGATATTGACAATCCTACAGATTTACTATTTTCCCCAAGTGCTAGTGCTGTTGCGTAATAGATAGTATAAAAATACTGCTTTTTCTTTTACTTCAATTTAGTTTGTTTCTAAATTAATGTATCTTTATATTTAATTTTTAAGCAAGCATACTTAAGCGCATGCCTATTTTATAACAATTTGTGTAAAATATTTTAACATGATTCAGAGAAAAGAAATAGTGCCTTTTATATTTAACAAGCTTCTTTCAGACAGTACCCGTGGAAAAACAGAGAAGGTAATTCTTAAATTAGCACTTATTAGTTTTTTTATTCATTTGGGAGTTATTTATTTAATGAAATTTAATTTTATAGATTATCCTTCAAACTCAGAGCTTTTAAAAAACCCAATTTCTGCTGCATACACGCCTTTTTCTTTTATTCTAATTTACGAGGTTTATCTTCTAATTTATTATTTACCAAGGTCTTTTACAACTTATATAACCAAGCAGTATGAAATTATAACCCTAATTATTATTCGTAAATTATTTAAAGATTTATCAGCCTTAGAGCTTACAGAAAACTGGTTCGAAATTAAAGGTGATTTACAATTCACCTATGATCTAATTGCCTCTATTTTGTTATTTTATTTAATCTTTTTATTTCAAAAACAGAAAACAAAACAAATAATATTACAGGGAGCTATTCAGCCAATGGTTGATAAATTTGTGAAAAACAAAAAAATAATAGCTATTGTCTTACTTCCGTTATTTTTTATTATTGCGGTATATACACTTGTAGATTGGTCTGCAGGAATTTATATCTTCTCTAACAAATTGCCCACATTTGAGAGCATTAATAACCTATTTTTTGATGAGTTTTTTACAGTCTTAATTTTAGTGGATGTGGTACTGCTTTTATTTTCATTTTTTTACACAGATCAGTTTCATAAGATTATTAGAAACTCTGGTTTTGTTATTTCAACAATTTTAATACGAATGTCTTTTGGAGTAAGTGGTTTAATTAGTACAATTTTAATTGTTGTGGCTGTGCTCTTCGGTTTGGCAATCATAACCATTCATAATAAATACGAAGCAAACCCACTGCCTGAAAAAACTATTTAAACTTCAGTTAAAAAAAGGAAAATCCAAACCCAAAAGAAACGCTGTCTAATCTATTGTTTTTAAAACCAATGATCCCTTTTCTGTGAAAATCGATTCTAAAAGTGGTGTTCCACCTTTCTTCTCCCCCTGCCTGAATTCCTAAACCAATTCCGTAATAATTTCCATCGGGATAATTAGATGAGGGTGTCCACATCTTACCATATCTAACTTCAACAAAATGGGCACTATTGTCTTTTTCTGTGATATTATATTTTAAACTACCGTAGGTCGGAAAAGCCTTGATGTCATAATTCCAATGCAAATCATACCCAGAGTTAAAAGCTACTGCTATCCTTTTTTTGAACTCATAACCAAATCCAACTCTAAAAAAAAATGCCGATGGCACAATTAAAGGTCCGTTATCATCATCCGGTCCAATTTGATAATTTTCATTAATACCTAGAGTAAAATTTATATCTCCTGTAAAAAAAGGTCTTCCTAATTTTTCTTGAGAGCTAGAATATTGATAAATCAAAACAGCAATTAAGGCAAGTACTATTCTTTTCATGGGTAGTTTTTATATTTCTAAACCTAGCAATAACTATTCCGTTTTAAGTTTCTTCTCGAAAATTACAAATAATGAAATTAATATGTAATTTTGCAATCATCTATGAGCATCATTTCTAAAGACATACAAAAGGCAGTACAATTATTAACCGAAGACCAGTTGGTGGCAATACCAACGGAGACGGTTTATGGTTTGGCAGGAAATATTTTTAGCGAAAAAGCAATTAAAAGTATTTTCTCTACAAAGAAACGTCCATTTTTTAATCCTTTAATTGTGCACATTCCTTCTATAGCTTCTTTAAGTGATATTGTAACGCATGTTCCTGAAAAAGCAAAATTATTAGCTGCTGCTTTTTGGCCGGGTTCTCTGACGTTGGTTTTAAAAAAGAGCAAAACTATTCCTGATATTATTACGGCAGGAAAAGACACGGTTGCGGTTCGTGTGCCAAATCACCCTATAACATTAGAGCTATTAAAAAAATTACCCTTTCCTATAGCGGCGCCAAGTGCAAATCCTTTTGGAAGCATTAGCCCTACAAAACCAGCACACGTAGAAAATTATTTTAAGAATAGCATAAAGATGGTTTTAGACGGTGGTTCTTGTGTAAACGGAATTGAGTCTACTATTATTGGTTTTGAAAATGAAGAACCTGTTATTTACAGATTAGGTGCTTTACCCTTAGAAGAAATTGAAGCTGTCGTTGGTGCGATTTCTATCAAAAACAAAAAAGAAGAAAAACCAGATGCCCCAGGAATGTTGGCAAGACATTATGCCCCTAAAACAAGTACTTTTTTAGTTGATGATGTTGCTGCTGAAGTAGAAAAAAATACAGAAAAAAAGATGGGAGTTTTAGTATTTAAATCTTCTTTAAATAACGAAAATATTACTGAAATAATCTTATCTAAAAACGGCTCTTTGCAAGAAGCTGCTGCTAATTTGTATGCCGCAATGCATGAGCTAGATACTAAAAATCTAGATATTATCATTGCAGAACGTTTTTCTGAATTTGGCCTAGGTAAGTCTATAAATGATAGACTACAACGCGCAACATTCAAGTAAATTACCATACAAAAAGATAGGTTGCTTTTATTAAAAAAGTAGCACTGGCAGGAATATCAAAAACCTGATTACGAACACTATCTGTAAGATAATTATTAAAATATTGTAAACCAGCAGAACCTCGTACCTAAACAAAGAACAACTCAGAACTTGGAATGTATTCCTAACGTACCACTAAATTTGTTTGCAATTGCACAAAATAAAAATCTGGTTTTTTAAAAGCATAATCTAAATTTCAATTCATATTATGGTCTACTAAATAGCCGCCGTTTGGAAAATCATAATCTAATTTTCCATCAGTATTCAAATCGATAGTAATCGGGTTGTTTGTATAAGAAATTTGATTTTCATCATATAAAGTAACACGCTTATTAAAAGAACTTGCTGTAGGATTATATACAAAATTAAAATCCGAGTACCTTCCTTTAGAAATAAATGGCTGTCTGTAAAAACGAATAAGTAAAAATTTTATCCCTAGAAAAAAACAAATTGAAGGAGGAAATGAGCTTAAAAAAAACCTATCTAATCTCTTAAAGAGTGCACAAGATATTGTTAATTTTAACACGCATTTTATTCGGACTAAAAAGTTCAAAAAATATCCTAAAACACTATTTGTCAATCAAATAAATAGCACTATATTTGCACTCCTTTTTTAAGGAAAATGAATTATTTTAATTTACAAAAACTAATAGTGTAATTATGAACACATTAAGTTACAAAACAGTATCAGCAAACAAAGCTACCGTAAACAAGGAGTGGGTTTTAGTTGATGCGGACGGGCAAACGTTGGGTCGTCTATCTTCTATAGTAGCAAAGCTAATTAGAGGTAAGTACAAACCAAACTTTACTCCTCACGTAGATTGTGGAGACAACGTGGTTATCATCAACGCAGAAAAAATTGTATTATCTGGAAACAAATGGAAAGAGAAATCTTACATCCGTCATACGGGTTATCCAGGTGGACAAAGATCATTAACTGCAACAGAAATGTTTGAGAAAGATCCTACAAGATTAGTCGAAAAAGCAGTAAAAGGAATGTTACCAAAAAATATTTTGGGAGCAGCGTTATTCAGAAACTTGTATGTTTATGCAGGTACTGAGCACAAACAAGCAGGTCAAGAACCTAAAGCTATTAACCTTAACGATCTTTTATAATGGATATAGTACACAAAATTGGTAGAAGAAAAACAGCAGTTGCTCGTATTTATCTTTCAGAAGGTAAAGGGAACATTACTGTAAATAAAAAAGACTACAAGAGTTATTTTACAACAGGTACCTTACAATATAAAGTACAACAACCATTAATGTTAACAGAAAACTTAGAGTCTTATGACATTAAAGTTAATGTTTATGGTGGTGGAATTACAGGACAAGCTGAAGCGATTCGTTTAGCAATAACTAGAGCATTAGTTCATATTGATGCAGACCATAGACTAATCTTGAAACCAGAAGGTTTATTAACGCGTGATCCAAGAATGGTAGAACGTAAGAAATTTGGTCAGAAGAAAGCACGTAAAAAATTCCAATTCTCGAAACGTTAATATTAAACGCAGAATTTATTCTGTATTCTATTATTTCGAGAACTGTTATTATTACACACAATTAATATTAAACAGTTTAGCATCTAAATATATAAGACTCCTAAAAGACTACTTATATATTGATTTCAAAACAGAAAGTAAACACATTTAAAAAATGGCAAACGTAAATATTCAAGAATTATTAGACAATGGTGTGCATTTTGGACACCTTACTAGAAAATGGAACCCTAACATGGCTCCATACATTTATACAGAAAGAAACGGTGTTCACATTATCGATTTGTATAAAACTGCAGCAAAAATAGAAGAAACTTCAGAAGCTTTAAAAAAGATTGCAAACTCTGGACGTAAGATTTTATTTGTAGCTACAAAAAAGCAAGCTAAAGATATTGTTGCTGAAAAAGCGAAAGCTATAAGCATGCCTTATATTACTGAAAGATGGCCTGGTGGAATGTTAACAAACTTTGTTACTATTAGAAAAGCTGTAAAGAAAATGGCTATAATTGATAGAATGAAGACAGATGGTTCTTTTGATGCATTATCTAAAAGAGAAAAATTACAAATCAATCGTCAGAGAGAGAAATTAGAAAAGAATTTAGGTTCTATTTCTGATATGACTCGTTTACCTGGTGCCTTATTTGTAGTTGATATCAAAAAAGAACATATTGCTGTAGCAGAAGCTCAAAAATTAAATATTCCAATTTTTGCAATGGTAGATACAAACTCTGATCCAAGACAAGTAGACTACGTAATTCCTGCAAATGATGATGCTTCAAAATCTATTAATGTAGTATTATCTTTTGTTACTGGTGCAATTGCAGACGGTTTATCTGAAAGAAAAGCAGACAAAGAGAAAGTAAAAGAAGCTCCAAAAAAGGAAGAAGTTAAAGTAGAAGCTCCTAAAGCGGAAGTTGCAGCCCCTGTAGTTGAAGAAGCAAAAGTAGAAACTCCTGCAAAGGAAGAAGCTCCAAAAGCAAAAGCTCCTAAAAAAGCAAAAAAGAAAGCTGATGTTGCTGAAACGCCTGCTGAAGAAAAAAAATAATTTAAGAACAATTTAGAAACCTAGGTTTCTAAACAAAAAATAAGTGACATGGTAAAAGTAAGTGCTGCTGATGTTAAAAAATTAAGGGAAGCAACTGGAGCTGGAATGATGGACTGTAAAAAGGCATTAGTAGAGGCAGAAAACAACTTCGATGAAGCTATAAACGTTTTACGTAAAAAAGGTCAGAAAATTGCTGCAAAAAGAGCTGATAGAGATTCTACAGAAGGAGTTGCAGTAACAAGAATTAATGAATCAAAGACAGAAGGCGTAGCTATCGTTTTAGCTTGTGAAACTGATTTTGTTGGTAAAAATGAATCTTTTGTAGCTTTAGGTGGTCAATTTGCAGACATCGCATTAAACGTTGTAGATAAAGAAGCTTTCTTAGCTGCAGATTTTGGCGGTATGACTGTTGCAGAAAAATTAATTGAGCAAACTGGTGTTATTGGAGAAAAGTTAGAGATAACTGCTTTCGATAAAATTGAAGCTGCCTACGTTGGTGCATACACTCACATTGGTAAAATTGCTGCTCTTGTTGGTTTATCTACTGCAGTAGATAATGCTGAAGTTTTAGCGAAAGATGTTGCAATGCAAGTTGCTTCTATGGGTGCAACTACATTGTCTTATAAAGATTTTGATGCTGCATTTGTTACCGCAGAAACTGAAGCGAGAATTGCAGTAATAGAAAAAGATAATATAGAACTCGGTAGATTAGGGAAAACATTGAAAAACATTCCTCAATATATTTCTATGTCTCAATTATCTGACGCTATTTTAGCCGAAGCTGAAGATGCTGCAAAAGCAGAATTAAAAGCAGAGGGCAAACCAGAACAAATTTGGGATAGAATCTTACCAGGAAAAATGGAAAGATTTATTGCAGATAACACAACTTTAGACATGGAACAGTGTCTTTTAGATCAATCTTTTATTAAAGATGAGAAGAAAAACGTTGCACAATATGTTACAACATTTGGTGATGTTGAAGTTAGTGGCTTTAAAAGGGTTACTTTAGGTTAAAGAAATTCTAAAAAATTATAGTTACAAACCTCGTTTTCAAATAATATGAAAACGAGGTTTTTTTTGTTCAAAAAAAAGATAATCAAAAAAAAAACGTAATTTTGCACAACTCAGAAAATAAACTATGCAATACAAAAGAATTCTTTTAAAATTAAGCGGAGAAGCCTTAATGGGCGATAGACCATATGGAATTGATCCTAAACGACTTGCTGAATATGCAAAAGAAATAAAAGAAGTCGTAGAAAAAGGTATCGAAGTTGCTATTGTTATTGGTGGTGGAAATATATTTAGAGGTGTTGCTGGTGCCGCCAATGGAATGGATCGTGTGCAAGGAGATCATATGGGTATGTTAGCTACCTGTATAAATGGTTTAGCTCTACAGAGCGCCTTAGAAGACGAAGATGTTCATACAAGACTTCAAACAGCCTTAGAGATTAAAGAAGTTGCAGAGCCTTATATTAAAAGAAAAGCAATAAGACATTTAGAAAAAGGACGCGTTGTTATTTTTGGAGCTGGAACAGGAAACCCTTATTTCACTACAGATACAGCTGCTGTTCTGCGAGCGATAGAAGTACATGCAGACGCTATCTTAAAAGGAACTCGTGTAGATGGAATTTATAACGTAGATCCTGAGAAAGACAAAAGTGCTGTGAAGTATGAAACTATTACATTTAAAGAAGTAATAGAAAAAGGTTTAAAAGTAATGGATATGACTGCATTCACGTTAAGTGAAGAAAATAAATTACCCATTATTGTATTTGATATGAATACAAGCGGAAATCTATTAAAATTAGTTTCTGGAGAAAAAATAGGTACAATTGTTGACACCAAATAAAATAGAATCTTTAAATTAAGAAGAAGATGAACGAAGAAATAGAATTTATATTAGATACAACTAAAGAAGCAATGACTAGCGCTATTGCTCATTTAGAAAAAGAATTAAGAGCTATTAGAGCTGGTAAGGCAACCCCTGCAATGTTAGCGAATGTAATGGTAGATTATTACGGTTCTCAAACGCCATTAGGGCAAGTTGCAAATGTTACAACGCCAGATCCAAGAACGATTGCCATACAACCCTGGGAAAAAAATATGCTACAACCAATTGAAAAAGCAATTATGATTGCAAATCTTGGTTTTAACCCAATGAACAACGGTGATATTATTATGATTAATGTACCACCCTTAACTGAAGAAAGAAGAATTGGGCTAGCAAAGCAAGCAAAAGCTGAAGCTGAACACGCAAAAGTTGGTATTAGAAATGCTAGAAAAGATGCCAATACTGATATTAAAAAAACAGATATCTCTGACGATTTAAAAAAGGACTCTGAAGCAGAAGTGCAAAAGCTTACAGATTCTTTTGTTAAAATTATAGAAGAGACACTTTCTGTAAAAGAAAAAGAAATTATGACTGTTTAAAAAACTATCAAATTATAGAAAAGGTGTTTTTAAAAAACACCTTTTTTTTTGCTTAAAACTCATTTGGAATTTGGTTATATTTGCAAAAATTATTTTTATGAGTTTTTGGACAAAAATTGCGGGTATTATTTTAAGAAACCGTTACTTGGTTTTAATAAGTATTGCAATTATTACTGGTTTATTAGCATCCCAAATAAAGTATATGAAATTTTCATATACTGAAGCAAATTTACTGCCAGAAGATCATGAAGCCAATATAGAATACAATAAATTTTTACAAATTTTTGGAGAAGAAGGTAATTTAGTTATTCTTGGAGTTAAAGATTCAACTGTTTTTACACCTATAAAGTTTAATGCTTGGAATAAATTAGTAGCGCAATTCAATGAAAGAAAAGAAATTGACTTTACAATTTCTATTGGTGATGTAAAAAAGCTAAGAGCAGACAGAAAAAAGAGAAAGTTTGTTCTAGAGCCTTTATACAACAAAAATCCTACTACAAAAGAAGAAGTAAATACAATTAAAAAAGAACTCTTTGAGAAGCTTCCTTTTTATGATAATTTACTCTACAACAAAGAAACGGGTACTTTACAGACGGCTATTTACATCAAAAAGGAAATTATAAATACACCTGCAAGAAGAGACTTTATTTTTGAGGTTTTAATACCTGCAATAAAAAAATTCGAAGAAGAAACTAATTTAGATGTGCGCGTTTCTGGAATGCCATATATTAGAACATTAAATGCCCAAAATATTCAAGATGAAATCATGCTGTTTGTTGGCGGTGCATTAGGAATTACAGCACTTATATTTTTCTTTTTCTTTAGATCCTTTCGAGCTACATTCATAACATTATTAGTAGTTATAATTGGTGTTATCTGGGCTTTTGGCTTTATTGGTTTATTCCGTTATGAAATAACGGTATTATCTGCATTAATACCACCTTTAATTATTGTTATTGGTGTACCAAATGCAGTCTTCCTTATTAATAAATATCAACAAGAAATAAAGAAACATGGGCAGCAAGCTAAAGCTTTACAACGGGTAATTTCTAAAATTGGAAATGCAACTTTAATGACAAATATTACAACTGCATCTGGTTTTGCAACCTTTGTTTTTGTGAAAAGTAATTTACTGCGTGAATTCGGAATTTTAGCTTCAGTAAATATTATCAGTATTTTTATATTGGCACTATTAATCATACCAATCATTTATAGTTTCATGCCACTTCCTAAGAAAAAGCATTTAAGCCATTTAGAAACAAAATGGATTGAGAATGTGGTTAATTGGATGGAAAAAATGGTGAGAACCAATAGAATTACAATATATTTTGCAACTGTTTTAGTAATTATATTAAGTATTATTGGTGTTTATAAAATTACAGTTTCTGGAAGTTTAATTGAAGACATGCCTAAAAACACTGATTTTTATAAGGATATTAAATTCTTCGAAAAAGAGTTTGGAGGAATAATGCCTTTAGAAATTTTAATCGATACTAAAAAAAAGAAAGGTGTCATGAAGCTATCCACTTTAAAAAAGATGGAAGAGCTGAACGAAACAATAGAAAGCTTTCCTGAATTATCAAAACCAATTTCTGTAGTTAACTTAGTAAAATATTCAAAACAAGCGTATTATAACGGAAATCCGAAATACTACCAATTACCAACAAATCAAGAACAAAGTTATATATTTTCATATTCTAAAAACTCCAGCAGCGATACCGGAATGCTAAAAACATTTGTAGATTCTACCGGACGTTATGCTAGAATTACCACTTTTATGAAAGATATCGGGACAGAAAAAATGGATATTATTCAAGAGCGCTTAAAGACAGTAATAGCAAAAGAATTTCCTGCAGATAAATATACTGTATCATTAACCGGTAAGGCCTTGGTCTTTATAAAAGGAACAAACTACTTAATTAAAAACTTAGTCATTTCTTTATCGCTAGCCATTCTATTAATTGCCATTTTTATGGCTTGGATGTTTAGATCACCACAAATGATTTTAATCTCATTGATTCCAAATATACTACCATTACTAATTACAGCTGGGTTAATGGGCTTTTTAAACATACCTATAAAACCATCTACTATATTAGTGTTTAGTATTGCCTTTGGTATTTCCGTAGACGATACAATTCATTTCTTAGCCAAATATAGACAAGAACTTATTGCCAACAAATGGAAGATTAAACCCTCTGTTTATTCTGCCTTACGAGAAACTGGTGTAAGCATGTTTTATACTTCTATTGTGTTATTTTTTGGTTTTTTAGTTTTTACCCTTTCTAGTTTTGGTGGAACAATTGCCTTAGGTGGTCTCGTTTCTGTAACATTATTATTAGCGATGGTTTCCAACTTATTATTATTACCTTCATTATTATTAACTTTTGAAAAGAAAATTGCAAATAAAAAGGTATTTAAAGAGCCTAAAATGAAAATTTTTCCCACTAAAGAAGAAAAGATAAAATAGGATGTACCTTTTTATTGCCCTTTCATTGGTTGCTTAATTTGTAACAATAAAGTATCTTTACTCTTTATAAAAAGATAATTTTCGAATACAATACACTTATAAATTATGACAAAAAATAGCGTAGCAGAATTATTAAAATCAGGTTC
>OJEO01000506.1_pt1 | contig 14092 bp, 10 predicted proteins | sample 1593621 | NCBI WGS metagenome assembly OJEO01 (sample SAMN05416875, study PRJEB24817) | seawater metagenome | isolation source: Sea water | place: Canada:Atlantic | collected 2013-11
GAGATGTAGAGAGGTCTCGTGGGCTCGGAGATGTGTATAAGAGACAGGGGTTTAGAAGGTTTATCTGAGTCGGATCGTTTTAAAAAGGCACTCGATGCAGGTGTTGACCAATTTGGTGGTGAAGAGCTTCCTGGTTTTATTGTTGATTTAGTAGAGTCAGGGCAGGTATCTGAAGGGCGCATTAATACCTCTATTCGCCGTATTTTAAAAGATAAATTTCGTTTAGGTTTATTTGATAATCCGTATGTTGATATGGAAATGGCTGAAAAGATAACGGGTACAGATGAGTTTATGAAAGCCGGTGCATTAGCTCAGCGTAAGTCTTTAGTGCTGCTTAAAAACCAAGAGAATACCACCGTTAATGAAACGCCAGAATATTCTTTGCCACTAGCTAAAAATATTAAAGTTTATATTGAAGGGCTTAGCAAAGAATCAACTGAAAAATATGCACAAGTGGTAGATGATTTAGATGATGCTGATGTGGCAATTTTACATGTTAAAGCGCCACACCGCGCGCCAAGAACCGATTTAGGGTTTGGCGAAAATATCATTGAAACCATTTTGAACCAAGGCGACTTGGACTTTAAAGGTGAAGAGCTTGCCCATATCAATAACGTTATGGCCACTAAACCTACGGTTGTGGTTATTTATTTAGAACGTCCATCAGTTATTCCAGAAATTGCTGAGAATGCGGTTGGTATTTTAGCTGAATTTGGAGCTACCGATGAAGCCATGCTAGATGTACTATTTGGTGACTTTAATCCAACAGGTAAATTACCGTTTGAAATGCCACGTTCAATGGCGGCCGTTGAAGCACAGTTTGAAGATGTGCCTTATGACTCAGTCGATCCATTATTTAATTTTGGTCATGGTTTGTCATACCAACAATAAACTCAAGTAAGTGTTCGACTTGTGTTAACAACTACAAAACCTGTCACTTAGCCTGACAGGTTTTTTTTGGTTATGTTTCTTATTACTAATTTGCACTTCAGCTTTATTTAATCTCGCTTATATATAGTAATTTATCGTCATATTAAATTAATCTATTATAAGGGGTAAAAATGCTGAAAAAAATCGGCTTACTCCTCCTGTTACTATTATCTGTTGTTACTGCTTTGTTTGCCTATCTACATGATTTGGGTGCTGGTAAAGATGGTAATTTACAAATTGAACCAATAAATCCTGTGGTCCCTATCAGTAGAACAATTTCCAAAAAAGCTCCTGAAACAGAGATATTATTCGGTGATTTACATGTGCATACCGATTACTCCGCAGATGCTGCATTATTTAATTTACCTGCGTTGTCAGGGTTTGGTGGTACCACGCCAGCAGATGCATGTAATTATGCCCGTTATTGCTCGGCAATAGATTTTTGGAGCATAAATGACCATTCTGAAGACCTTACTCCTACCACTTGGAGGAATACTGTTGAAGCGATTGATGCTTGTAATGCTGCAACGGATCCTGAACGTCCAGACTTAGTATCATTTTTAGGTTGGGAATGGAGTCAACGTAGTGATGATGTGAACTCACATTATGGACATAAGAACGTAATTTTACGAGAATATAAACAAGGCAGAATACCTACTCGTCCTATTGCAGCACACGAGAATTCATTTGTATCTAACTTTCCCCAAGCAATGCGGGGTTATTTGCAATTAGGTCAGTCTCAAGAATATGCAGACTTTAATGCTTACGTTACAGCAGCTTCAGCCGTTCCTACTTGTCAAACAGACGTAGATGTAAAAGACTTGCCCCTCGACTGCCAAGAAGTTGCCTATACGCCGACAGAGCTGTATGAGAAGTTAGACCAATGGGGTTTTGATAACCTGATTATCCCTCATGGTTTATCTTGGGGCACAACAAACCCTGAAGGTTCAGATTTAAAAAATCAGTTAACCGAGCATGATCCAAATCGCCAGCGATTGCTTGAAGTATATTCTGGTCATGGCAGTTCTGAGCGTTTTGTAGAAATGAAAGATTTTATTAAAGACTCTTCGGGGGCAGTGACATGCCCTGAATCAACTGATGACTACACTCCATGTTGCCAACAAGCGGGAAAATTAGCAAAAGCACAATGTGCTGACAGTAGCGATAGCACTTGTTTGATGAATATTGCCGATGCGCAAATCAATGTTGCAAACATGTATGCCAACAATAAAAAAGTGTCTATAGAAGATATTGGCGGTAAAGATATGAATGACTGGGGACAGTGTGGTCAATTAAAAGGTTTTATGCCAGCTGTGAATTACAGGCCAAAGCATAGTGCTCAATATGCTTATACGGTTAATGGCGAAATTGATAAGTCTACATTAGCAGCTAGATCTAAAGTTGATGAAGAAGTTACAACAACTGGTCAATCAATAGAAAAAACCATTGAAAAACCAACACGTTTTCGCTTTGGTCTTATTGGTTCGAGTGATAATCATAAAGCGCGAGCAGGTAATGGTTTTAAAGAAGGTAATAGATTAATGATCACTGATACTAAAGATGTTGGTGTGGTTAAAAACCACTTATTGCGCTCTTTTACCTCCAAGCGAGAGGGTAGCTTTTATTATAGTGGAGGGTTAGTCGCTGCTCATAGTAAAGGACGTAATAGAGATGCAGTATGGCAAGCACTTCATAATCGTAATGTATATGGCACTTCTGGTGACCGAATTATGTTGTGGTTTGATTTAGTAAATAGTCCTGACGGGAAAGTTGCTATGGGCTCTGAGGTAAGCATGCAACAAGCACCTAAGTTTCAGGTAAAAGCACTTGGCGCTTTTGAGCAAATCCCAGGTTGTCCGGACTATGCTAAAGACGCCTTAGGCATAGAGGGTATAAACAGCTTATGTGGTGGCGAATGTTATAACCCCGCTGACACACGTAAAAAAATAAGCCGAATTGAAGTGATTCGAATTCACCCTCAACAAGCGGAAAATGAATCGATAAGCGGATTAATTGAAGACCCTTGGAAAACCTTTACCTGTCCAGACAATGACGACGGTTGTGTTGTCGAGTTTGAAGATAAAGAGTTTGAAAGTAATCAACGTGAAGTACTTTATTATGTACGTGCAATTCAAGCACCTAGCTTAGCTGTAAATGGTGACCCTTTCCATTGCGAACTTGATGATGAAGGAAATTGTACCAAGGTGAACTATTGTTCGGGACCACATGCGGCTGAACGTGATCAAGATTGTTTAGATATGGCCGAAGAGCGGGCATGGTCATCTCCCATCTTCATTGATGTAAAAAGTGATACGAATATTAGTAACGTTAAAGAAACCAATGACGCTCTTAGCGATAAACCTTAACAATGGCTATTTCTAAACCTGTAATATTTAGACCGCCTTCTCCAAAAGGAGAAACTAACCAATTAAGCAATAAAAGGGGAGAGTGGTTATTAGCACTTTCCGCTTTAGTTGGATTACTGTTTGCTACATTTGGTTTGCTTCCCTCATTATTAACATCGGAACAACCTTTTGACGGGATTGCTAATATTAATGGCTATACCATCAAGCAAGAGGAATATGAGGCGCTTAAAAATAAAATAACAGAGATATTACCTGCAGGAACATTAAATAAACCAGGTCAAGAACAAAAGTTACTTGATGCGATGATTGAAGAATACTTACTTGCTCAACATGCTTTGGCTTTAGGATTAGGATTAACTGATGCTAGGCTAAGAAAAATGTTAGCAGCTTCGTTAGTTGAATGGCAGGCAAGGGATAGTTTAAGTAAAAAGATTGATTTAGATACTTTAGAGACGTTTTTTGAGGAAAACAGATCCTTTTTTAATCCTGCAGATAAAGTTCAGGTACAACGCCTTAAGTTTACTTGTATTGATAAGCATTGTAGTCAAGAAGGTCGCGCTTTCCAAAGAGCAAAAGCTGCTTATATGCAGTTAAGTCAAGGCGATGATGTTAACGTTGTGAAAACAATGTTGGCTGATAAAGAAATATCAACCTTGCCTAATTTAGCTATATCAAGAAAAGAGTTACATCACTTATTAGGAAAAACACTTACCGATGTGGTTATGTCTCTGATGGAAAATGAAATCAGCCAGCCAATAATGAGTGTGGGTAGTTATCACATTCTAGTATCAATTAAACGTGAGTCCTCAAAAGGTTTTACGTTTAAAAACCGAAAAGATGAAGTTCTTAAAGAATACAATAAACGCCGACAATTAACCGAATTACGAGATTATATTCAACAATTGAAAGCTGATTCCGCTATAGAAATTAATGAAACGTATTTTAATGGTGTAGAGAAACAAGCCAATGATACCGCGAAGATGGCGGTACAATGAAAATTATCTTTAAAGGTTTGATCTTATTCTTTGGGTTTCTGATTTTTTTATACTCTGACACCAGTTATGCTGATAACCAAGCGCGTTCAAGTGCTACTTGGCAGCTGAACGGCAAGTCAATAACCATGGTTTTTGCAATTAATAAAGTTGATAGTAAATCACTACTTGCTAGAAAGAGTAGCTTGCTAGGAGAACAGGCCTTAATCGATTTTTTAAGTGAAAACATCAATGTAAATATTGCTGAAAATAACTGTTTTGTTGCTGATAAAAAATCACTGCCTTCAACCGCAAGCTTTCAACGTATAAGCTTGACTCATCAGTGCAGTGAAAATATCTCTAACATTCAAGTAAATTTAGGACAGTTTTTTAGTGATTCTCCCCAGCACATTCATTTTTTAAAGTTTAAAATTGCCGACAAGTTTATAACAAACAAAATGCTAACTATGAGAACGCCTAATTTTTCATGGACTAGCATAGCTGACGCTTCTAATGAAATCGGCAAGGGCAGTCATATTTCAGATGCCTCAGTGTTTGTTAGTTATTTTCTCAGGATACGAACATATTTTAATAGGTATGGACCACTTAGCCTTTTTACTTGCCATGTTCATTCTTATTTCAAAGCCTAAATCAGTTTTATTGTTAATTACTGGTTTTACTATTGGGCACAGTATTACTTTATCTTTAATGGCACTTAAAATAGTACAGCCCAATATCTTATGGGTTGAAGCATTAATTGCTTTTTCAATCGTTCTAATTGCTATTGAAAATATTATTATACTGGGCAGTAACACTTATAGGATTATTTGTGCTGGGCTGCTTTTACTTTTTAGTCTTGTATTACTAAAACAAGAGCAAACGTCTCTTGTTATTGCCTTATTTGGCTTAATGCTATTTTATGCCTGCTATATAAGATTAATAGGGTTAAAATATGCTGCAAAAAGTAACGGTAATGCTTTGCATTGGAGGTTTTTGGTAACACTGCTGTTTGGTATGATTCATGGCTTCGGCTTTGCCAGTGTTTTAACCCAAATAGGTTTACCTAAGACTGACATTATTACAGGCTTAATTGCGTTTAATATTGGTGTAGAGCTAGGACAATTATGCTTTGTAGCGTTAAGTAGTGTTTTTCTCTACCTGTTATTTAAAATTGCGCCATTGCATCGAAAACTTTACTTACAAGTGATGTCCTCAATGTTAAGTGGCATTGGTGTTTATTGGTTTGTAAGTCGAACAATGCTTATATTGTAGTGTTTAATGGGCACTCGTTTCATTTCATATCTATTTTACTTTTATTACATTGTTTTATTTCATTGTAAGTGAGATTTTTTCGTTGAATGTCGTATTGTTTCACTAGGTTTTTCGCTTCTTTCTCACCAAAATGTTTATGAGAAAAGCCTAAATATAAACTGGCCGTACCTAAAATACCTATACGCTTAACCTCATCGGTTAACTTCAAATTTTGTTTGGCGGAATTAAAGTCAAGCTCAGGTGATATGACGATGTCTATTCTATTTTTAACTAATGCTCTAAACGCAGATAGTGTATCAAGATAGAAATAATAATTATTAACTTTTGTTACATAATGCTGACTTGTATTGTGGGTAAAAGAACTCCTTTCAACACCAATAAGATATCGCATATGCCAATCGGCATTATTCATTTCTACCTTGCTGTTTTTTAATGAGAATACAGAGACATTCATTGTGTTATACGCAGTAGTAGTTATTGCTATATCCTGTGGAATTGTTTTTGATTTACTAGCGGTTTCAAAATTAGTCTTACCTATTAAAGCTATTGCTACAGTGCCATGTTGGGCCTCAGTCAGTGTTCTAATACTCGGCATTTTGACTTGTTTTATTATAAACCCCATATTATTAAATGTAGTTTTAAACAGACAATAGGCGGTAAAATCAACAGTTAAATCAATTGATTCTGTTACTGCAAGAGAGAGTGTAGGTTTTGTTGCATAAGAGTATTTAGGTAAAACAGCTATACAGTACAAAGTGAATAAAATAAGAGGTTGTAGTTTAAACATAGCGATGACCAATTCATCCATTTTCCTTTCTGTTGAAGAAAAGAAAATGAATGAAAAAGGTTTAGTTAGTACTCATTACTGAAGAGAATATCGTTCAACTAGGTTGTTGGTTCTACTCTTAACAATAATGTAGCTGTTAGTATCAATAATATCTTGTTCAGATAATGGCTTGTTTTCCCCATTAACGACGGTTATTTCCCCCTGACTAATTGGCTTAATGTGATGAAAAACTTCCGCTACGGTATTAAGTCTCTCTTTAAAAATGGTTTTATTTTTATAGTCTATTTTAATTGATTTTGATTTAAGTAAGCCGCCGATAACGGATATTTCTTCAGCGCCATAGATTGGGTATTTACCAACAACAGGGGCATCGGCAAAGGTCTTGGTATTATGTATACGTACTCTGACAAATCGTGCTTCACGCTTTAATTTATCGGTAGTGGTTCCAATAACAGTGTTGTTAGTTTTATCTACTGCGAGTTGATAGCTTTCTGAGAAGTTATCAAATGTTTGTTCAAAATCTTTGGCTATTTCAATACTGTATGACATAGCACCCGGCTCAATCATCTCAATATGTTGTGGCCAAACAATTTCTATGTGATCAACATAAAACTCAGCGGCTAAGTCTACTTTCCACCAATGTGGGCCTTTGCCCATTGCATTCCAAATATTAACGTCATCCATGTCATCAATCATACCGGTAATTATTCCGTCGTTGGCTTTTGCTGCACTCATAATTGGTATATCTATTGGACCAATAGACAGATTTGCGGCAATTTCAGCACTCGCAGATGTTTGTTTGAACACTGATATTGCGTCACTTACAAATTCATAGTTTTGTTTAGTTAAGCCATCTTGTGCGAGCACTTCAATAATACTGCCGTTGCTAAGGGGTAAAGAAAGTTGGCTATTAATTAATGAAACTTTACTGTCTTGTGGAAAATTTAGAACGTCGCTAAGTTGCGAGAAAGTTAAGCCGTCAGGCAGGTTGTATATTTTACCTCTTTCACTATCTATGCCTAACAAAGAAGAAGTAATCTGAGTATCTCTACTATTAATACGTTCTAATTCAATGACATCAACAGTCTTGCCATCGCGCGTTGATACTTCAATAGTATTATTACCTAGTATCAAAGGCACATTTTCCCAAGTTATTTTTTTATCCTTATTAAGGAATTTCTTACTAATAGTATTACCATTCACTATCAAACTAAGTTCATCTTGATTACTATAAACTTTAACGTCTATTTGAGCTTGAGTGCGTGTTTTAAAACGACGACCTGTTATATGGGTAACTGCATCTTTTGACCAGTTTGCTTTATACCAGAAGAAAGCATCTTTTTTAATTTTTCTGTCAAAAGTGACTAACCCTTTATCATTACGACCTGGTGTGTCACCTTCATCACGGTTATCAACAGCAAAATCTGCAAGTACCCATAAAAACTTGCCCCAAACGTATGGTCGGTTTTTTAGGGTTTCCCAGTAGTTTTCATGAAATATAGCTTGGTATTCTTCACTATGATCCTGCATGACAGGTTTGTCAGTGTGAATATTAGTGCTCGCACCAGCACCAAACTCACTCAAAGCGATTGGTAGGTTAGGGTAGTCTTCACGAGATTTATCCATGAAATGGGTGAAATCATTAAAACTACCATAATACCAGCCGTAATAACGGTTAAAAGAAGTTATATCTGTTGTCGTAGCTAAGGGATCTTGCAAGGCTTTATCACCAGAAGCTGCAACAGCTGCGGTTGTAAGCCTATATGGGTCTTCTTTTTTTACAAGATCATTTAGTTCTTTCACCAATGGTCTTGGATCAGGTCCTGGTTTTAAGGTTATCTCATTAAATAACCCCCAAAACATAATAGAACTATGATTATAGTTTTGTCTAACCAACTCTAAGGCTTGCTGTTTTACATTGTCAGTAAAAGCTTGATTGGTGTTAATGCGATTAATTAAAGGGACTTCTGCCCAAATAACTAACCCTGTTTCGTCTGCGCGTTGATAAACATATTCATCTCTTTGTTGATGACCCAAACGCACACCCGTTGCCCCGAGCTCTAGAATAAGTTGAATGTCACGTTCATGATCTTCTTTATGGATTGCGGAGCCTTTTTTCGGGAAGTCAGCCATACGATTAATACCATAGAGTGGATATGGTTTGTCATTTAATATAAAGCCTTTATCCTTATCTACATGAAAATAGCGTAAACCAATGTCATGGCTAATTTGATCAACTAATTGCTCATCTTTTGTGAGTAATAGTTCTGCGCGATACAAATAAGGATTATCTAAACCATGCCATAATTCGGGATTTTCAACAGAAAGTGAATCAGTATAGGGAATTGACTGTTGAGGTTTTAATGTTATCGTTTTCTCTGATTTGACAACTATTTTGTTATTTTTATCGCGTAATTGGCTTATTACCTTAATAGTTTCACTCTGATTTTCTTCATTGAATAATATCGTTTTAACATCGAGATTTGCGCGAGCATTTGAAACATCAGTTTGCTGCCAAAATACACCACTAGACGCATAATTTAAGTTATCAAGGTGAATTTTTGCACTACCAATTAAACGAACTTTACGGTACAAACCACCAAAAAAGGTAAAATCAGCAGAAAGTGGCGCTACGTTTTCGTCCACTTCATTATTAACAGTAACTACGAGTATATTTTCTTGATCTAGTTTTATTTGTTCAGTGATATCAAATCTAAAGGCGGCATAATTACCTTTATGCGCCCCTACATTTACTCCGTTAACATAAACGCGAGCAGTAGTTGTTGCACCATCAAAATGGAGATATATTTTTTTATCTTTAAACTTCTTGTCTAGCTTGAATGTGTGCTTATATGTACCAGTACCACGATAATAATCACCGCCGCCATCTTGTCCATCTTTAGCATTCCAAGTGTGGGGAAGGTTGACACTTTTCCACTGATTTTGCGCTAAACTATGCGCATCTGCAGGTGCTGATTTTATAAATTGCCAATTATTATTTAGTGGTTGAATTACTCTCGAATTAGCTAAAAAGGCTTTTTCAGGTTTGAGTTGTTTTTCCCCGCTAAAGAAGAAATATATGGAAATTCCTATTATAGCAATTGCTATTCCGCTGATAATTTTATACATGTGATAGCCTATGTTCTGAATGATAATCAATCATCACATGGGATTATTAACGTTACCTGAAATTATAAATAAAAAAAAAGAGCCGAAGCTCTTTTTATAAAATGCATTGGAATGAATAATATTAACTTACAGGTTGATTAGTGAGCTTTTCAGAATCATCCTGTGGCGATTCATCCCACAAACTTTCCATTTCTTCTAACGATTTACCCTTTGTTTCAGGAACAAATTTCCAAACAAAGAAAGCTGCCAATAACCCCATAGCACCATATATCCAATAAGTGAAACCGTGATTAAATTGTTCAACTAGATAGGTATTGTTATTCATCAATGGGAAACTCCATGATACAAGGTAGTTTGTGACCCACTGTGCAGCAACTGCGAGGGATAATGCCATACTGCGTATTTTATTAGGAAATATTTCTGATAATAGTACCCAGCAGACTGGCCCCCAAGATAGTGAAAAACAAGCCACGTAAGCTAACATAGCAATTAGAACGGTTATTCCCATCGCATCATTATAGAAACTAAAGCCTAAAGACATCATAGCTACTGACATACCTAAGCCACCAAAAATCATCAATGGTTTTCGCCCATAGCGATCAACCGTGAATATTGCAACTAAAGTGAACACAACATTTGTTGCGCCGACGATGATTGTTTGCAACATTGCAGCATTAGTACCCGAGCCCATGTCTTTAAAAATTTCAGGTGCGTAATAGAGTACAGCGTTAATACCAATAACCTGTTGGAATACCGAAAGCAATATGCCTATAACAACGACAAACACGCCGTATGAAAATAACTTACTTGAGCCATGGTGGCTTAATGAGTCTTGAATTTGTTTAAATTCTACTTGAGCCTCTTCTTTACCATGAAGTTTCGTTAATGTTTCTTTAGCAAGTTCATCATGGCCTTGAAGTGCATGCCAACGAGGGCTTTCAGGTACAGTGAAAAGTAAACCAAAAAATATTGCTGCAGGTATCATTTCTGAAGCAAACATATAGCGCCAGCCTAATGTTTGAATCCAAGTATCATCACCTTGTAACGCTATAAGGTAATTAACGAAATAAACAATAATAATACCGGTGACAATAGCCATTTGGTTGAAAGATACCAGTCGGCCACGAATTTTTGCAGGGGCAATTTCGGCAATATATAGTGGAGATAACATTGAAGCCATTCCCACACCAACACCGCCTAAAATACGATAAAAGATAAATTGAGGTAAGGCTTGATTAGCATTTTCTCCAGTAACCGTATAAAAACCTATTTCTGGAAAGGCAGAGCCAAGTGCCGACAAGAAAAACAATGCTGCGCTGACGATGAGCATTTTCTTTCGGCCAAATTTTTGGCTAAGTTTTCCTGCTATTGCACCACCTATTATGCAACCTATCAATGCGCTTGATACTAAAGTACCTAATAATGAATTTGCTTCATATTCACCTAAGCCCAAAGGAGCTATGAAATAGCCATCGAGTGAACTTACCGTGCCAGATATAACCGCTGTATCCCAACCAAATAGCATGCCACCTAAAGCTGCTACTAATGTTAACAGTGTGATGTAACCTGAACTTTGTTTCTTTTGTTGAACTGTCATGGGTGTAAGTAATTCCCTAAAAATAGTTTGAGCTACTAGATTACCATTTCAAAGCTTAAACCTACCTGAAACAGACTCTTCAGGTAGGTTTAAGCTTTAATTACTAGACTGTTAACACAGAGTGAATAGAAGCTATAAAAAGTTTTAGTACTTACTTGGGAGTTATTTATGGAACCTACTTTTGAAAATGTTCAAACCAATGAAGGCAGTTCATTTTGTTGCTTTAGAGTTAAGTGCCGCGATTTAAATGAAGACCATAGTTGGCACTTCCATCCTGAATATGAACTTATTTGGAATATTAGTGGTTCTGGCACACGGTTTGTTGGGGACAGTGTAGATACCTATTTACCCGGGGATATGGTGCTGATTGGTCCAAACGTGCCTCATTGTTGGCAAAGTAATGGTTCAGATTTAAGTAGCGACTCGGAAATAATGGTTATCCAGTTCAAAGCCAGTTGTCTAGGCGAGGGCTTTTTACAGTTACCTGAAGCAGGTTTGATCAGTCGTTTGTTGGCTAATGCGAGTAAGGGGCTTGAAATCACAGGGGAAACCGCAGAGAAAATAGCTAAACAATTAGAATTTTTGTATCAGCAGCAAAGTATGGACAGATTGCTTTCACTGGTTAAAGTTCTTGATCAAATAGCAAGCTCTGATGATGCAAAAGTGCTTACGACACCTGAATATGACTTACATTCGGATATTAATAATACGAATTTAAGGCGGATAGAAAATATATATTGCTATGTAAGAACCAATCTTGGTGAAGATATTAACCAAACAGAAATAGCCAATAAAGTAGGGCTTACAACCCAGGGATTTAGTCGCTTTTTTAAAAAGTACACGGGTTTAACTTTTGTCAAATTTGTTAACAATTTAAGAATTAATGAAGCCTGTCGGTTACTAATACGAGAAAATTTTGATGTGACACAAATTGCTTATATGTGTGGCTATCAAAATATTTCGAATTTTAATCGACGTTTTCAAGAAATTAAAGGATTAACCCCAAGTGATTTTAGAAATGCCTACCGACAAGATTTAAGGAAACCCCATCTAGAAGCGTCTTAAAAACCAGAGTTAATTAAAGTTAATATATCGATAAAATTGTCATTTAAAGAGATTACATGAATAAAAAATTAAATTTAGTAGCTGATATTGGTGGCACAAATATTAGATTAGCACTTACCGATACCAGCAATAATATTACCAATATTGAAACCTTTCAGTGTGCTAAGTTTAAAAGTTTATTTGAAGTTATCAATCAGTATTTAACTGAAAAGGAAATGCACGGTACTTATGCAAATGCTTGTTTAGCCATAGCAGCACCAGTAGATCACGACATTATATCAATGACAAATTTACCGTGGAAGATCTCGCAAAAGCAGCTTAAAGAGCAGCTAGAATTAAATAGTTTATATTTTATTAATGACTTCTCAGCGATAGCGATGGCAATTCCTTTTCTTAATGAAGAGCAGAAACAGCAAATTGGTAATTGCGAACCTACGGTAGGGAAAGCTATCTCTGTATGCGGTCCCGGTACTGGTTTAGGGGTGGCAACATTAATCGCAGTTGAAGATAAATGGCATTGCTTGTCAGGCGAGGGAGGTCACAGTGACTTCGCTCCAGTTGATGAGCTAGAAATGAAAATATTGCACTACTTGCAAACAATAAAGAAAAGAGTCTCTTATGAACAATTACTGTCAGGTTATGGTTTAGAGCAAATTTACCAAGCATTAATCGCTACGAAAAATCATCAAAATAACACTAATGCTCTGGTTGAACATCTGGCTGCTGAGGATATAAGCTCGCGTGCAATAGATGAATCTTGTTCTGTTTGTTATCAGTCCCTATCAATTTTTTGTCGTGTGCTTGGCTCTTTTGCTGGAAATTTAGCACTAACAATGAACAGCTTAGGCGGTGTTTATATTGCTGGCGGCATAGTACCAAAATTTATAGAATTTATTGAACAAAGTGATTTTAGATTGCGTTTTGAAGCTAAAGGACGTCTATCTACATTAACTAAACAAGCACCGACATACATTATTAAAGAAAAGCAGCCCGGTTTACTTGGAGCCTCTGCCTACTTAAATCAAATTTAAATGTCGCTCATTTGACTGGCTATTATAACATCGAAAATAAACTACTCACGAAAGGGAACTGCAGTAGATATGGCCCCTTTTCAGGAACATGATTTTAAAGTTAAGGGTAAAGTTCGCTCGTACTGCCAGCATCTTCTACAACCTTCAGGTTATGTACAAGTCTATTTGTTACTACCGTTATTTAAATTCTGCGTAAATCGTAACAACTCATTCCCTTCGCCGTTTATCCAAGCTATTTTTTAGCTATTTAAAAATAAATAAACAACTCAAAATTTCGGAAACTGCATACTTAAGCTTATATATGATTGATATAATTTATCTCTATGTATCAAACTTATCCCTAAAAAAATACTTATAAAACTCTATAAAGTGTTAATAAAGATAAATTCGATATTTCATAAAACAACTTACAAGGAAGCAATGTTTCATGTTTAACTCTATTCAACAATTGAGAGGACTTCTCTTAATCACTCTGTTAAGTTTCATCACAGCCTGTGGAAGTGACAGTAGTAGTGGTGAACCTCCAGCTTCTGTGTATGTCACCGACGTTGAGCTTAATGCAACTCAGACTTCTTTTGCCGTTGGTGTTAGCCAACTTGTAGAGGGGGTGGCAACATTTTCGGAAGGAGAACCACGCAGCGCTTCGAGTACAAGTTCAACATGGTCTAGTGATGATGAAAGCATTGCTACTGTTGATATTTTTGGCGTAGTCACTGGCGTAGGTGAAGGTACAACAACAATTAAAGCGCTTTATAATGGTGCGCAAAACGCCGACGGTGAATTTGTTACGGGTATTATCGAAATAACGATTACACCAGCGGAGGTCGTTGAAATTCAACTCTATTCAGAAGTGAATACCGTAGCGCTTGGCGTAGATGTACAGTATCAAGTTTTTGCAACATATAGCTGTCTCTTATACACATCTCCGAGCCCACGAGACCTCT
>OJEO01000511.1_pt1 | contig 13959 bp, 10 predicted proteins | sample 1593621 | NCBI WGS metagenome assembly OJEO01 (sample SAMN05416875, study PRJEB24817) | seawater metagenome | isolation source: Sea water | place: Canada:Atlantic | collected 2013-11
TCTCGTGGGCTCGGAGATGTGTATAAGAGACAGTAGTAAGGCCGTTCCTGCCCATAGAAAGAATACTTTCTTTTTTGAATGGTCGTCTTCAGCCATTTCTTTGGCACCTCCAGCGGCTTCGGGTAGGTTAGATAAAAAAATTGAGCCCGATAAAGCTGCTACCGTGATGGGATCGGCACCTATTAATGCAACGCCTAGCGCTAAATTTTCAGGAATGCCATCGAGGGTAATGGCGGCCAATAAACCGCCACCACTGTTAGAGCCCCATTTCTTTTTCACTAAATAATCTAGAGCAGTAAAAACGACAGCACCTATAAGCACTACCAATAATGCTAAATGGATGGAGGTCTTTTCTAAAGCGGGCTTGATGAGCTCTAAAATGGCAGAAACCATAAGAGCACCACCGGCCAAAGCAACTAAAAAACCTTCAGTCCGTTTTGATAAATTACCATATATTCCCCATAAAGCTCCTATTAATAGAGCTCCTGATACTACTACAATAACTATAACGGTCATCATTTGTTTAACTAATTTATAGGTTTAAAAAAACATGTTAAGCATAACCATCTATCGCATATAAAAAATATAATCAGTTACGGGTGGTTCCATACCGTGTTGTCTTAAATCTGAAATAAGCTGTCCTCTATGGTGCGTGAAATGATTGGCAATATGGAAGAGAATATCTTGTACAGAGTTGGTATAGGTGTGCCCTTTTGAGTTGGTGTATGCTATGAGCTTATGGAAATCTATTTCAGAAAGAATGGTTATGGTGTCATCAAAGTTAGAAAGATCTAATGTGCGGCATTTTTCAAGGGAATGTTCTTCAAACACACCTAAAGGATCCGTTTTTAAAATACGGGAATTCCATATTTGATGGGCATTGATACAGTGAGACAATAAAGGGATAGAACGTTTGCTAATAGTAGCTTCGTGCGTTGTAAAAACATCAATCAATTGTTGATTGTAGTGTTTATGGTGCCCAAATATATCTGTAAAAAAAGCTTTCATTGGTTCTTCTTTAAAAATACAAAGTATTACTGAATTTTAGAAAAGAAGTTACCAACAGTGTAGATATTGATATAAACAAAACAGGCTGCCAGTATAACCCAGCAACCTGTTTTTACTAAATTAATAAATATGGAAGTTACTCTTTCATAGCAAAATAAATTCCTGTGCTAGAATAGCATTATTAAATAGGTAATAAATAGGGGAAATGCTGTAGGTTTAGAATAAACTAAAAGTAAATAATTTTAAAGGGGAAACATACCTAAAAGTTGAGAATATTTTCCTACATATTAGAATAAGTAAGCGTGAGTGGCTTTCAAATTAAATGATAAAGAAACCATTAGGAAATTTTTCATTAATCTTTAAGGGTATTTTATGATGTGAAAATTGTTGATAATTAGACAGATGACTATCTTTAATATGTCTAACAAAAACAATAAAATTATGTTTACTTTAATTAACGACCTTCCAGATGATATATTAGGAATTGTAATCTCTGGAAAAGTGACTAAAGAAGATTATGACCGTATTAACCCAGTATTAGAACAACATAAACAAAAGTATGATGAAATTAAGTTGTTTGTAGATTATCAAGAATTTAAATGGCCTACCATTAAAGCCATGTGGGAGGACTTAAAAGTAGGATTTAACTACTGGGATTCAATAAAAGGGGTTGCAATTGTATCTAAAAAAGAATGGTTAGAAAACTCTGCCGATGTGATGGGGGTTATTATACCTGGTATAAAAGGAGAAGGCTTTGAACCTGAAGAACGTGATAAAGCCATTGAGTGGCTAAAAAACCTTTAAGTTTTTCAATAAATAACACAATTACATTCAGATAATTATAGGCATTATTCTCAGCAAAATTTTTTAATTAATTTTAAGGATGATTTTTATAAATTTAAGGTAGAATTGGCAAAACAAATTTGTAAAAAATATTTAATTTACATTATATTTGGGGGATTTTATTACTAATATGATAATAAGAAGCCCTAAGTTTTGAAAAAAGAAGTACTATTCTTAATAATTCAGTTTATACTCTTCTCTTGCTATTTTGTTGATATTCATATAATAGCCTACTCACTTCCAAATTGGATAAATTATATATTATTGGCGTTTGTAGCCATTGGATTTGTGATTATTTTCTTAGGAATTTTAAACTTAAATGATGACTTAAGTGGGGTGAGTTCCAAAAAAGGAAATAGCATGGTTTTTAATGGTATATATAAATATGTTAGACATCCTATTTACGCAGGTATATTATTGAGTATGTTGTCCTATGCTTTTTTTACAGCTTCCGTTTTCAAACTCTTGTTAACAATTATTATGGGAGTGGTGTTTTACTATAAATCAAATAACGAGGAGAATTGGATGTTGGAAAAGTACGAACAGTATCGAAGATATAAACAAAAAACAGGACGCTTTATACCCAAACCTAAGAATAAAGGTTAGCAATGAGAATATAGTGCATCTTAATAACTTTCCTTGTAAGGTTCTGCCTAAAGTTACTACTTTTACATTCTGAAATTAAAGTCACCCGACATCTCGGGCAATGAATTTGAACAAAACTATTATGGCAGATACTATTGAAAAAATAAAATGTTTAATTATTGGCTCTGGGCCAGCAGGATACACAGCAGCAATTTATGCATCACGTGCAGATTTAAAACCGGTAATGTACACGGGTATGGAACCTGGTGGTCAATTAACCACTACTACCGAAGTTGATAACTTTCCTGGATACCCCGATGGAGTAGATGGGCCTACCATGATGGTACAGCTACAAAAACAAGCGGAACGTTTTGGTACAGAAGTACGTATTGGGATGGTTACTGCTGTAGAATTTAGCGACGAAATAGGAGGCATTCACAAAGTAACGGTTGACAATAAAAAGCAAATAGAAGCTGAAACGGTTATTATCTCAACAGGAGCCACAGCTAAATATTTAGGATTGCCAAGTGAACAAAAATTGCGTGGTGGCGGTGTATCTGCATGTGCGGTTTGTGATGGATTTTTCTACAAAGGTCAAGATGTTGCTATAGTAGGTGGAGGCGATACCGCTGCTGAAGAAGCGACCTACCTTGCAAATATTTGCAATAAAGTAACAATGTTGGTTCGTAAGGATTATATGAAAGCTTCAAAAGCGATGCAACATCGTGTTGAAAACACTAAAAATATTGATTTACGGTACAATACCGAAGTAGATGAAGTACTGGGGGAGCAAGTAGTAGAAGGACTACGAATGGTCAATAACCAAACAAATGAGAAAGAAGAAATTAAAATAACAGGTATGTTTATTGCCATAGGGCATAAACCTAATACTGAAATATTCAAAGATCAATTGGATATGGATCCTACGGGATATGTAATTACCAAAGGAAAAAGCACCAAGACTAATAAACCAGGTGTGTTTGCTAGTGGTGACGTACAGGATAAAGAATACCGTCAAGCTGTTACAGCGGCTGGAACAGGTTGTATGGCAGCCTTAGATGCAGAACGTTATTTACAGACCATTGAAACAGAAGAGGCTGTAGAGGCATAAACACTTTTTGTAATAGTATTGAAACACCTAAGCAAAAACGTTTAGGTGTTTTTTTATGAATTTTTATAGCAGTGGGCCCCATACAGGTCACTACTAAAAACTTATATTTGTAGGGTTTAATCTACTTATTATGAAAGTATTTTTATACTTTTTTATTATTCTTTTTTTTAATTCGGTAGGCGCTTTTGGCCAAGAAATAGCCGAAAGTGACTTTCTTTTTTCAAAAAACCTAAATACGGTTTATAAAAATCCATCGCAAGCTCAAAGAGTTGCCGATTACTTATATAAAAATGCTGACACACAATTAGAAAAAGCAGAAGCGCTCTATCTGCTTTCAGAAAGTAAAAAAAGACAAGGCGACTATATAGAGAGTATCCAAGATCTCTTCAAGGCAAAAGAATTAATAAACCCTTCAAAAGATCACTTTTTAAATAGTTTACTGTTAATTTCAATAGCTGAAAGATGCCAAACAACAGGTATTAATGATATTGCTGAAGAATATCTGCGGAAAGCTTCCCGTCAAATTAATTCAATAACCAAAAAGGAAGAACTTATTATAGCTAAGGCTTTTTTGTTTTATGAAAGATCTAACAAAAGCCTAAATAAAGACAGTGTCAGTACCGCAAAACAAGTTGCAAAATCTTCAGAAAACAGCTTAAAGGATATTAAAACAATGGTTCCTGCACTATTGATTAAAAACTACATTTTACAAGGAAACATATACTTCAATAATAAAGAGATGGATTCTGCTTCTCAATATTTTAATGAAAGCCAGAAGCTTATAACAACAACTGGAATGGAAAGCTCATCTCTTGAAGCTGAAACCTTAAAGGGAATAGGAGAGGTTCAATATACTACCTCCAATTTTGAACAAGCCAAAGCAAATTTAAAAAAAGCATTGAATATTCCTTTTGTTGAAGTCCCGCTTCGGGTCACTATTTTACGTGATTTATCAAACGTGTATAAAACTCAAGACAGCATGGAGGCTTATCAAAACTATTATCGGGAAAGTTCGACTCTTAATGCTTCTGTTTTAAATTCAGAACGGAAACTGCGCAATACGATTATTTCTCATATTGAAGCAGAACAAGAAGGAGCAATCCGTAGTGATAAAAAGAGTTATTATATAATTGTAGGGGTGATTGCAGGGGTATTGTTTATTTTTTTTATAGGATATTATTTTTATAATAAGAAGCTGGATAAGGAATACCAACAATTTGAAAAGGTGATCAATCAAATTGAAAATAAAGAAAAACTAGAAATTCCTAAAGCAGTTGTTCCAGAGAAAATTAAAGAGACGAAAGGTATCACAATTCCCGAAGAGACCGAAAATGCTATTCTGCAACGGCTTGAAAATTTTGAAGAAACCACTAAATATACCAATTCAGATATGTCACTGTCGCTATTGGCCAAGCAAATGCAAACTAATACAAAGTATATTTCTGAAATTATTCATACTCATAAAAATAAAAACTTCAACACCTATATAAACGAGTTGCGCATCAATCACATTATCCAATTGATGAAAGAAGACAAAAAGTACCTAAATTATAAAGTAAGCTATTTGGCTGAAGAGAGCGGCTTTTCTTCGCACAGTGCTTTTACTGTAGTCTTTAAATCCATAACTGGTATTACACCAAAACAGTTCATTTCATTTTTAAAGAAAGATGATAAAGTAGCGTCTTGATCTTTTTAGTATATTACCAAAAAAAAGTGTCTTTTCGTGTAAATATACTCCCCGGTTTATTGATGCTTTCTATATTAATTGTATGCCCTATAGTAAGAGCTCAGGACAAAGCATTAATCGATAGCCTACGCCAAGAAGCTAATGTATTAGCGTATAGCAATCCTGAATTGGCTGTAGAAAGAGGGTTGGAGTTGTTTAGCCTTTCAGATGAGAAACCATCACAGCAAGTTTCTGCATTATTAACCATTGCCAATGCGTATGCGGTGCTTAAAGATCATGATCAAGTATTAATATATGCGCTAAAAGCAGACTCCATTGCCGGGGAAAACCAAAACTATACAGATCAAATACGTGCTTTGGGTTTTATTGGGGGGCAGTACCAACGACTAAAGCTCCATAACCGTGCCCTAGAGTATATAGATCGGGCTTATAATATTTCGGTAAAACATCCATTACCAGATTCCATACAGTACTTACAGGGGAATATACTTTTTGTAAAAGGTATGATACAACGAGATAACCTGGGGTGTGAATATGCATTATCATACTTTACTGAGGCCGCCCAAGTATTTAAAGATAATCTGAATAAAAAGTTTATAAATAGTAGTATGGCCATTGCATTGAATAACATTGGTGACTGTAATTTTGAACTTGAAAACTACGCTGTCGCCAAAAAAAATTACAACGATGCTATCAGTTTTGCGTCAAAAAATAATGCGGTAAAAAATAGTGCCTATTCAAAATTAGGGCTTGCCAAGATACTTTCTGAAGAAAAAAAATACCAACTGGCAATAAAAAAGATGCAAGAAGCATTACTTTCTGTTAAAAACATAAACGATGCAGGGTTAAAAACAGAATTGTACAAAACACTTTCCGAAAACTATGCTGCAATTGGAAATAACGAAAAGTATAATAGGTATACAAAGCTTTATTTTGAAGAAGAAGCAAAATTACTTGATGAAGAGAAAAAATCGATTAACCAAGTAGCCAATAATCTCGCCGCAAAAAACCTCGATAAAAGGAAAACTCAAAAAAATACCTACACCTATATTTTTATAATATGTGGGGTGTTTTTATTTGTGCTTTTAGCATATATTTTACAGAAAATCCTTCGAAAAAGGAAAAAAATAGCTCAGCAAAAGCAAGAAATTGAAAAAACGTCCAAAAACAATTAATATTGATTTAAATACTTGTTTAACAGTTCTTTATATTCAGTTATTTTCTTTTAAATTTCGTGAAAATTCCAGTAAATCGAAAATATAGTCCTTTATAATAAGGTAATAGTTGGTTAGGTTTACAGTCAAGATTGAAAACTTAAAACAATTTATGATGAAACAACTACTCACACTAATTTTCGCTATGTGCATAGCATCTCTTAGTTTGCAAGCACAATGCGACATATCGGAAAATTTTGACACCTATAGTAATGGTGATGTCCCAATAGATTGGACCATGGTAGATAATACTGATGGAACTTCTTCGTATGGAAGAGTAACATCAAACCCTTCTGCACCTAGCCCGGGTAAATACTTTAGAATGTATAGCGGTAATGCCACAACTGGAGATCTTGTATTTATCTCTCCAATGGAAGCAACCACTTCAGACGGAAATCACAGGTTAAAGTTTTTTGCTCAAGGAACTACAGAATCAAGTTTAATTATAGGAACAACAGATGCTGCTGATGGAAGTGGAACTTTTAGTGTCATTGAAACAATAACTTTATTAGGCGTTAATAATGAAGATTGGGAAGCTCATGAAATAATCATTCCTGCTGGGACTGATGGATACATTTTCTTTCAGCATAATCTTGGGTCAACTTTTGATCAAGTGAATATAGACAGTGTGTGTTTAGAACCAATCCCAACTTGCTTGGAGGTTAGTGCTGTGGAAGTTTCAAACCCTACTCAAACAACTATCGATTTAGCTTGGACCGAAAGTGGTTCGGGTGAAGATAACTGGGAATATGTTGTACAAGAAGCGGGAAGCGGAGAGCCAACTGCTAATGGAATCGAATACACATCGACCGATGCTAATCCTTCAGTTACAGTTACCGATCTTAATCCTAATACAGTATATGAAGCGTATGTACGCGCAAATTGTGGTGGAGGCGATTATGGTGCTTGGATAAAATCTACTGGCGTTATAAGAACAGATTGCGCTCCATTAACTGATAATTTCTGCGAAAACTGGGATGGGATGCCTGAAGATGAAGTTCCCATTTGTTGGAGTGCGATAGATGATCCAAATACATCAGGTCACGTCCAGATAGATTATGAGTTTGGCTATAACAAAAACATGTTAGAATTGTATGCAGTGAGTGTTACAGTTGGTGATCTTATTGCCATTTCACCAGATGTTTCAGCTTTTGCTACCGATGGAACTCACCGCTTACGTTTTACTGCTGGTTCGTCAACAGACGCACCTGAAGTCCTTGAGGTGGGAACGATTGATGAAAACAATAACTTTGTTGAAATTACAGCTCTAACCCTCACTAGCGATAGAGATACCGAATATTTAGTAACCTTGCCTAATAATGGTCACGCTAACTTTGCTTTTAAGCATAGCGGTCAGGTTAATAAAACGGTATGGATTAATACAGTTTGTGTTGAAGACTTACCTTCTTGTCTAGAGGTTATAGATGTAACAGCATCAAATGTAGATTTTGATTCTGCTGATATATCTTGGACTGCAAGTGAATCTAACGAAACTACTTGGGAGTATATAGTACAAGAAGCTTCATTACCAGCACCAGATGCTACTACTAACGGTACTGAAATAACTACAACTTCAGTAAATGTACCTTTAGAACAAAACACCGCATATATAGCTTATGTACGATCAAAATGTGCTACAGACGATTTCGGGTCTTGGATTGCTTCAGAAGAGTTCACTTCTGCGTGCAGCAGTTTTGTAGCTGAATATCAATTTGGTTTTGAAGGCCCCAATGTTGATGGGGAAGACCTGAAGCCATGTTGGTCTATTTTTGATACGACATTAGGTGATTTTAGAACATATGAAGAACAAGGAAATATTATGCCTTCAGATGGAAACTTAATGATGCGTATGTTTTTCGGCAGCTCATCAGATGCTGAAGGGTTAATCGTGAGTACACCAGAGTTTTCAGATCTAAACATAGATAAACAAATACGTTTTAAAATGAACAAAAGTGCTGCGAGTACGACAGATTTGGACATCATTGTAGGAACCATGGCAGATCCTATGGATGCAAGTACTTTTGTAGTTCTTGACGATACCTCATTAAACCAATCTACAATTATTGCCGAAACGTGGACGGAGTTTACGATTGACCTTTCAAGTTATGATACAAGTTTAGGGCATAAATACATTGCCTTTAAGCCTCAACATTCAGGTACAGGAGGTTCGCAGTTTATATATATGGACGAATTTAACTATGAATATGCTGAGCCACAAGGACTAAACGATGAACCTGAAACTGCAGCTATTTTAACAGTATCAGATGATTATAATTGTAACAATGCCATAACTGGAGATTTTCAAGGAGCCACAAAATCTGAAGAGTTTCCTTGTAACCTACCGGATTATGATACTTATACCGATTTATGGTACCGTTTTACACCAACCGAATCTGCTGAATATGCATTTGGTGTAGAACAAACAACAGGTGATCCTATAAGTATGTTTGTTTTTGGAGGTTCTTCAGTAAACTTAGAACCCATTTCCGTTGGATGCTCTACACGATTTACTTCAGTAAACTTAACTGCGGGAGAAACTTATTTTGTTGCGGTTGCAAGTCCAGTTCCCACAGCACAATACTCACTTTGTGTGAGTCAATTTCCAGAAACGCCAGCAAACGATGAGCCAAGCGGTGCAATTGAGTTAACTGAATCTACTGATGGTACTTGTAACAATGCAATACAAGGATATACGGCTTCTGCTTCATATTCAACTGATTCTGCTTGTTCTCCCAACACAGAAGATGTTTGGTACTCTTTTGTGCCAAATACTACTGCAAATTATACGTTTAAAAGAACGATAATAAATGGTGGTGCTACAACAGCTGTATCTGTTTATTCTGGTACGCCAGGAGATATGACACAACTTACCGAAGGCTGTGACACCTACTTGCAAACAGTAGACTTAACTGCAGGAGAGACTTATTATGTGGCAGTTTCTAGTTCAGAAGGTTCTATTCCATTGTATTTTGAATTGTGTGCATATCCATCGCCACCGGTTCCAGCCAACGACGAGTGTGTCAATGGTTTTGAACTAACGGTAGGAGAAGATTTTGAAAACAGTTTTATAATAGGGGACAATACCTCTGCTACGCTTAACGAAGACGATCCATTGGTTACTTGTGATGGACTTGAGTTTGAAGAAAAAGGAAAAGATGTTTGGTACACGGTAACAGTGCCTAATTCCGGTAACCTTAAACTAGAAACCAGATCCAATGATGACCCATACCAGACCGATACAGGTATGCAAGCTTATATAGGGAAGTGCGGAGCTTTGAACTCCTTATACTGTAGTGCTGATGAAGGTGAAGGGTTTTTCAATTATATTGAATTGACAAACTTTGAACCCGGTATTGAAATTTTAGTACGGGTATGGGGTCGTGTAGGTGATTTTGGAAGCTATAAAATAGCAGCGTATGATGACTCTCCGGAATGTAATTTTCCAACAGATCTTCAAGTGAGTGATATCACTGAAACCACAGCAATGATAAGTTGGACGGAACCTAGCCCAACACCCGTGGGTGAATATGAATACATTGTGCAGGATGCAGGGCTTGGCTACCCTGGTGACGTCGATGGTACTTTTACAAATGACACAGAAGTATTATTAGAAAACTTAACGCCTTTAACTGAATATGATGTTTATGTAAAAGCAAATTGCAGTACAAGTGGAAGTGCTTGGGCAGGACCTATCACATTTACAACAGAAGAAGAATTGGGTGTTTCAAACTTTAACAAGAATCAGTTTAAGTTGTACCCTAACCCGGCAAATGATGTTGTAAACGTTTCCTATAAAACTGAAATAGATACTGTTTCTATTTATTCTGTTACTGGGCAGTTGGTTTATGACAATGCTATCCACAATTCATCTGCGCAAATTAATGTATCACATCTATCAAGTGGGTTGTATATATTAGAAGCAAATGTTGAAGGGAATAAAGTAAGGTTTAAAATTATTGTTGAGTAGTATTAGTTGTTAGTTAATACCAAAACGTCCTGTTGCACTATGCAACGGGACGTTTTTTTTTATTCAGTCATTTCGACGACAGGAGAAATCTCATCCTACTAATTGCGTGTTTTTTTTCATCCGTTGTATTTTAAATAGAAATTTTGAATAAAATTGGCTGAAGTTCAAAATGTGATTCCTCCTTGTACCTCCTTCGGAATGACTCCGATTTGTCATTTCGACGATAGGAGAGATCTCATCCTCACTCTGCTAGTATCACAATTATTTTCAGTAAATTCTATTTAAAAAGCTGTCTTGCTTCTTGACTCTTATAGCGTAGCGGTCTTGTTTTATAACCTGCCGTAACATTATCCTTATAATTTACTTTTTAACCTTCACCGTCCACTCAAACTCAAAAACAGAGACCACATCGCCAGCTTTGTCCACGCCTTGCGATTTCATCCAGATGGTTTGACCTTCTCCGGTTGTAACAGCTTCTTTTATGGCTTCTTTTACTTTAATTCCATCCTCACAAGTAAACATAATTCTTCCTTTTGCTTTTTTTGAAAAGGAAGCTTTGTTATTAGCAACCAACATCGAAATGTTTTGATTACTTTCTTTTATAGTGCTCATTACCAATGCTCCGGTGCTTAACTCGGCAGCCATCCCTTGTACAGCCCAAAACATAGACTTAAAAGGGTTTTGATTGATCCATTTATGACGTACTGAAGTAACACAACTTGTTTCATTAATTGCTTTTACCCGAACGCCCGTTAACCAAGCAGATGGTAATTTAAATAATAAAAACGTATTGATTTTTGAAGGTGTAAGTGCCATATTCAGTGGTTTTAAAGCGAATATACTTTAAAAAATGATAGCATGCTAATTCTTAAATTTATGTTAAATTTTAGTACTATGCGTAACATAATACCTTTTTTTGTACATATATTTGTATAAGAAATTAATAAGCAATGGCAACAACCTTGACAAATCTATCAGAAAAAGAAGCTGAAAATCAAAAGAATATAGCAGCTGGGATCCATTTAAGTACCTTTTTAAAGTACTTCCTTCCGTTTGCTAACTTTATAGCTCCGTTAATTCTGTGGACCATCCATAAAGAAAAATCCTTTGTGGATAGCCACGGAAAAAGAGCCATAAATTTTCAGTTAAGCATTTTGTTATATTCAATTGGAGTAGGAGTATTATGCTTACCGTTCTTTGTCATTTTTGCTGCAGATTTTATTTCGCTTATGGAAGCGATGGAGCATACTATAGGAAATCCTGGTTTTGCTGAAATAAGAAACCTTTCAGGATACATTCTTTTATTCGGAATAGCAGGTTTATTGCTCTTCGGCTTATTTGTATTAGAACTTTATGCCGTCATCACCGCAACTATGTATGCCGCTAAAGGCAAATTATATAAATACCCATTATGCATACCTTTTTTAAAACCAGCCTCTGAACCCGTTTCAGACATCAATCAATCAAAAAATGAGCACACTAGTTAACATCGTATTAGCAGCAGTTTTAAGTTTTTTAGGCGCCGAGGTGCAAAAAGAACGAAACGAGACAGCCGTGAATACATCGATACAATGCCAGCAGACCGTACAAAACACGCAAGCAGTATTGTTCACAAAAAATGAAGCTATTAATTGTAAATAGGACCGATGAAAATTGAAAACACAAAAGCGCAAATGCGTAAGGGAGTTCTAGAATATTGTATCCTTTCCGTTTTAAAAGATGGCGAAGCATACACATCAGATATTCTGGATACCTTAAAAGACGCAAAAATGCTCGTGGTAGAAGGAACGATCTATCCACTACTTACCCGATTAAAAAACGCAGGATTACTTTCCTACCGATGGGAAGAATCCACCAGTGGCCCACCACGTAAATATTATGAACTGACCGAAACCGGACAGCTATTTGTAAATGAATTGAATACTACTTGGAACGAATTGCAACAGGCAGTAAACAGAGTAACCAGCGAAAACACCACGAAATGAAAAAGACAGTAAACATAAATTTAGCAGGCACCTTTTTTCATATAGATGAAGATGCCTTCGGGAAACTTTCACGATACCTCGATGCTATTAAAAAATCGCTTACCGATCCTAATGGTAGTGACGAAATTATGCGAGATATTGAAGCTCGTATCGCTGAACTTTTTTCAGAAAAGATAAAAACGAAAGCGCAAGTAATTTCTTTAAAAGAATTGGATGAGGTGATAGCCGTAATGGGACAACCAGAAGATTATCAGGTTGACGAAGAAATGTTTGACGATGTGCCGCCTACACAAAAAACGTCACGTCGTAGAAAATCGACAAGACAGCAACTATTTAGGGACATAGATAATAAATTTATCTCTGGTGTATCTTCTGGGTTAGGTCATTATTTAGGGGTAGACGCCATTTGGATTCGTTTACTTTGGATCATTTTGACGATTCTTTCACAAGGCGTATTTATTGTCGTGTACATTATTTTCTGGATATTGGTTCCGGCAGCGATTACCACATCAGATAAATTGAGAATGACAGGCGAACCGGTTAATATTTCAAACATAGAACGTAAGTTTAAGGAAGGATATGACACGGTAGCCGATAAAGTAAAAAATGCAGATTACGACAAATACGGTCAAAAAGTAAAACAAGGAACTTCTGGTTTTTTTGATACCATAGGTAAGATAATCGTAACCTTATTTACCATTTTTGTTAAGTTTTTAGGGCTTTTATTTATCCTTATATCAATAAGTGCGTTAATCGGGCTTATCGTTAGTCTATTTACGTTAGGAACCGTAGGATTCTGGGGTACGGGCGAAGTGATGGAGTACATCACCATGTTCGACACCACAGGAACCCCCATCTGGATTATTTCACTATTAACGCTTTTCGCAGTTGGAATTCCATTTTTTGTTCTATTCATTTTAGGGCTTAAAATGTTGATCAATAACTTAAAATCAATAGGTACAAAAGCTAAAATAACCTTGTTAATTGTATGGTTTATATCGCTAATTGTTTTAGGTATCCTTGGTATAAAACAGGCGACACAAAGAGCGTACGATGGAGAGGATATTGCTGAAACGGTACTTCCCATTAAAAAAGGAGATACTTTACAATTAAAAATGCGCGCCGATAGTCAATATGAATATGAAACGCACCGTCATGGAAGTCTTGAGCTAAAATACAATGATGCAGATGAGCGTATTATTTACAGTAACGACATTCGGTTGATAGTTCGCTCTACTAAGGATTCAATTGGGAAATTATTAGTTGAACGTAAAGCCGAAGGAAAAAGCTTTTTAGCCGCTAAAAAACACGCCGAAGCTATTGATTACAACTATTCTATAGATAATGGAGTTTTATTGTTGGACGGATTCTTAACTACGGAAACGGAGAATAAATTCCACGATCAAGAAGTAGAAATTACGGTATACTTACCAGAAGGAAGTGTTTTAATTGCAGACAAAAACACCTATTCATACCACAGAAACGATTCTCGATATGAAGATATTTTGAATCTGTCTCTTATACACATCTCCGAGCCCACGAGACCTCTCTACATCTCG
>OJEO01000518.1_pt1 | contig 13928 bp, 8 predicted proteins | sample 1593621 | NCBI WGS metagenome assembly OJEO01 (sample SAMN05416875, study PRJEB24817) | seawater metagenome | isolation source: Sea water | place: Canada:Atlantic | collected 2013-11
GAGATGTAGAGAGGTCTCGTGGGCTCGGAGATGTGTATAAGAGACAGCTTTTAAAGTCTTTTAAGTTCATATTCATTAATAACTCTTGTTCTTTATTGATAAAATCTTCTGGCTTACCGTATTTATCAATCTGAGTTAAGAGTCCTAGTTTAGCATTCAATGATTCATATGCACGTGTATTTTGCTTAATTACTTTATTTTGGGTCAATTCAACATCTTCTTTTGTAAAACCGGGACCATACTCTTTTACCATATTCTCAATAATCTCTAAAGAAGGTAAGGTTGCATTCGCTCGAACGCTTGTACTGATTGTAAAGAGAGCTATTTCATCACGTGAAGGGATATAAGAATACGCTCCATAGGTATATCCTTTCCCGATTCTAAGGGTTTGAAAAAGTCTTCCACTAGAACCACCTCCTAAAATTTCATTTGCAAAATCAAGCTTCGTATACTCCTCATTATTTGCTGAAAGAGCCGGTAACCCAATATAGATAACAGATTGTTTTGAGTTGGGAACATCGATAAAATAAAGATTTCCTTCCGTATTATTTTCTGAAATTTCTTCGGAAGGAATGGTTACTTTCTCCCCTTTCCATTCATTAGAAAGCGAAGAAAGTGCTTCCTTTACACGAGCTTCTTTAATATTCCCTACAACTTTAAAAGTAGCTCCATTCGGGGAAAGGTTTTTATAAAACTCTTTTACGTCATTTAATGAAATGTTTTTCTCTGTTTTTAACGTACCCTCTGTTGGAATGGCATATTTATGATTATCTCCATAAATCAATCGATTAAAGTTTAAACTAGCAATAGCTTGTGGATTGGCTTCTTGTCCTTTTAAGGAAGTTCGTAACTCCTGCTTTAAGCGATCAAATTCGTTTTCATCCCACCGAGGCTGTAGCAACATTTCTTGAACCAACGCAATTGTTTCTTCAAAGTTACGCGACAAACAACTTCCGGAAACGTTGATTTCTTCCAATCCACCACGAATAGAAATACTAGAGCCTAATAAGCCGATAGCTTCTTCCAACTCGGCTGCTGTTTTGGTTTTTGTTCCTTCGTTCATCAAATCGGCTGTAAGCACTGCTAATCCTGCTTTATTTTCAGGATCCAATCTATGACCGCCAGGGAAACTTAAGGTAAAAGTTACTAAAGGCAATTCGTTGTTTTCTATTCCCAATACTTTCATTCCGTTATCTAGCTTGGTCTGCCAAACTTCAGGCATCTCAAATAAAGGAGCTTCGCCAAAAGCAGGCTCAGACCGGTCGTATTTAGAAGGCGTTTTTTCGTATTCAGCTTCTTCGCCTTGTCCTACTTCTTCACTGGCATCCATTTCAGTTACTTTTTCCTCCCAAACACTTGCTTCTGTTGCTCCGCTTATTGCTAAGTCTGGAGATTCTTTGGGTATAACACTCGTCATCACAAAATTCTTATCCTTAATGTATTGATTATAAACGCGCATGACATCTGCACGAGATATTTTCTGATATAATTTAGCTCGTTTAGTAATGTAACCCGGATCACCACCAAATTCATTATCCTGTACTAACTGAAATGCTTTGTTAAGCACCGTTGCCACGCCATAATATAACTGTGTTTCCAGCTCAGCTTTTATGCGTTGTAATTCTTTATCTGTAAAACCATTCGTTTCAAAATCTTGTAAACCTTCATCAACCGCTTTTTTTACTTCATCTAGATCCACTCCTTCATTAGCCGGTACACGAATTACAAACTCGCCAGCCAACTCTGAACTATTATTATACGAGCTCACATTAGGTGCCAATTTCCCCTCTTCCACAATCGATTTATACAACGGTGACTTCCGGCTTCCACTCAATAATTGCCCTAGCACTTCCAAAGCATATTCATCATTATTATACGCTTCAACTGTTGGATAAACCATCCGTAGTTCTGGTAATTTGGCAAAGTTATCTTTAAAATATAAAGATTTGGTTTCGCTCAAGGTGACTGGTTTAGGGTTTAAGGCTTCTACTTTTGGACCGCTAGGAATTTCACCAAACCATTTTTTTACCAACTCTTTTGTTTTAGCAATATCAATATCACCAGCAATCACCAACGAGGCATTAGCTGCACCGTAATATTTGTTGTAAAATTCTGTTACATCTTCCAGGGTTGCGGCCTGCAGGTCTGGCAACGAACCGATTACCGTCCAATTATAAGGATGACTTTCAGGATATAAGTTTTTACGGATTATTTCATCTGTATATCCATACGGCGCATTATCAACCCGTTGTCTTTTTTCATTTTTTACCACTTGTTTTTCACGCTCTAAAGCTGCTTTGGTAACCGTATTAATCATATATCCAAAACGGTCGCTATCGATCCATAATATTTTTTCAAAAGCATCTTTCGGCACTACTTCATAATATACCGTACCATCACTCCATGTCCCGCCATTTCGGCTACCGCCCCATTCGGGTATCATTTTACGATTGGCTCCAACCGGCACATTTTCAGAATCGTTAAAGGACATATGCTCAAAAAAGTGAGCAAAGCCAGTTTTACCAGGTTTTTCACGATTAGAACCAACGTGCATCATGGTTGCCACAGCTACAATAGGTTCACTTTTATCTACGTGAAGGATTACTTCCAGCCCATTATCTAGCGTAAACTTTTCGTAATCAATTGAAAACTCTGTTGCAGCAGTTTTGTCTTGTGCTTGAACAGCACTAAAAAAGAAAGCAATAAAAAAGAAAGAAAGGATTGATGAATATCTCATAATATACATGTTTTTTTGGTGTGGATATCTGCAGCGATTTATTAAAATAGCTGCGGAAAAATGGTTACTAAAAATACTAAAACTATAGTTTGATACTGTATCTTTGCGGAAAAATTTTGACGATGGATATTTCAACCAAATCCTTTAAAATAATTAGTATACTTGAAGCCATATCTTTTCTGGTTTTATTAGGAATAGCAATGCCTCTAAAATACATTTGGGATATGCCTCAAATGGTAAAAATTGTTGGGATGGCACATGGTGTTCTATTTATTCTTTATATAATTGGGGCTTATTTTATGAAAGAAAAGCTAAAATGGTCTTGGGGTACGCTAGGCATTGTGATGGTATGTTCCATACTTCCTTTTGGTCCTTTTTACGCAGAACGTAAATACCTATAATGAATCAAGAAACACTTAAATATTACCTTTGCTGGATTCAGGAATATTTTGTCAATTCTGGAATGAATGAAGATTTGGCAATATTTTTAAATACAGTGATTAACTCCATTGTACTTGCTTGTGTAGTTACCTTGATTGATATTTTTGTTAGAAAGTTTATTGTTCAAACTTTTAAAGCGTTTAGCGATAAAACCAAAAGTACATTTGATGATTTCCTTATTAAAAGTAACTTTCCTCGATTTGTAGCTCACTTTTTTCCAGTGGTTATCGTATGGTACACCATACCCATAATTTTCACTGAATACCCTTTGATTTTAAAATTCCTGCTTCGAATAATTGACGTGTATTTAATTATACTAACTGTCCTTGTTTTCCGAAGTATTTTAAAAACAACAAGAAGTTACTTAGAACACAAGCCCCGTTTTCACGATAAACCCTTACAAAGTTACCAGCAGGTTTTAATGATTTTTGGCTGGGGTATTGGTGTTTTCTTTATTATTAATATTCTAACAGGTTATTCTATTTTCAGCCTTGCTACTTTAGGGGCTGCATCTGCTGTTTTGTTGCTTATTTTTAAAGATACCATTTTAGGTTTTGTAGCCAGTATTCAGGTTTCAGTGAATGATATTGTACGTATTGGCGATTGGATTACCTTCAGTAAATACGGAGCCGATGGATATGTAACCGAAATAAGTTTAGCAACCGTTACAGTTCAAAATTTTGACCATACCTTTACAACAATCCCCACGTATAGTTTAATTTCAGATTCTTTTCAGAACTGGCGCGGCATGCAGGAATCTGCAGGACGACGTATTAAACGATCATTGTTTATTAAACAAACTTCCGTTAAATTTTTATCTCCGGAAGAAATTGAAGAATTAAAAAAAGTTCAATTAATCAAACCCTATATTGAACACAGAGAACGTGACGTTCAAAAATACAACCACAATACCGAAGCCGATAAATCTATTTTATTGAACGGACGCAATCAAACAAACCTCGGGATTTTCAGAAAATACGCCGATGCGTTTCTTCATGAAAACCCTGCCATTAATAAAGACCTTTTTTTAATGGTACGCCATTTAGCACCTACCGATCGCGGTATTCCTATTGAAATATTCTGTTTTAGTTACGATAAGCGTTGGGAGAATTACGAACACATTCAAGCCGATATTTTTGATCATCTAATTGCAGCCATTCCCTACTTTGGTTTGGAACTTTTTGAAGTGCCTTCTGGTAAAGATATTTCTCAAATTTCTGCTAATTTGAGCGCAACCAAATAACAAAGCTATATCTTTAGGGAAACAAACTATTTTTCCCTTTTCATGAAATTAAAACCGGTACTCCAAATTTTTGGTGGATTAGCAATTGTTTTAACGCTAATTCCTTTAATTGCAATCGACTATTGGTGGATTAGAATATTTGATTTTCCGCACATACAACTCACCATCTTAACGTTTACAGCACTCATCACGTATTTTATGCGTTTTGAGATTAAGCGTGTGGGAGATTATCTGTTTGCTGTAGGGCTACTTTGCTGTTTTTTATTTCAACTTACTAAAATATATCCTTATACCCCTTTTGCAGATTTTGAAGTGTTGGATGCTAAAAACAATATCCCTGAAAAAACTATTTCATTGTACACGGCAAACGTGTATCAAAAAAACAAAGAAAAAAAGAAGCTTGTTCAGGATATAAAAAAGCACGATGCCGATGTGCTGCTATTTGTTGAAACCAATAATGCTTGGAAAGAAAAAATAGATGCAACGATTTCCAGTGATTATAAATACAACGTATCCGTTCCGCTAGACAATACGTATGGTATGTTACTGTATTCAAAGCTTAAATTGATAAACCCACAAGTAAAATATTTAGTAGATAAAGGTATTCCTTCTATTCATACCCAAGTTTTGTTAGCTTCTGGAGACACCATCCAATTATATACCATACATCCTACGCCGCCTATGCCGCAACACAACCCAAAATCGTCTGACAGAGATGCGGAAATGATGAAAATAGCGAACTTAAGTAGGCAATCTAAATATCCCGTTCTTGTAATTGGAGATTTTAACGATGTTGCTTGGTCTGCCACTACATCTCTTTTTCATAATGTTGGTGAATTGTTAGATATCCGAAAAGGGCGAGGGTTTTATAATACCTTTAGTGCTAAAAGTTTTATTATGCGCTGGCCGCTAGACCATATTTTTATTTCTGATGAATTTAGAGCTATCGACGTTTCATTGGGAAGTGATATTAATTCAGATCATTTTCCTACGTATACCCAATTAAGCTTTGAACCTGAATACGCAGACGAACAACATCCTAAAAAACCAACAAAAGACCAATTAGAACGTGCTAGAGAACAAGCTAATCATGTTCAAAATGTAGAATTAGACATGTAACTATTTACTTCTAATCTCCTAATCGATCCTTTACAAATTCTATTTTGCTTTTTCCGTGAGGTTTTGATTTTCCGTTTTCATCTAAGCTTACCATAATAATGGTGTCGATAGTAATAATGACTTCGCGCGTCATTTTATTACGTACTTCACAGGCTAGCGTTAAAGAGGAAGTTCCAAATTTTACAGCTTCCAATCCTATTTCAACAATATCCCCCTTTTTAGCGGAGCTTCGAAAGTTGATCTCACTCATGTATTTGGTTACTGTCTTCGGGTTTTCCAATTGAATGATGGCATATAATGCTGCTTCTTCATCAATCCATTCTAACAATCGACCACCAAATAAGGTGCCGTTTGGGTTTAAATCTTCAGGTTTTATCCATTTACGGGTGTGAAAGTTCATTAAAATTTAGTTTTAGGATTATCCATTTTTGGAATTTTTACATCGGTTCCGAAACGCTCATTCGCCTTTTCAATAAAATAAGCAGAAAGTAAGGGGGATGCTTTTTCAATATTTTGATGCAAAAAGAAATAGATGTTTTGTAAACCTTGGTCTACCCATTCTTCCAGTCTATCAAGCCAATCGTCTAGACGCGTATAATCACTTTCATGGTTAGCCCCATTATAGCGTATAAAAGCGCTATCGGTCGTCATTCGCATATGTAGCAGGTCTCGTCTTCCAGCAGAATCTACTATAATATTGGTAACATCGTTCTTTTCGAGAATCTCATATAATTCTTCTGAAGTAGCTTTATCATTAAACCAGTCGGTATGGCGAAATTCCACGGCTATTCGCATATCATTGGGTATCGCCTTAAAAAATGGATCTAATCTATCCATATTGGTAGGCTTAAAGTTATTGTGAGTTTGCACAAAAGCCATTTCCAACTTTTCTTTAAGGTTAGAAGCATTTAAAAGGTAATCGTTCAAATAATCTTCAAAATCATTTAACCGCTTCCAGTGTGAAACACCTTGAAAAAATTTCGGAAAAAAGCGAAAATCAGCTGGTGTTTTTTCATACCAACCGGCAAATACATCAGCGGGAAAAATACGGTAAAAAGTAGCATTTAGCTCAATACTGTTAAACTGAGTAGCGTAATACGCCAACTCATCTTTCGTACCTCTAGGGTAAAAACCTTTTAAATCCGCTCGGTTCCATTTTGCACAACCTACATATAAGTTAGGGGTTGAAACAGGTTTGTAGTTAGACAGTGTTTTTTTAGTATCCGGATGATCGGCGGGTAATGTAAAATCTATTTTTGAAGGATCGTCAACTTTTCCAAATTTCATAAATTGTTGTCTTTTGAAGTAAAGATACGGGTTTTGTCACTTTTTTCTTCTGAAAAAAAAATCAATATATTGTAACATAATCATTGAAAAAGTGTCTTACTTTTACACTAAACCTTAACAAATACATTATGAAAACTCTAAAAACATTATTTATCGCGTTGTTACTCGTTGCCGTAGCACCCGTTTCGGCTCAAACAGCAGATGAAATTATTGACAACTATTTTGAAACAACTGGCGGTAAAGATAATTGGGGAAACCTAGAAGCTATTAAAATTTCTGGTAGTGTAAATGCGCAAGGAATGGAAATTCCTGTAGACGTTATACAAACCAAAGATGGTAAGCAATTAGTGACTATCAATTTTCAAGGTCAAGAAATTAAGCAAATGGCTTTTGATGGCGAAACGCTGTGGACTACTAATATGATGACGATGCAACCTGAAAAAAGTGATGCGGAAATGAACCAAAACATGAAAATGCAGGCTAAAAAAGGATTTCCTTCTCCGTTTTATAACTACAAAGAAAAAGGATATGCTATTGAGCTAATGGGGAAAGAAACCATTGAAGGAACCGAAACCTATAAAGTAAAGTTGACGCAAGACCCAATGATGGTTGATGGAAAAGAAGTTCCAAATGTTTCATATTATTATTTTGAAACTGAAAATTTTGTTCCAATCGCTAATGAAAGTGAAGTACAACAAGGTCCTATGAAAGGACAAACCATTAAAAACTCTATGAGTGACTATCAAGAAGTAGATGGTTTGTATTTCCCTTTTGATATGGGAATTTCTGGTCAAAACCTTAAGGTAAAAGACATTACATTAAACCCTGAAATTAAAGAGGGAATGTTCGCTTTTCCAGAATAAATTGATTACAAAACTCAAAAATCCCCGCTCGACGGGGATTTTTTATATTAAGTCATCATTCAACTTAAAAAACCAACCACATGAAAAAACTACTTTACTCTTTATTATTATTAGCTTTTATACCGGTATCAATTTCAGCACAGGAAACCGCTTTAAAAGGAAAAGAATTGTTTGGCGATATGAAAGCTAGACATATTGGTCCCGCGTTAATGAGTGGTCGTATTAATGATATTGAAATGCACCCTACAAACACCCGTATTATATATATAGGTACAGCAGGTGGTGGCGTCTGGAAATCTAGTGATGGAGGAGCAACGTTCTCTCCTATTTTCGACGAGCACGTGCAATCTATCGGGGTTGTAACCTTAGACCCAAAAGATCCAGATCAAACAATTTGGGTAGGAACTGGTGAAACCTGGACGCGTAACTCAGTTTCTGTGGGCGATGGTTTGTTTAAATCAACAGATGGTGGAACTAATTGGAAAGAAATTCCCGGGTTTGAAAATAGCGAACGTATTGCTTCCGTAGTCATTAACCCAAATAATACAGAAGAAATATACGTGGGAGTGTTAGGTGCATTATGGAATGATAGTGAAGATCGTGGTGTTTATAAAACAACCGATGGCGGAAAAACTTGGAATAAATCTTTATTCGTAGGTCCTTCTACCGGAGCCGCCGATGTGATTATGGATCCTGAAAACCCAAATGTACTATACGCTTCTATGTGGCAATTTAGACGGACGGGATGGAGTTTTAATTCTGGTGGTGAAAATAGTGCGCTGTATAAGTCTACAGATGCTGGAAAAACCTGGAATAAAATACACAATGGTTTCCCAAAAGGTGATTTAGGACGTATTGGTATTGCTATCGCTCCTAGTGATCATAACATTCTGTACGCTGTTCTGGAAACAGAGGAAAAGGATAAAAACGGACTTTGGAAATCTACCGATGCTGGGAAAACTTGGGAACATTTAAATAATGACTTTGGATTAACCGTGCGTCCTTTCTACTTTTCACGTATTACCGTAGACCCAAAAAATCCAGATATTGTTGTTAAAGGAGGATTAAGCGGTTCGATAAGTCGGGATGGCGGAAAAACATTTAAAAACTTAGGGAATATGCATAGTGATATTCACGATATCGCTTTTCATATAAATGATAGCGATATTATGTATTCGGCTACCGACGGTGGTTTGTATCGTTCTTGGGATGCTGGCTCTACCTTTGAAATTGTTGAAGATTTACCACTTTCCCAATTTTACCACATAAGTACTGATAATGCCGAACCCTATAATGTATATGGAGGTTTGCAAGATAATGGAAGTTGGTACGGTCCTTCTTCTTCCCCAGGCGGTGTAAATGCCCGTGATTGGAATAGTGTTGGTTACGGTGATGGATTTAGAGTATTGAAGCACCCAACCAAAAATATTATTTATTCTGAAATGCAAGGTGCGGAAAATGTTTGGCGCTACGATGCCGACAGAAACAGAACCCGAACCATTCAGCCATTACCGAAAAAAGGTGATGCAGAACTTCGTTTTAATTGGAATGCTCCTATGGCGGTAAGCACTCACGCACCAGATCGTTTTTATATGGGAAGTCAATTTTTACATAAAAGTGAAGATATGGCCGAAACTTGGCAGATAATTTCTCCAGATTTGACTACCAATGATGTGAAAAAGCAAGATCAGTCAGAATCAGGAGGGCTTTCTGTTGACAACAGTGGCGCTGAAAATCACACGACAATTTTTACTATTGCTGAATCGCCTTTAGATGAAAACATCATTTGGGTAGGAACCGATGATGGAAACGTACAAGTGACCCAAGATGGTGGAAAAAACTGGAGTAATGTTACTAAAAACTTAACAGGTATTCCAGCAAATACCTGGGTCTATCATATAGAAGCCAGTGTGCATGGAAAAGGAACTGCTTATGCAGTTTTTGAAGGTCACACAACGGGCGATATGAAACCGTACGCTTTAAAAACAACCGATTTTGGTAAAACGTGGAAATCTATAATTTCAGAAGATATTCAAGAGAATGCTTTTGTCCGAAATATTCAGGAAGATTATGAAAATGAAGATTTGTTATTCTTAGGCACGGAGATGGGATTGTATGTTTCAATTGACGGCGGTAACAATTGGTCACAATTCACCAATAATATGCCTCCGGTTGCTGTTCATTATATTGATATGCAAAAACAAACCAACGATATTGTTATGGGAACTCACGGACGTGGCGTAATCATTATTGATGATATAAGTCCTTTACGTCAGCTTACTCCATCGATTCTAGAAGAGGACGTTCATTATTTTGAAACAGAAGCTTTTACTATGCCTGAAGATAGTGGTTTTAGTGGTAGTTTTGGAACTGAAACACAATTTGTAGGCGGCAATAAGCCTACATCAGCACGAATAGTATACTATTTAAAAAAGCGACATACCTTCGGAAAAATGGAAATGGAGATCCAAGATATGGATGGAAACAAAATTGCGACATTATCTCCTGGAAAATCAAAAGGAATTAATATTGTAAACTGGAATTATACAGGTTCTACGCCAAAAATGGCAGCTGGAAAAACACTTTCATACGGAGGTTTTACAGCGCCTCGTGTATCGGCAGGAACATATAAAGTAGTACTGACAAAAGGAAAAAATACCTATGATACTACAATTGATGTAAAATATGATGAAAAATCCTTAACTACATTAGCGGAGCGTAAAGAGCAAGAGCAATTGACCAAAAAAATGTTCGACATGGTTGAAGACTTAGCCTATATGGTATACGAATTAGGAGAATGGCAAACAAAAGCTCAAACAGTACTAGAAAATAATCCTAAAGGTAAAAAGGATGCCCAAAAATTATTTGATGCATTAGAAAGCCTTCGGAAAGACCTAGTAGTTACAACAGGCGATAACTATGTAGCTTCTGCTGAACCAGAACTAAGAGAGCGCATGGCCGATTTATATTCGAATATCGCTGGTTCGTACAGTCGAGTAACAGCATCTCAAAAACAAAATTTAGAATTAATTTCTCAAGATTTTACAGAGGCAAAACAGCGCTACGAAAAAATAAAAGACAAAGAAGTTGAAAAGTTCATGAAATTCTTAGAAAAAAATGAGCTTGATAAACCAGCTATTAAAACGAAAGAAGAATTTCTTTCTAAGAATTAATGTTAAAATTATTCATTAAAAAAAGCTCGCAATAAACTTGCGAGCTTTTTTTATGTTATTTATTAATGTATACGGTCTTCCTATTGACAAATTCTCTAATTCCATGTTCGCTTAATTCGCGGCCATACCCACTATTTTTAACACCTCCAAAAGGTAATCTAGGGTCACTTTTCACTAGTTCATTTATAAAGACGGCACCTTCTTCAAATCTATTGGCTATTTTTTCAGCAGCATTAATATCTTCAGAAAAGATAGAAACTCCTAAACCAAATTTTGAGTTATTGGAAAGTTCTATGGCTTCATCCACACTTTTAAAAGTTGTAACAGACAAAGCGGGACCAAAGGTTTCTTCGTTAAACATAGCCATTTTAGGAGTAACACCACTTACAATCGTAGGTTCAAAGTAAGCATTTTGTCGCTTTCCTCCTATTTCTAATTTTGCACCAGCTTTTACAGATTTCTGTACTTGTTCCTCCAAGTCTTTTGCTAAATCCTCCCTAGCTAGCGTACCAATATATGTTTCTTTATCCATAGGATCACCACTTTTAAGTTCTCGAACTTTAAGCACCAACTTCTCAATAAATTCTTCTGAAATTGATTCATCTACCAATAACCGTTTTCCTGCGATACAACTTTGTCCCGTATTCTGAAACCGAGCTTGTACACACGTATCGATTGTTTTATCTATATCGCAATCTTTTAAAAGAACCAAGGCATTGTTTCCTCCTAATTCTAGTACTGATTTTTTAATGTTTTTCCCGGCTGTGGCTGCCACTTCTGAGCCAGCAGGACCACTACCCGTTAAAGTAACGGCTTTTACAATTGGGTTTTCTATAATTTCTTCAATTGCATCACTGCCCACTTTTAAGGTGGTAAAACAATGATCTGGAAAACCGGCACGTTTAAATACTTTTTCAATATTCAAAGCATTCCCAAAGACATTAGAAGCATGTTTTAAAACACCTATATTCCCAGCCATTAAAGCGGGTGCAGCAAAGCGAAACACCTGCCAAAAAGGATAATTCCACGGCATAATGGCCAATACAACACCCATAGGCTCATAACTTACATAGCTTTTATGCGCGTCGGTTTTAATGACTTCATTTTTTAATTGTTTTTCTGCATGTTCGGCGTAATATTCACACACCCATGCACATTTTTCAACTTCAGCAATGGCTTGTTTTATGGGTTTTCCCATTTCCAGAGTCATCTCTTTAGCATATTCTTCTTTATTGCTTTTCAATTCGGAAGCAGCAGCCAACATCAATTTTTTTCGTTCAGCAAAAGGAGTTTCTCGCCACGAATAAAACCGTTTATCTGCTTTTTTTAGAATTTCTTGAATTTCGGGTTTGGTATGAGTTTGATAAGAACTTATTTTCTCACCGGTATATGGATTTATAGAAGTTTTTGTTGCCATGGTTTTTCTTTTTAAAATAGGAATTATTTTACACTATTCATTTTTAGTTAAGAATAGTTTAACCAAATAATTAAGGTCGTAAGATTTTCCGATTTTGTGTAAGTAAAAAAACCTTATTATCTGTGTGAAAACAACTGTTTAACACTTCGTTATTATTGTTTGGGTTTTATTTTAGAAATGCTATAGTGACTCGTTAAATTACTATTAATATTAAGAGTTTTCCTACTGTGGGAAAGGATTCTTGCTTTAAAATATGATACATTCGCTCTTAGAAATTTTAAAAAAAATTAATAGAACAGTTATGAAAAAAAGTATGAAAAGAGCTTTACTTATCACGTTTTTCGGCGTGGCATTTTCTGGTTTTGCACAAGAGGATGAAATGAATCCTATGGAACAGGATCAAATGGAAATGGATCAAGAATTAAACAATTCAGATGAGGATTTTTTAAATGATTATGATAGATGGGCGGTTGAGCTATCGGTTGGAGTTCACAAACCAACACGACAGTTTGCACCCGGTTACTTTACCAATACACCAAGCTTTGGTACTGCTGCCGTTGGAGTACGTTATATGTTCAACCCTAAATTTGGATTGCGTTTAGGTGTGGGGTACAATAATGTAGAAGGCGATGAAGATGAATCGCTACCTTTTAAATCTAGTTATTACCGAGGCTCATTAGAAGGAGTTTTAAATATGGGTAACATTTTAGGGTTTAACGATTGGACAAATACCGTTGGATTATTATTCCACGGTGGTGGTGGATATTCTTACATCAACCATAAAGAACCAGTTGATTTTGACAGCAATGACGAGATGCTACACATTATGGCTGGTATAACGCCTCAAATTAAAATTACAAACAGCATTGCTTTTTTCGCAGATGTTTCAGTTATTGGCAATATACGTCAATCTAGAACTTGGGACGGAACACAGATTTCTAACGTAAAAGGTGTAGACGGATCTATAGTAAATGCATCTGCTGGATTTACATTTTACCTAGGTAAAAATGAAAAGCATGCCGATTGGTTCTCTGAAGATAAAGCTTACGAAGATAAAATTACTGAGCTAAGCGGAAGAGTTGACAAATTAGAAAACGACCTTATCGATTCTGATCAGGATGGTGTAGCAGATTACCTAGATCGCGAACCTAATACGGTTTCTGGTGTAACAGTAAATACTAAAGGTGTAGCTGTAGACCAAAATGAAAACGGAATTCCAGATGAGATTGAATCATCTCTTGACGAGCGTTACCTAAAACTAGAAGATTATAAAACTAGTGATGAAGGATACGCTAATATTAAGAAGTTAATTAATGATGGTTATGTAAACGTATACTTCAGATTTAACAGTGATGTTCCTGAAACGTATTCTTTAAACGCTATTAATTACTTAATTCTTTATATGAAAGAAAACCCATCTGCAAATGCTGAGTTAGTTGGATATGCAGATGAAGTTGGTAACGAATCGTATAACAAACAACTTTCTGAGAAAAGAGCAAACCGTGTTCGTGACATTGTTGTAGCGGCAGGTGTTGATGAAAGCAGATTAAGCGTTACCGGAGCCGGTGAAGATACTACAGTAGAAACATCTTCTTCTCCAGCACGTCCTGTCTCTTATACACATCTCCGAGCCCACGAGACCTCTCTA